>Ga0206128_1003802_pt1 | contig 12253 bp, 10 predicted proteins | sample Helgoland_Spring_7_FD_148601 | JGI IMG/M metagenome (GOLD analysis project Ga0206128, IMG submission 148601) | Pelagic subsurface seawater microbial communities from Kabeltonne, Helgoland, North Sea - Helgoland_Spring_Bloom_20160426_1 | ecosystem: Environmental > Aquatic > Marine > Epipelagic ...
GAGCTTCGTTTCGAAATCGGGTTGGGGCGAGTCAGGGATTAGCTGCGAGAGGCCGAGTGAGAGAGCGGCAATGCCTGCCCCGATCAGGAATACAGCGCTGGAATTGAAGACCCAGACGATACCGAGCAGGGCAGGGAGCACCACGGCTGCGATGTGGTTAATCGTAAAGCTGATGCTCGACGTTGCGGCTATGTCGGCCGGGTCGGCAATTTTCTGAAAATAGGTTTTGATCGCAATAGCCATGGCAAAGAACAGATGGTCGAGCAAGTAGAGCAGAACGGCAACGGTGAGTGTGTCGACGAAAGCGTAGCTGACGAATACGAGAATCAGACCGATATATTCGAGCGTCAGCGCGCGGCGTTCCCCAATACGTGAGATAAGCTTGCCGATTTTTGGCGCTAAATAGAATGTCAGAGCGGCGTTGACGAGTGTCAGCATGACGACATCTTCGATCGGGAAATCAAATTTTTCGACGAGGAGGAAGCCCGCGAACACAACAAATATCTGGCGCCGCGCCCCTGCCAAAAATGTTAGGGAGTAATACAGCCAGTAGCGTTTGCGAAGAAACAACGATTTTCGTTGCACCACCGCATCGGGAAAATGAGGTATTCGCAAACGGCAGTAGACTGCGATCGCCACTGCGCTGCCTCCGGCGAGGCAATAAATCAGGGTGTAGTTGGCACTAAACAGAGCGAGATAGAGATAAAGTGCGCTCAGAATCGCAAAATTACACAGCGATTTCGCACTGAGCAATTGCCCCATGACGACCGGCGCCTCTTCTTTCGAAAGCCACTGCAGGCTCAGTGAATTTTGCAGTGTTTCGAGATAGTGGAAACCAATCGACATAAGTACCGTCGCAAAATAGAGCCACAGCGCCTGCGGGAAAAAAGCTGTAATCGCGGTCCCGATGCCGAGTGTGGCAAGCGAGAGTAAAGCAAAGGTTTGCTGCCTCAAGTAAATCATCACCAGTATTGCAGTGAAGGCGAGGAAACCAGGCACTTCGCGCAGACTTTGTAGCACGCCTATTTCTCTGCCTGTAAATGCGACTTCCTCTACTACGAAGTTATTAAGTAACACCTGCCATGTCGCAAAAGCGATGGTATTACCTATCGCGAGCAAGAAGAGGAGTGTCTTCTGATCGCCTCGGCCGAGCGCATCGCGCAGTGTACCTATCATGTTGGGCATTGTCGGAGCCTCGGGGCTGGTCTGTTTGAATAGCGCCGGTAGTGGCCGGTAGTGGGCGGCAGTGAGAGTCGAAAAATCGGGTTTGGCAGTGTTGCTAGCGAGAAAAAGCACTCGGTCGCAGGTTCATAGTCTAGCGCGGCTAGCGTGCAGGCTGTGCAAATTATATCATCGTCCGATGAAGTCTTCCCTTTCGATTTACGCCGGTCCAACGGCGCGTGCCCAACTCCTCGAGCAGGGCGTCACAGCGGCTCAGTTTAAAGTCATGGTGGGCGCCTCGGGCGGCCCCAAATGGTTTGTGCTTTATGGCCTCGACCGCTATCTGTTTGGCGATTTTTTGCAGCGGCGAACTGAGCCGCTTTTAACGTTAGGCTCATCGGCGGGCGCATGGCGAATGTGTTGCCTCGCCACAGCAGACCCAGTCGCTGCGATCGAACGCCTCGCTAAACTTTACAGCGAAGAGCAATATTCTGATACCCCGACCCAGCTCGAGATAACTCTTAAGGCCGAGGCGATGCTCGCCGGAATGTTGGGTCCGACGGGCGCTGCAGAAATTGCGGCGAATACTGCGATTCACACCACTATCGTTGCCGATCGGAGCCGTGGCTTCGGCTCATCTAAGCGAAAAAGCTTGCAGACTGCTGCGCTTGGGTTTGCAGCGCTCGCGAATGTTTTTTCGCGTCGCAGCCTGTCGCTATTCTTCGAGCGAACATTGTTTTCGACGCAGGGCGAAGAGTCGCCTTGGCGCGCCGCGAACGACCTACGGACAACGCTGGTGCCGCTGCGGCAGAATAATGTGATGCAGGCGATGATGGCAACCGGTGCCATCCCCTATGTGCTCGAGGGCGTGCGCGACATACCCGGCGCGCCCCGAGGGTTGTATTGGGACGGTGGCATGACCGACTACCACTTCGATATGGATTTTCATGCAGGCGATGGTCTGGTTCTTTACCCGCATTTCTCTTCGGAAGTGATCCCGGGATGGTTCGACAAGCCGCTGTCGTGGCGCCAAGTGCACGCGCATCACTTTGATCGGGTTGTCCTTGTCACGCCTTCGAAGGAGTTTGTAGCAAGTTTGCCCAATGGGAAAATCCCAGACCGTAAAGATTTTGAGACGCTCGCCGCAGACGAACGGGTTCGGTGCTGGCGGGAGGTGCTGCAGGCAAGCGAAAGGCTTGCCGAAGACTTCTCTCAGCTCGTCGACTCTGGCGTCGGCCTTGATCGTATCCGACCTTTCTCCGAACGAGACCGCTAGTGGGTGTCAGGAATTTATAGCATGAGTGATTCGCGCGAAAACTCGGCAAAAGGCGAACAACAATCCGTAGTGCTTCGCGCAGCTGAGGCGGCTGATGCTGCATCGCTGGCGGCAATCTACAACCTCTATATTACAGACACAGTGGTAACCTTCGAGATCGAGCCGATTGTTGAGGCGGAGATGCTAAGACGCCTGTCTTCGATTACGGCAACGATGCCATGGCTTGTCGCAGAGGATTCGAGTGGCGCAATCTTAGGCTATGCGTATGCGACGCAGTGGAAGGCGCGCGCGGCATATGACCTTGCGCGCGAGGTTACCGTTTATCTCAAGCCAGGCTGCGCTAATCTTGGCCTAGGCACGCGGCTCTATGAGGCATTAATAAGGGTTTTGCGGGAAACGCCGATACATGTGCTAATCGCGGGCATTGCGCAGCCTAATGCGGCAAGCGTTGCTCTACATGAAAAACTCGGCTTTAAGAAAGTAGGCGAGTTCGAAGAGATCGGATTTAAATTCGGTCGACGAATCAACATCGGCTACTGGCAACTCGTGTTATGAAACTTAATTCAAAGGCTTTACCTCACGCAGTTATCCGCTTATCTGCGCTGAAATTGATGGCGGCTCTCGCTCTTTGCCTCTCGCTCAATTCGTGTTTAGGTATTGCCGTCGGCGCGGCAAGTGCGACTGTTGGCGTTGGAATTGCCGTCGCAAAAGTGCCTGTTAAGATCGTTGGAAAAGCGGCCGGTGCGACGCTGGGGCTTATCCTCCCTGATGGAAAGGAATAAAGTTCGATGAGTATTAATCCCAACGATTTCGATATTCCTGAAGGTTTTAGACACTACGACGGCGACCCTGCTGAGGATACTCTTGGGCCGTTTTTTGGCAAGGTAGGCGACCAGGGATTCGAGACAGCCTTTCGCGCACAAGCGAAACATTGCAATGGCCATAATACGGTCCATGGCGGCATCCTTATGAGTTTAGCTGACTATTCGCTTTGCATGGCAGGAATAGACGGCGAGGAGGGCGTCAGCGTCATCACAATCAGTTGCAACAATGAGTTTATTCTACCCGCGGTAGAGGGCGATTTGATTCTAGGCAACTGTGAGGTTTTACGCCAAGGGCGCTCACTAATTTTCGTCCGCTGCACGCTGTCGGTGAATGGCAATCATGTGCTCAACAGCAGCGGTGTGGTGAAGCGAATACCGAAACCCGCCTAACCGAGTCGGAAGCGGCCAAGCCTTGTCTGTCAATTTCAGTGCTACAGTTTATAGACTTTGCTTGCGGTGCCAAAGAATAGCGCTTGCTGCTCGCTTTCGGTGTAGTGCGCGGCGATTTTCTTAAGCCCGTTCCACAGCACCGGATAACTAATGCTTAGTCTGTCTACCGGGAAGTTACTCTCAAACATGCAGCGCTCGGGGCCAAAGCACTCGATCATGTGGTGATAGTATCGCGCCTGCGCGGCCACGAATTCATCGGATGTTGGCGGGCGCTCGGCAAGATGCCAGCCAAAGCCATTATCGGGCATCGCAAGACCGCCAATTTTAGCGAAAACATTGTCGCATTTCGCAAGTTCATGCATTTCCACCTTCCACTCTTTGAATATTTCATCGCGGTTGCCTCTGAAGCGACCCACGCCGAGCGGTGTGCCGAAGTGGTCTAGAATCATGGTGCATTCGGGGACTGCGTTCGCAAGCTCAATATAGTCGAGGTTCTGATGGTGATAGTGCCAAGTGTCATAGCTTAAACCCCGTGCGGCGAGGAGGCGCAGGCCCTCGCGAAACGACTCTTTTCCGTAGAGATAGGCAGGTGCAGAGCCAGCAATAACTAGCGCCTCGGGTTCTTTGTCGCGCGCGCCTGCGTGGCGGATGCCCTTAAAAAGTGGGCCGGCAATCGACGAGTGACCGTCCAAAAGCTCGATCAGTTTGTCCTTCTCAGTGCCCGCAAGAGTAAGATCGGCGTGAGCAACAATGCCAACGATCTGCGCATGGCCCTCGGTATTCTCCTGCGAACGTTTTGCAATATTGGTGATCGCTTCGGTTTCGCCGAGAGCCATCAGGTGTTCGGGGCCTTCGCGGCGATAGAAAGCGCGGCACTCCATAAATAGCGTTTTGGTCACCTTGTGACCTGCGCCGGTGTCCGCCCAGAGTTCGTCAAGAAGATAATCTTGGCTAAAGCGATTGCGCCAAAGGTGATGATGAGGGTCGATGATTTCGCGCGCTGGGTCGATAATAGGCTCTCTCACTTGCGCGAGCCAATCGTTGCTGCCGGGAGTCAGTGTGGTCATGGTTAGGTCCTCAATTGCGAGCGTAGCTGCCGATTAATTACTGGAGTTAAGCCTAAGGCTAACCTTCTTGCAAGAGGTTGATCGTGAGCAATAATTGCGCAGTAAGGGGCTCGGAGGTTATGCTCAGGCTCCTTAAAAATATTATTAAAAGCGTGTTAAGAAAAAACACCGCGCATTACAAGAATATCGTGGAGAGTTAGATGGATCTGCCAGCCCTAGTCATACTGTGTTACCTCGTTTTCTTTGTACTTGTCGGCATTTATATTAGTAGCGGCAATCGTAGTTCTGCCGATTGGGCAATAGGCGGTGGCACACTCGGCGTAGGAATGCTGGCGGCAGGAATTGCAGGTACGCGGATCGGCGGTGCAGGCACCTACGGTGTCGCCGGCGATGTGATAAGCGAAGGTATTGGCCACCTCTGGTATGGCGTTAATTCCTTTGCAGCGCTTTTTCTAGTCGGATTATTTTTCGCCATTCCTTACCGTCGCCTTCGCCTGTCGAGTGTTGGTGAGGTATTCGACTTCCGTTTTGGCTCACAGCGGTGTCAGTCGCTTTCTAGTCTGTGTGTGCAGGCCGAATATCTCGTCATTAACATCATCGAACCCTATGTCATTGCCACCATTGTGAGTGGAGTAACCGGTTGGCCGTTCTGGGTTGGTATTCTGATTGGCGGATTCGTTATCGTATTGTTTACGATTACAGGCGGGCTTAAAGGCACCGCAATTACCAATATTGTGCACTGCATTGTGATCATTGTAGGCCTTGGCGCTGTAGGATTTGTCGCCATGCAAAACCTCGGCGGGTGGACAGCTGTTGTAGCGGAGTCCAAAGTCATGCTCGAAGCCTCGGGCAAAGACGTGCCGTCGTGGTGGAGCTTTACCGGCATCGGCTGGGCGACGATTATTGCTCTCTTTATCTCTGCGACGATCCACACGGGCCTTGGCGCTGTAGGATTTGTCGCCATGCAAAACCTCGGCGGGTGGACAGCCGTTGTAGCGGAGTCCAAAGTCATGCTCGAAGCCTCGGGCAAAGACGTGCCGTCGTGGTGGAGCTTTACCGGCATCGGCTGGGCGACGATTATTGCTCTCTTTATCTCTGCGACGATCCACACGCCGGCTGCGTCGGTCTATGCGAACTATGCGAGCTCGGCGGCAAAGCAAGAATATCTCATTCCTGGTTTTTTCTGGGCAGGTATTATCGCGGCGATCATGCCAGTTGTCGCCGGCGGTATTGGTATCCTGACTATGGTCAAATACGGTGCCGAAAGCGGCCTTTCTGGCTATTTGAATATTGCTCAGCTGGCAATAGACACCGGGCCACTGTTAGGTGGCATTGCTTTGGCAGCGGTGCTTGCGGCAGTGATTTCCTCGGGCGCCCCTATACTGCTGGCAAGCGCCACTATGCTGGTGAGCGATTGGATTCCTGCCTCTAAAGGGTGGTCGAGTGATCAAAAGCTAAAGGCGTATAAGGTCACAACTGCGCTCTACGGGTCGCTCGCTGCGTTTCTCGCATGGTCGCTAAACTTTGGTTCCGTATTGCAGTTCTTGCTTTTAGGGTTTGCGATGGTGGTGCCGCCAGCTATCGCTGTCGCCTATGTCTTCTACTGGAAGCGTACGACCGAACTTGCAGTGTTTTGGGGAATTCTTACCGGCTTCGTTGGTGGTGCATTGATGTGGTTCTTAAACCGCAGCTTTTCGGGCATCGAGAACGCTGAGGCGGGTGGTTTCGCGCAGTATTGGTTTGAGGTTTGCCAGTTTCTAGGCGAGTGGCGCGATCCTTCGTTCCTGACCTTGCTGCTGCCCTTGGTTGTTATCCCTGTCGTGACACTGCTTTTCCCAGAGCAAGATGAGGATACCGAGCGAACCGACGCGTTCTATTTAAAATTAGGACGCATTCAGCGTAACTTCGACTGGGCATAGCACCCAGTCGAACTCTCTGTAGTCTTACGCGCGTGCCTGAATGACAAAGGGGCCAGGAGTTTTATAGCTTTCTTCTAACAAACGGCAGAGGTCTTCGGCGTCTCTAGCGTGCGCGCCCTGGACTCCGAAACCCTTTGCCATTGCGACCCAGTCCAGCTCGGGATTGCCTATATCGAATAAGCTCGCGGCGATTTCACCCACCTCTTTCACCCCTAGGCGTGCATATTCAACATTGAGAATGTTGTAGCTGTGATTGGCGAAAATTAGCGTGGTGACATTTAAGTTTTCGCGAGCTTGGGTCCAGAAAGACTGGTTTGTATACGCCGCTCCGCCATCGCCAAGCATTGCGAGCACTGGGCGATCTGGGCAGGCAAGCGCTGCGCCAGTTGCGACGGGACCGCCCTGACCTATGGCGCCGCCTGTGAGGCTCAGCCAACTATTGGACTCTGCGTTTTGGCAGTAGGCATGAGCCGCGTTGCCGCCGCCGGAATCGGTTGCAACGATTAATCCTGCCGGCATAGTCGCCGCCACCGCCTGAATAATACTCTTCGTGTCGAGTGGGCCGGTTGGGCGCGGCGTTGCGCGGCGCTCGAAAGTCTTGACCGTCTCGGCTGCAGCGCCGAGGCGATCGGCGAGTCGGGAGAGCGCGTCGACTGCGTCTTCTTCGTTTTGTGTAAGCCTGCTAACTTTACAACCCTCTGGCACGAGTTGACCTGGAATGCCGCGATACGCAAAGAAACTAGCAGGCGGTTCGCCACCCACTAGCACTAGGTGATCGAGGCCGGTAAGTGTTTGCAATACCTGCTCCGGAAAATAGGGTAGGCGTTCGACTTCGGGATTGCCGGGGCCGCCGTCTACGCGTGCAGGGAATGTGCCGGTAAATAGCCTGCAGCCAGTCTTGGCCGAAATTTTACTCGCGTTTGCGAGCGCCTCAGGGCTTACGCCATGGTGTTCGAGGAGCAAAGCTACTTTGCCTCCCGCTTCGATTTTTGAGGCGATTGCGTCAATAATATCGCTAGTAATTTTACTGCGCTGCGGCAATGCATTTGGCGCAACGGGGCCCTGGCTTTCGCCCCAAGCGGCGTCTGCGCCCATAATAAGGGTCGCAATTTGTCCCTGAGAACCTGGGGTCTGGCGAAGCGTTGCGGTATACGCATCGGCGCCGTCTTGTGCGAGAGTTGACTCAGTGCTCTCGGATTTAATCCAGCTAGAGTAATTACGTGCGAGCGTATCTATGTTGGAGGTAAGTGGCGCATCGAATCCGACATGGTAATTTGGGTGGTTGCCGACAATATTGATCATCGGCGAGTTCGCTCTGCGCGCGTTATGCAAGTTCGCTATGCCATTGGCGAGGCCAGGGCCTAGGTGAAGCAAGGTCGCTGCCGGCTTGCCAGTCATTCGCGCATAACCGTCGGCTGCGCCGGTGCAGACTCCTTCGAAGAGCGCGAGCACAGACCTCATTTTTGGCACACGATCGAGCGCCTGAACCAAATGCATCTCTGAGGTGCCGGGATTGGCAATGCAAAGCTCTACGCCACATTCAGCAAGGGTTTCGATAAGCGCAGTGGCGCCATTCATTACGGCTGTGTCATTCTCTGTGGTCATCTATACTCTCTCGCGATTAAGGTGTTCATGTTGTTCATGCGCATAGGAATTAGGGCTGGTCGTGCGCGCGTTTAGCCTCAATCATACCAGTTAGGGCGTCAGGTGGAAGTGCTACCCGAAGCGCCGTTCTTAGTTGGCCTTCGCCCTTTTATGCTCAGCCCTAACCCGCTAGACTAAGGCTTGAAAAAGTAGCGAGTCAAATCGCTCAGGAGAATAGCTCAGGAGGATAAGAGACACTATGCAAACAGAAATGATGAACTTGTTTGCGGTTCCTGTTGTGCGTTCCTCTATCGCGAGAGGATTTACCGTCGACGAGATGAGCTATTTTCAGGCCCAACTGCACAACCCAGTGAACGCAATTTCTAATCTTTCTTCGCGCAATAAGAACGTATTAGAGGCGCCGATTATGGCGTCGCTGAACGCGGTAATTCAGCAAAGCCTTTCACATTACTTGGCAACAGTATTCAGCCCATCTAACAAAGTGTCGCTTAAAGTCACTCAGTCGTGGCTAACTCTCTCCCGTAAAGGAGAGTCACACCATTCCCATGTGCATCCTAATAGCGTTGTTAGCGGGGTTCTCTATATAAACGTCGCAGAAAAAGACGGGATAAATTTTTACCGCAACCAAGATTCTCTTTGGTATGAGTTATTAAGAGAGCAGGAGACTAACTCTCTCCCGTAAAGGAGAGTCACACCATTCCCATGTGCATCCTAATAGCGTTGTTAGCGGCGTTCTCTATATAAACGTCGCAGAAAAAGACGGGATAAATTTTTACCGCAACCAAGATTCTCTTTGGTATGAGTTATTAAGAGAGCAGGAGACCTACCACAATGCCTATCGGTATTTTATTCCTGCAAGCGTCGGCGATATTCTGCTGTTTCCCTCGAGCCAAAGCCATGGGGTGCGAGAAGTCGTCGAGGATGTTGAGCGCGTGAGTCTCTCGTTTAATACCTTTTTTGATGGCGAGTTGGGTCGCGACGAATTCGCCAATTCGCTGAAAATTTCAGTTGGTTAAAGAGGGTCAAAGTCACGTGACTTACGCGGTGATGCGAGAAATACGAGTCAAAGATGCGTCGATAGGGCTTAGCCAGCTGTTGTCTTTGTCTGTGCGGCTTCGGCAATCATTGGTTTGTATGACTCTGTTAGCGGTGCTCGCTGCCCAGTCACTTTTGGCTGCAGAGAATGGCGCGCACGAAGACCCCTCACAGCTGAGTATTTATCTGATTACTGTCGATGTGGGCGATAACGTTTGGGACAACTTTGGCCATAGCGCGCTGCGGATTGTCGATGGCCTCGCTGGTACAGATACTATTTATAATTGGGGCGTGTTCGAGGTGCGAGACGGTCCAGTCGCGTTTGCCTATGATTTCTTTCTCGACGAACTTGAATACCGCCTCGCAACACAGGGTACGCGTCGCGAAATCGATAATTATCGAGCGCAGCGACGATCAGTTTGGCAAGACGAAATTCGACTGACAGCGGCGCAGAAGCAGCGCCTGCTTGCGAGATTGAATTGGAATCGAGCCCCCGAAAACCTTTATTACGACTATGATTATTTCTTTAACAATTGTACGACACGCATCCGGGATTATCTGAATGAAGCGCTTGATGGTGCGTTCTATGCGAGCGTCGCCGCGCAGGCTGGGTCGACGTTTAGAGACCAGGTTCGAAGTCATTATGCCTCTCTGCAACCGATAAGCTTCTCGCTTGATGTCATAATGAATGGCAATCTCGATCGTGAGATGACAGGTTGGGAATCTCTATTTCTTCCTCTGAACCTTCGGGCGAGTCTCGCATCAATGCAGGTGGTGGAGCCCCCAATGGGAGGTCTACAGCCGCTTTTTGGCGAGCGTGAAACTCTATTGAGTTACGAAGCGCCGGCAGCGCAGCGGGACTTTTATGGTGTGGCGTCTTTCTATGGCCTGTGTCTGTGCATTTATTTGTTGCTCATGCTGAAGCGCATCAGGCGTTCCTATTTTGCTACGCACTCACAGATTGGCTTTCGATTTGCTGGGTTTAATTTCCGACTACTCGGTGCGTTGAGTTTTCTCCTGTTTGGCTTGAGCGGTATTTATGGCGTGTTGATGCTCGGCAGTTGGTTTTTCTCAGGGCATGGGGACTTGCATCATAACGCCAATCTGCTGCTGTTTTGGCCGACAGATCTCATCGGCGCTATGATCGCACTTCGCTGGTTTTTCTTGGCACAGCCTTGGTCGCTAACACACAATAATAAGCCTTTCATGGTGTACTATTTTTTTGCCAAGCTCTGCGCGGTGATCCTCTATTGCGGCGCGACTTTTAGCGGATATTTCGAGCAGGATACCCAGCAGATTGCCTTGTTCATCACGCCGTGTTTGTTTGTGGTTGGGCTGTTGAGTTGGATTGTTGGATTTGATGCGGCTAAGCGTAGCGATTCGATTTTGTAGGGCTGGCTCTAACGAAAGAGTTTGAAAAGGGGAGAGAAGGATTGCATAAGAATCGAGTGGATGCGGCGAGACGAAGCGATGAATTGGAAGTGATGGCGGCGAAGGTTGCCGAGTCAGCCGCGCAGTTAAAACAGATTCAAGACGCGCCTGTGCAGGAAACCAGAGCGGCACGGGCAGAAAGGGGGAATCCCTTTGCGCCGCCTGCGGTAGAGGGCGTTAAGATGATCGAATCTTCGATTGCCCATGATGGCATTCAGACGTTGGTTCGTCGGTATTATCCTACTAGCTTTTCATCGCCCTCGTTTTTATCTGACTCCGCTAAAACCTCGAAGAGCATAGCAGGGAACGCTGCTTTGCCTGCGCTCGTTTACTTTCACGGGGGTGGCTATGTCCTGGGTGATGTGGCGCAATACGATACGCTAACTCAGCAACTGGCCGAGCGCGCTAACTGCATCGTGATCTCGGTTGACTATACGTTGGCGCCGGAAGCTAAATCGAAGCAAATTTTTGCAGAGGCATTTTCCGTCTATCGCTGGCTGTGCGAGAACGGGTCGGATTGGGGTGTTGATACATCGAGAGTCGCGGTCGGCGGGGATAGCGCTGGCGGAAATCTTTCTATCGCGGTTGGGCTCAGTTGCAAAGCTGCTCACGTCCGCCAGCCCTGTTTTCAACTGCTTCTCTATCCTGTTACTGACTACACGATGAGCTTTCCTTCGATTGAAGAATTCAGTTCAGGCTATTTTTTGACTAAAGCAGGTATGGAGTGGTTTCGCACTCACTTCCTCGAAAATGCCGAGCGCGCCTCGGATCCAATGGTTTCCCCACATTTCGCCGATGTTGCGGGTTTAGCGCCAGCGTTTGTCGTCACAGCAGGATTCGATCCACTGCGCGATGAAGGTGAGGCTTTCGCTCGAAAACTATCAGCGGCGGGCGTTGCCGTAAGGCATGTTTGTTACACCGATATGATCCATGCGTTCGTCTCTTTTGCCGGCGGTATAGAGGCTGGAATGGAAGCGATCGAAGAATCGGCAATGGAACTGCGTAAGGCGTTTTCTCCAACCCTGTCCTAAGCCAAAAACACCGGAGCGAAGGCGTAGCTGCCAAGCCCGAGGAGAATAATTGCTGAAATGGCAAGTCCGCGAGTGACATGGACAGGTAACAAAGAGCGCCCTGCGCGCTGATGTCTTATGTAGACTTCAACCCCTAATAAATAAGGGACGAAGAACGCGAAATCTTGGAAATAATCAAACGGGCCGCTGAAATTTTCACCGATTCCTGTGTCGCCCATAACGGCAAACCAAACGCCGTATTGCATTCTGTAAAGCCATGATCCCATCGCGAGTACGAAAATTCGCAGAGCCCACTCTCTGTGAGTGACAAAGTCGCGGGCGCGAGCGAAGCGGACGGTCTGAACGCTGCAAACCAGCACACAGAGCCCATAAAGAGCAAAGGCTATGTCCATCACTGGGCCGCCGATGGTTTGATTGACCGCGATAAAACTAAGCCCTGCTATTGCGGTAAAAATAGCCGACGTGAAGAAGAGATAACCCGAAGCGCGGTGTAAAGCGGGATATCGTCGGCGTA
>Ga0206128_1003803_pt1 | contig 12251 bp, 11 predicted proteins | sample Helgoland_Spring_7_FD_148601 | JGI IMG/M metagenome (GOLD analysis project Ga0206128, IMG submission 148601) | Pelagic subsurface seawater microbial communities from Kabeltonne, Helgoland, North Sea - Helgoland_Spring_Bloom_20160426_1 | ecosystem: Environmental > Aquatic > Marine > Epipelagic ...
GGGGCAAATACTAATATGAGATCAATTTTAGAATTTTTGGGATTTGATAAAATCTGAATGCTTGTATTGGGAATAAATTTTTTGTTTTTTAAATCATTATCATCAATAATATAACTAATATATTTTTTTATATTAAAATAATTTATCAACGTAGTAGCTTTTGCTGGAGCTCCATAACCTACAATTGTTTTATTTTTTTTTTGATAAGACAACAATATTTTTTTGATAGATATTTTTCTATTTGTAATTTTATATTTAAAGTCTTTAAAAAATTTAATATTATCAATATTGTTAATAGCTTCTTTATTTAAAATATTTTTTACATTTCTTTCTATCTTGTATTTATTATTCAAATCATTTTTAACAAATACTCTAATTGATCCACCATGAGTTTCTATTAATTCAGCATCAAACACCGTAGCATTGTTTTTTTTAAAAAAATAAATAAGGGTAGTTAAACTCCAATAATTAACATGTTCATGATATATATTATCAAAAGATCCATCTTTAACCATATTTAACAGATACTGAACCTCGAGGATAAAGGCTCCATCATCTTTTAAAATACTAAAAATATTTTTAGTGAGCGAATGAATGTCATTTACATGGGCAAAAACATTTGACGCTGTGATTAAATCGAATTTTTTAAGATTTTTTTTTGCAATTTTACTATTTAAGAAAGAATTATAAGTTTTAATTTTAAGATTTCTTGTTAAATTACATAGGTTTGTAGCTGGCTCTACTCCAAATAAATTTAAATATTTTCTTTTTTTAAATGGAATAAGACCTACACCATCATTGCTACCAATATCCATTATATAAGAGTTTTTTTTAAGATTAAATTTTTTTATATATTTTTTACACGCATGGTCAAAATGTTTTTTAAGATCATGTGATATAGAAGATTTATAGAAATATTTAGAAAATAATTTTTTATTATCTACAGCAATTGATAATTGACAATTATAACATATTTCACATCTCATTAGGTCTAATGGATATAATTTTATGTTTTCATCAGGTTTGTCACAAAGGTTATTCGCTAGAGGTTGATTTAAAAGTGAAATTACACTTTTTAATTTTGTTGATTTGCAAACTCTACAATTATTTAAAATCATATTTTTTTATTTTATTGTTAATTTTATTACATATAACTTCTGTTTTTGCGATTAACGAATAATATTTTAATAAATCTTTTTTTAAGTTTTTTTGATAAAGATTTTTGTAATTTATCTTAATTAATTCACCCCTTTTTTCTTTATAAATTGTCTCATTTATTAAATGATCTTTTTTGTCAAACTTTCTTAAAAAATATCTATCATACCAATTTTTTGATTTAGTACTTATTGTATAATTGTATTTTTTACTATTTATAAAATATTTGTGGGTATACAAATTACTATCAAGTTTAAAATTAATAATCAAAATATCATTATTATAGTTTTTAAATGTTAAGTTTATTTCATTTAAAAATTTATTCTTTAAAAAATAGTTTATTTTATCTAATTTAAGCTGGTTTGATTGCTTCACAAATGCAAATATTATATGAACTAGATAATAATTTATTATACCACCACCTTCACTTATAAAATTTTTCCATGAATTATTTTTATGTTTTAAAAAATGATGAAAAATATTTAGTTCAAAAGTAATTTTTGTATTTTTATCACTTCTTAAGATTGAGTGTATTTTTTTGAATATACTTAAATTACTATATGTAAAATTTAAATAAAATTTAATTTTATTAATTAAACAATATGATTGAAATTCATAGAATTTTTTTATATTAATGGATAGTGGTTTTTCTAACATTATAAATTTGCATTTATACTTTTTTTTGATCATAAGATTTATAAAATCTTTTTGGATATCGGGCTTGGCACAACAAACAATTGTATGAAAATCATGTTGAGTTATTATCTTTTTATAATTTTTAGAAAGATTACAATTTTTATAAAATTTTTTTTTATAAATATTTGGACTACATATGTGTATTTCACTATTTTTTTGATTTTTTAAATATTCATAGTGATTAAAGGAAAAGTTTGATCCAATAATCAAAAATTTTTTTTTATTTTTCATACTTTTGTTTTAAAATGTTATTTTAACAATCACTTAAATATTCTCCATGTTTTAAATTTGGAACAATAACTGTAAAAAAATTAGTCATTAAAGTAATTTTTTTAATAAGTATTTAATCAAAAGTTTTATGCTGGGCCTATGAATGGTTTGAATATATCTATTAATATTGTTTGATGAAATTGTCTTAAATAAGAAAGACTTTGTATCTTTGTTATTATAAATTGGATCAAAGTTTTCTTTAAAACTATTATTGAAATTAATTCTTAAACTTTTATGACTTCCGCTATAGTCATTTCCAATATTTTTAATTAAACTAAATCGTGGCTGGATGCTAAATAAATTTTTAGAATAACAATAAAAATTAAACCTTATAGCCCACGAATCTATCAAAGAATTATTTTGGGCCCACAACATTAAAATCATATCATTTCCTAATTTTGAGAAATTTTTATCCTTTTGATTAAAAAATTCTGTGTCATGAAAATCAACCTTATTCCATTTTTTTTTCCATGTTGCCCAACCCCAACTTGAATGCCTTTTAATTTTCAATAATTTATTAGATAATTGATGTTTATAATTCTTTAAATATGAATAGGCTGAAATACTATAAATAGACTTATCATTCATATAATGGCTGAGACTTTTATTTAAAAAATTTATTGCATATCTATTTAATATAAGATCATCTTCTAAAATTATAGCAGCTTCATTCTTTTTAAAAATAGCATTGATCCCAGATATGATGTTCTTTGAGAGTCCAAAATTTTCTTTCCTAAAGATTAATTTATAATTTTTTATTTTATCTAAATTATTTATTATATTTTTTACCTTAGAATTATTTGCTTTATCTTTGTCATTCTTAAAATGATCACAAAAAAAGAAATACTTATGCTGGTTATAATTTTTGTTTTGATAAATAGAAGCTAATAATTTTTTTAAATGATTTGGTCTGTTAAAACAGAAAATAATAATTGGGTAATACTTCATAGTTTTAAGTATTGAGTAAAATAGATTTCATCTTGTAAATCAAAAATAAAACTATATTATTAACAAATAAAATTGTTTTTTTTAACATTTTTAATTTTATGTATTAATACAAAAGTCTATGCATATCTAGATCAAGGTGCCGAATCATCAATACTTCAATTAATCTTAGTCTTTTTAGCGGGTTGAGGGACCTTTTTAAGTATATACTGGAGTAAGTTTAAGTATTTTGTAAGAAAAATTTTTAAAAAGTCAAATTTAGATGATAATAAAAAATAAAAACTACTTACAATCTTAAATCTAAAATTGCTTAAAAAAAATTAACAAAAAGCTGAAAGTCTTAAATTTTTTGTAATAAAAAATTATTTTAGATATTTTTTTACACACAAAGATGTGTGAACTATTTTTAAAAAGTTTAACTTATCATCATTTTTTGAATTTATCTTCCAGACTCTTGAGGTATTTTTATTCTCTTGATTGTAAAATAAAATATTAGAAAAATAAAAATCATAATTCTTATTCTTATCTATAAATTTTGATAATATTTAATGAGTGTTTTGAATAGAAAAAATCGCCTGAATGCAGGACTATAAGGTATTCACCTTTTGCTTTTTTAAAAGATTCATTAAGAGCATCATAAACACCTTTATCATTTTCTCTAAAATATAGTATTTTTTTATTTGATATTTTTTTTAGTAATTCACTTGTTCCATCTGTTGACTCTCCATTAAATATTATGTGTTCATAATCTTTGAATGATTGATTTTTTAAACTTTTAATTGTTAATCCTTTTTTTGATATTTCATTTTTTACAACTGTAATAATACTAAATTTCATTTTTAATGAGTATATACTTCATATTAATTAGTTGGGCATTCATAAAGAGGCCTAGTGTTACTTATTAGATTATAATTATTCTTGGTTTAGCTGTTTTGTATAATAAATAAAAAAATACTTAGATTTCATTTATTTCTCGATTAAGCCTTTAATTATTTAAAATTTTCATATAGATATTTACTGTGCAATCACCAATCTTACTATAAAATAATTTTCATGATAAGTGATTTTTACCTATTGATTATAATTTTTTTAATTCATTTCGCTTTAGATAAAAATAAAAAAAAAATTTTTAACAATTATTTCTTAGACATACCAAATGTGGATAGAAAAATTCATAAAGAACCTACTTATTTGATTGGTGGGCATTTCATTTTTATTTCATACTCAGTTTTTCTACTATTTTCATTCGATCATAACATAAATCACAAATTTGTTTTTTTCTTTATATTTTCCTGTATTTTTTTAATTGGGATTTTAGACGATTTAAAAGATTTAAAACCAATTGTTAAACTTGGACTTGTTTTAATAATTTATCTTGTATTAATTCATTTTGATAATGATTATTTATTAGAAAAAATTTACTTCGAAACATTTGATAAAAACTTAAATTTTGGTATTTATAGCTATCCCGTATCAATCCTATGTGTTTTACTCCTTATAAATGCAATTAATTTAATTGATGGCATTAATGGCTTGGCCATGATGGTATTTATAATAATTTACCTTTACTTAAATTATTTTCTTAATGTTGCTTTTAATATTTTTATTTTTATTTTTTATTTATTTATTTTTTTCAATATTTATAAAGGTAAATATTTTCTAGGTAACTCTGGATCACTTATAATTGGAGCGCTAATAGCATTTTCTACTATCAAAGCATACAACTCTAATTTTACTCAAAATAATTCTGCAGAAGATATATTTATACTTTTTTTAATACCAGGGATTGATATGTTTAGATTGTTTGCCAGAAGAATAATTGATAAAAAAAACCCTTTCAAAAAAGATAATTTACACTTGCATCATTTATTAATTGCTAAGTATTCTCTAAAAAATATTTTATTTTTTTATTTTATAACAATTGTAAGTAGCTCATACATGGCTTTTAATGATATTTTACCAGAATTAATAATTATTCTTATTATTAGTTTTTTATACTCAATTTTATTATTTTTTTTAAAAAACGCAAAATTAAATTGAATTAGAGAATGAAAAATAAAAATACCAGAATAATATATGACAATATAATTTTTTCTTTACAAAAAGTGGGTGGAATATCTAAGTATTGGGCTGAATTAACAAAAAGAATTTCAATAAAAAAGAATGTGATATTTTATGAAAAGAAAAACAAAAATATATTTAAAAGAAAATTATCTTATCAGGTAATTGCTGAAAGCAAATTTCCAAAAAACATTTTAAGATTGTTGCCTTTTCAGAAAAAATTAGTTGGAGGATCTATTTTTCACTCCAGTTATTATAGAACTACTTTTCAAAAAGATATTATTAAAGTAGTTACCATCTATGACTTTATTAATATAAAATTTAATAAAAATATTTTTAATTATGTATCTCAATGGTATAAAAATTTAGCAATTTTAAATGCTGATGGTGTTATATGTATATCTAATAGCACTAAAAATGATTTATTTAAATATTTTCCAAAAATAAAAAAAAAAATTAAGACTATTTATATAGCTGCAGATGAAAATTTTTTTCCTATTAAAAATAAAAAATATAAAATTAAAGATTATGATTTAAAAAAATTAAAAAATAAAAAGATAATCCTGTACGTAGGTAGCAGAAAAAAAAAATATAAAAATTTTACACTAGCAATGAATGTTGTTAGTTCCATGAAAGAATATATTTTAGTAAGCGTTGGTCCAGAAAAAATTCAAATCAAAGAAAAGGAAGAAATTACTCATAAGTTAAAGAATAGATTTTATCACTTTAATAATATTGACACAGAAAAATTAAATAAAATTTATAATCTTTCTTTTTGTTTATTATATCCTTCATCTTATGAAGGATTTGGGATCCCCTTATTGGAAGCGATGAAAGCTGGATGTCCTGTTATCAGCACAAATAAATCTTCAATTCCAGAAGTTTGTGGAAATAGCGCTATATTAGTAAACAAAATAACAAAAAAGAAATTTATAGAAGCTATTAATTCTCTTCAAAATAAAAATTTTAGAGCTAAATTAATTAAAAAAGGTTTATTGCAGGCTAAAAAATTTAATTGGAATAAATGTTGTGAAGAAACGATAAAATTTTATTCAGAATTACAAAAAAAAATGAATTTATAAAATTTAATCAACGTGAAAGTTTCTTAAAATTTTTAATATAATAATTCTTTAATCTTAATAGAAATATTCAGAACTATATTTTTCCTCATATATAAATTATTTATTGAACTAATTTATAAATCAGATAGTTAAATTAAATGATTATTCTAAATAAAAAAAAAATTATAATTTTTCATAATAGAAAAACTTCAGGATCATCTTTGGGAATACTAATGTCTTTAATAAAAGAAAGGGGAGATTATATTACATTTCATAATGTAAAGTTAGATGTAGATGATAAAATTATTAATAAAATAAATTTAGATAAAAATTTGTTTAATATTGATTATGTAAAATCGCTAAAAAATACAATACGTAATATAATTATATTTATCTTAAAAACATTAATTAGAAAATTTAAAAGCAAAAAAATTATCCCTTTCATAATTTATAAAGAAAAATACTATGGACATACAGCACCTGAATATTTTAAAAGACATATAAGTAATAAAATTTATAATGACTACTCTAAACTTTCAATTTACAGAAAATTTTCAGATCAGCTATATAGTATGTATAACCATAAAATGTCTTATGAAAAATTTAAAAGTTATGATGAATGGGTATCAAAAAATTTAGAAATTTTTTACAAAAGTACATTAAAATTCTACACTAAGGATCTTTATTTTTTTAATTATCATAATATGGAAGATTCGTTAAAAGTATTTTGTAAAAAGTTTAAAATAAACAAAGATTTAGCCAAAATTTATAAAAAAATTCATCTTCGTACAAAAAATATAAAATTTCCAAAAACACTTAAAAAAAGTACAAAAGAAAAAATCATTATTAAAGAAAAAATTATTTATAAATTAGTTAAACAAAGACTCTTGTCTAGATGATGTTATTTTTGTTTATATTCTCTACTAAAATAATTCATTATATGTTCCTTGAGCAATAAGCTGACCTTTATCGAGTTTATAGATAATGTCGCAATTCTTAACTGTATTTAATCTGTGGGCAATTAGGATGATAGTTATTTTTTTATTTAGATTATTTATTGCTTTCATTACTTCTTGTTCAGTTTGATGGTCTAATGCACTTGTTGCTTCATCTAAAACTAGAACTTTTGGATTGTGGTATAAAGCCCTTGCAATTCCAATTCTTTGGCGTTGCCCACCTGATAACCTAACACCACGCTCACCAATAGTAGTTTGATACTGTTTTGGCAATTCATCAGTAACAAATTGATGTAAGTTTGCAATTTTAGAAACTTTTTTAATCATATCATGATTTATATCTTTAGGCTCTACTCCAAAAGCAATATTGGCCATCACAGTATCATCAGATAGATAAATATGCTGTGGAACATAACCAATTGATCTTTGCCAAGCCCTTGAGTTTTGCTCTGTTATAACCTTTCCATCAACTTCTAAGGTGCCTTTTTGAGGTTCTAATAATCCTAATATAATGTCGATAGTTGTTGTTTTACCACATCCAGTTGATCCAACTAATCCAACAGTTGATTTTAAAGGAATAGTTAAATTTATATCTTTTAAAGCTGTTCTAGATGTATTGGGGTAATTATAATGAATGTGATGTAAATTAATTTCTTTATTAAATGTTAAAACATCTTCATCATGATTTATATTTAATGGTTTTAAATTTTTAAGATCACTATGTAATTTATCAATTGAGGGACCAACAAAAGTAAGCTGGGTCAAAGAATTATAAATTTGTTGTAAAGCTGGCATTAAACGGTAACCAGCAAAAACATATAAACTAATAACTGGCAGAGAATTATTAAAATTACCTGATTGAATCATTTTATAAAGTATTATTAATAAAATACCTCCAAAAGTAATAGATTCTAAAATAAACCGCGGTAATTGAGCTACAACTTGTGATAAAGCTATAGTACGAGCATAATTTTGAGAAGAATTTGAAAAAGATTGGATATAAACTTTCTCTAATCCTCTAACTTTAACTTCTTTTATAGCACCAAAGGCTTCACTAACTGCAATAAAACGTAATTGATTACTTTTAAGCCTCTCTTTACCACTTCGATTAAGAAGATTACGTATAAAATAAAAGATAGCTAAATAAGCAAAACTAATTGATAAGCCAACAATAAGTATAAGTTTTGGGTCAACAATGATCAATAAAATTATAATTACAATTGCTAGAATACTTTTAGCAATCAACTCCATTAATGGTTTTATACCATATGAAATTACTTGTGATACTTCTGATAAAATAGTTTTTCCTAGATCAGAACTATTACGAGATAAAAACCATCTATAAGGTTGATGCAAATATCCTTCCACTAATCGTTTTCCAATACTGTATTCCTTCATGTAAACAAATCGAATTTGAATATAGGTGCTAAAAGCTTTAAAAGTAAGAGAGATAATTAAAATTAAAAATACCAGCACTCCTAAAAAAAATAAAAACTCTTGGTTAGTTTCTACTCCAAACCTAATTGAGGCTTGATACATGGTGTTTAAAAAAATGTTTGTCTCAATAAGACTAGGATTTGTAAGGACTGCTATAAAGGGTAAAATAGATGCAATACCAATCGCATCCAATAAAGCCATTATTACGATCATTATGAGTAATAAAATTGCACGTTTACGCTCATTAGGAGAGAGTAAAAATAATAATTTTTTAAAAATTTGCATTTAATCAATAATAATTCAAATATATAGTCTAATCTTGGTCAATAATATATTTTAATATTTTTTAATTTGGATCATTTAGAAAATCTATATTATTTAATTCATTGATCCCATTTATATTTATAAATATTTGCGTGTTTTGGAAAAGTTAACTCTAGTGTGATATTATCTTTATTGGAGAATGTATTTACGTGGGTGTGAACTAAATCTAAATTAAAGTTAGAAATAAAATTTTCTATTTCATTACTGTGCTTATCTATGTTGTGAAGTTCAATCACTAAACAATTTATATTATTTTGATATTTTAAAATAAAATTAAAAATATCATATTCATCACCTTCTATATCAATTTTTAATAAAATATTTTGACTATCCATGTATTTATTCACTAAATTTTCTCTAAATTTTTTTTTATGAAGATATAATGTAACTTTAAATTCGTTAAATTTTTTAATATATTCAATTACTTTTTTTAAATTACATTTTATAATTGATTTTAATAAATATAAAAAAATTAAAAAATATGATGTTTCGGGATCAAATAAAATTACTTTTTTAATCCAATAATTTTGAAAAATTTTTTTTTCAAAGTCCCAATTATCATGAATACCAAGCGATATGAGTGTGTCACTTTTTTTAAGATTACTTTTGCTTATTAAATAACCTCCATCATTTTAACTTCCATATCTAAAAAGATCTGCTTTATATTATGGAATTAAATATTTTGGTAATTTTATTTTATTCATAAAAAAAATTTTTAATAAAAGATCTAACAGAACGTAAATAATAATAAATTATAAAATATTTTTTATAAAATTTCTCTTGGGGCCTTTCATCAATTTTTTCTAGTTTTTTTCTTTGTCCTAAATTTGGACTGCACTCAATAATAGATTTATTATATAAATATGAATAGATTCCAAGTTTTCTTAATTTTAAACTGAATGCAAAATCTGCGATCGCATGTTTGAAATAATTATCTAAAAATTTATATTTAGAGATAATTGTCATAGGTATGAGTGTAAAATTCATATTTATAACATCAATTTTTAATATTTTATTTTTTTATGGTTTAGCTATTTTGAATGAGGGTATAAAAGAATTGTATTTGAATTTTTGTCCACCATAAATAATTTTATTATTAAATTTGCAAGGCACACTTAATAAAAATAATTTTTTTTTTTTTAATAATAATTCATACTTATCAATTAGATGATTAAGGTTATTTTTTTTTAAAATAATATCATCATTAAAAGGAATTAAAATGTCATATTTAATAATATCATTATAAAAATAGTTAAAGCACTCCTTCATACCTCTAGCCCAATACAAATTGCCCTTACTTTTCAATACTGATGTATCTTTAAAATTAGTTAAAAATTTATTTGTCTGATCTTTACTATTATCATCGAGCATAAAAAAATGGAATTTATTAATTTTTTTTGTATTTTTTAAAACCTTTGTAATTGAATTTAAAGATTTCCTTGTAAGCTTAACCCTATTAAAACATGTGCATATAAGAGCAACATTAAACATAATGTATTAGTAAATTATCTTAAATCATCAAAAATTATTATTTCATAATTTTTATAGTTTTGTTTGAGTATGCTATTTAAGCAAGTTTGAATAAATCGTACTTGGTTAAATGAGGGTATTACGATTGAAAGAAATAAATTTGACATATATCTTTAAATTATCTTAAGTTTTTTTAATATAATTTTTTTAGCTAGCTCATAATCCTTTGGTGTGTCAATTGATATTTCGGAGCCCGTTGTTTTTATCATTTTTACTTTTTTTTTATTTTCTAAGAATCTTAATATTTCGATATCCTCAATCTTTTCCAAAGACGTCTTGCGTTTATTTTTTTTAAACAATTGTAATGCATTCTGACTAAATCCATATACACAAACTTGTCTATTTCCATATATAAATTTTTTTAATTTATTAGAGGGTATTGGTGCTCTGGAGATGTATATTAATTCTTTATTTTTATTAAAAACAACTTTAGGAACGCTAGTGGAATAAAAATCTTCTTTTTTAATTATTTTATTATAACAATTCACAATTTCATATTTGTTTTTCTTTATTTCTAAAATTACCTTTTTGATAGTTTTTGGATTTAGAAAGATCTCATCACCCTGAACATTTATATAGTATTTATATTTATTTTTGTCAGAGTATTCTGCGACTCTATCCGTTCCAGTTAAGCAATTACTTTTTGATAAAAATGTATCTATTTTAATTTTTTTGCATAATTGAATAATCTTTATATCTGGAGTGGCTACAACTAAATTTTTTCTCGGAATACTCTGTAAACATTTTTCAATTACTATTTCCAAAACTGTTTTAGTGCCAATTTTTTTTAATAGTTTATTTGGTAATCTTGATGAATTTAATCGCGCAGGAATTATTACCTTAAAATTATTAAAAGGCATGTATCGATTTCTTATGAAAGCTATATTTGGTAGGTGTTATTGAGATAAGATTTCTTCGTGGAAATTTTTTTTTAAAAAGATTAAGAGTTTTTTCCATTTCTAAAAGCTTCTCGATATTTTGATCATAACCATCAAATCCTGCTAAATATATATGCTTAGCTTTACCAGTTTCAGCAATAGCTAAGGCATATGTAAAAGCTAAGTTATTTGGTAAAATACAGTGATTATTTTTAACAATAAACGTATTGGGTTTAACCGTGATATTATAATTAATAAAATTATTCTTAGAAAAATTTCCTTTAAAATTCTTAAAGGCATTAGCAGGAATAATAATTTTTTTATTTAAAGTTTTAATTTTATCATCAAAAAAAACATAACTTTCAAAATGTGAAATAAGATGGTAATCAATTAAGTCATTGTTTACGTAGTTATTAAAGTTTAAAGAAAAAACAATAGAATTTTTTGATTTAGCAAAATATTTAAGCTCTGAGGAATAGGCTTTTAAAGAAGGACCATTTGCTAATATTAAAATATTCTTATCTTTAAAATGGTTATTTAGATTCTTACCGGAAAAACTAGTTTTTAAATTTAGATTAATTAAAATTTTATTAAAATTATCAAAACTAAAACTTTTTGCATTTTTGTAGAAAGATATATCTCTAAGTAACTTAAGAGATTTTTTTTCTGAGAATAGTTTTTCATTTATTTTTTGTACATAAGTGGGGTGAATATTATTTTTAGCTGCAAATTTATATAATTTTGATTTACCCCATTTGAAATTTTTTTTTAATTTTTTGAATTCTTTTGAGATAAGATCTATTTTTTTAGTTTTTTTAATATCTAATTTTAAAATTGTTTTCAACAGGCTTTCAGTCTTTACATTGCCAGCACCTCTTCCCATTCCTTGAATAGTGCCATCAATCCATGTTGCACCAAACTTACAGGCAGTTTTTTTT
>Ga0206128_1003813_pt1 | contig 12225 bp, 18 predicted proteins | sample Helgoland_Spring_7_FD_148601 | JGI IMG/M metagenome (GOLD analysis project Ga0206128, IMG submission 148601) | Pelagic subsurface seawater microbial communities from Kabeltonne, Helgoland, North Sea - Helgoland_Spring_Bloom_20160426_1 | ecosystem: Environmental > Aquatic > Marine > Epipelagic ...
TAAGAGAATAATAGCTCAAGCGGCTCCTAAGATTGCTCAAATGACTAAATCTGAGATAATAAATGATCGTCGTAGAGGCGGCACAATGAAAGCTACATTCGGTTAGACTTATAAGGAATACAACACATGGCACTAAGCTATCCACTAGCTACACCAACTACGATAGGTATTGAGAGCATTGAGCTTAGGGCTGTTAATGCTGTAGCTGTATCACAGTCACCTTTTACATACAAACAACAGATTGTTTCTCACGGTGGTCAAAAGTGGGAAGCATCAGTCAATATTCCCTCGGTACACAGAGATAAAGCGGCTGAGTGGAAAGCTATGTTAGTAGGTCTTAAAGGTCAACAAGGTACATTCTTACTAGGAGATCCTGACTATGCTACACCACAAGGTACAGTAAGCTCTTGTGTACTGACTGGTACAGCAGGTGAAGATAATGCTGATGTCGTTATGACTGGTACTCTTAAGGCTGGAGACTACATACAGTTAGGTGGTGGCTCAAGTGCTAAGTTACATCAGGTACTACTAGATCAAGATGGTGATGGAACAATACAAATATGGCCTTCACTAAGGTCTACATACTCTAGTGCTACTGTAGTATTTAATTCCCCTAAAGGGGTCTTCAGACTAGCAACAAACATGACTTCATGGTCAATTAATAATGCGTCAATCTACGGTATCTCTTTTGAAGCTGTAGAAGCTGTGATATAAAGGAATAAGAACTTGGCTGATAAGAAAATAACACAACTAACTAATATTACTGGGGCTGACTTAGCTAATTCAGATGAGTTTGTTGTAGTTGATATTACTGCTGATGAAACAAAAGCAATTACGTTTGATGAGCTAAAGACTGCCTTTGATACAGGAACAGGGTTTGTTCGTGTTACTGGTGATACTATGACTGGTGCTTTAAATGTTGAGTCTACTATCACTTCTGATGGGATGATTGTAGATGGGGATGTAACATTCGGTGATAACGACAAAGCCATATTCGGTGCTGGGTCTGACCTACAGATTTACAGTGATGGTGCAACGTCTTATATCAAAGAAAGTGGAAGTAGTAATTTAAAAGTTCAAGCTGACGACTTTTATGTTTTTAATGCGGCTGGAAACTCTGTTATGATTTCTGCTTTAGATACAGGTAAGGTTGGCTTGGGTTTTGCTGGTGTAGAGAAATTTAAAACAACATCAACAGGCATAGACGTAACTGGCACAGTGACTGCTGATGGGCTGACTGTGGCTCAAAGCAATCCTGTAATCACTATTACAGATACAGATGGCTCTACAAATACAACGCTGAAGACAGTTGGCTCAAACACAGAGTTGAGCAATCCTTCTGGGGGTAATCTTAGGTTTAGGACTAACGCTTCCGAATTAGAACGTATGCGTATTAGTCCAGACGGCGACATCAGCTTCTACGAGGACACAGGCACAACTGCTAAGTTCTTCTGGGACAGTTCCGCTGAATCGCTTGGTATTGGGACTACTACCCTAACGCACAACCTAGAAATAAGAGAAGATATAAATGGAACTGTAGGCGCACGTATCACTAACCCTAATAGTGGTTCAAGTGCGTATTCTTTATTGTATTTTGGAACAGACGATAATGCAGTCCATTCTGGAATATTTCAAAACTCAAGTACAAATACTAATTATGGCGGTGCTAATAGCCTAAACATTTGGACTAACTCTGGCTCTTATCCAATAGCATTTCATACCAACAACGCAGAACGTATGCGCATCGACGCATCAGGTAACATTGGTATTGGGACTAATTCGCCTGCACGGCCGTTAAGTTTGACGGACACAACAAATGACGGGACGGGCGGCATGATCATAGCGTCATACCTGCCGACATTTGAACTGGACGACATTTCTGGTGGGGGGACATCTTTCATACTTCAGCATGACGGTACGTCCACAATATTTAAGCATGACACCACAGAACGTATGCGCATAGACGCATCAGGAAACTTGTTGGTGGGTCAAACAGTTGGCAATGTTTACAATCAATCTTCTGTAACTGGTTTGAAACTTGATGGGGCAAACGGTAACATTCAAACAGCTAGGGCTAATAACGCAAGTTTATTACTTAATCGTTATGGCACTGATGGGGACATCGCAGAGTTCCGCAAAGACGGCACAACTATAGGTAGTATTGGGACTGTAAGTTCTACTACATACATAGCGGGTGATGCTTCTGGTAAAACACCACAACAGCAGGTGCTAACAAGGATAATTCTGTTGATTTGGGGCATCCTTCTGTTCGCTTCAAAGACCTCTACCTATCAGATAGTATTTATTCGGGCGGTACGAGAACATATAGAAGAACATCTAGTAGCCACGGCGGTAGTGGCGTATTCCCATCTTTAGCTAACGCTCCCCAATCAGGTTTTTTGCATATATATGAAATAGGAACATCAAACTATGCTATTATTGCTTGTTACAAAGAGTCTTCTTCCTCGAATGTTACTACAACTATATTAGCAAATAACAGCATTACAGTTAGTGCAACAAATTCAGGTGGAACTGTTGCTACGTCAGGGTACACAACAAGTGCTAACGTAAGAATGCAATCTGTTATAATTAGAGAAGGATAAAAAATGGCTATAGAAACCTTTACAAAAGAAAATGTAAACCTACACGCAAAACAAAATCGTAAAGATGCTTACAAAAAAGTAACTGATCCGATGTTTATGGAAGTCCAGAGAGGTGACATACCCCAAGAAGAATGGCTTGCAGAAATAAACAACATAAAACAACAGTTTCCTTATGTAGATACAGATTTGCAAATAGAAGTGGGTGAACCTGCTGTTAATGCGACAGAAGAATAATTAAAATATAGGAGGCTATCATGCCAACAACACACACATGGTCTATCGCTAACTTAGAGCGAAACACATCTGACAACTCAGTAACAATAGCACACTGGCGTTGCGAAAGCACAGATGGAACGAACACTACATCAGCATACGGAACGACATCCCATACAGGTGTACCATCAGACGATGATTATATCCCTTACGCTGATCTAACAGAAGCAAACGTATTAGCTTGGGTACACGAACAAGTTGTGCAAGCTGATACTGAAGCGGCAAACGATGCTAAGATAGCTGAACTTGCGACACCAACATCTACTACTGGGATGCCTTGGTAATTTTAAAACCACTTAAACTATAGGAGATCAAAATGGCTGAAGATAAAAAGGTTATTACGATTGATAATGTAGACTACACTGAAGACCAACTAAATGATACACAGAAGGTTATTATTAACCACATCAATTCTCTAAGTCAGAAGATTGGATCAGCAGAATTTAACTTAGACCAACTAAAGGTAGGTAAGGATGCGTTTGTAAAGATGCTTACTGAATCACTTAAAGAACAAGAAGAGCAACCAGAAGAAACTGAGTAAACTTAACTTAAGGTATAATTAATATGTCAAGAGATCTATCAAGTAATACAATAGAAAACATATCTCAAGATGTTGTTTACCCGTTCTTTGCTACAGAATTAAGATTTGATGGTGACAACGTACTAAGGTTGTGGACTGGTCAAGGTACACTTGTTCTAGAAGATGGTACTAATTGGATAGGCACAGGTAATCTATTAGATATATCTGCTATAGAAGAAACTTCTGAATTAGCTGTAAAGGGGGCTACGCTTACGTTGAGTGGTGTACCCTCTGAAGTTCTCTCACTAGCCCTCAGTGAGCCTTATCAGGGTCGTGTGTGTAATATATACTTTGGTACTCTCTCTCAAGGTACTCTACTACAGGAGTCTTCTTCTTACATACTATTACAAGATGGTTCTAGGATTGAATTAGAGACTGGAGAGAAAGGTTTCAATGAGATCTTCTCTGGTTACATGGATCAGATGAATATAGAAGAGTCTGGTGAAACATCTACTATACAATTACTAGTAGAGAATAAGTTAGTAGACTTAGAGAGAGCTAGAGTAGCTAGGTTTACATCTGGTTATCAAAAGTCAATTTACGCTGGAGACCTAGGTTTAGACTTCGTAGAAGATCTACAAGATAAACAAATACCGTGGGGTCGTAAGAGTGGCACTTAGCTATCAACAAGAGTTTCTTAGTCAAGTAGAAGACGACATAAAGTATCTTATAGAACTACATTGGGATGAGATAGCTCTTAATAAAGATAGCATTAAGTTGAACCCAGATTGGGATGCTTATAGTAGCCTAGAGAAACAAGGTAAACTTAAAGTATTTACATCTAGAGAAGATGGATTGCTTGTAGGATATTTTGTCGTAGTACTAGGTACTAACATACACTACAAAGATCATATGTTTGCTAACAATGATGTAATCTACTTACATAAAGACTATCGTAAAGGTTTCGCTGGTATACGACTAATTAAGTTTGCTGAGAAGTGTCTTAAAGAGGATGGAGTATCTGTGTTAACAATTAATATAAAAGTACATAAGCCTTTCGATAAAGTTCTTGAGAGGCTTAAGTTTAAACACATTGAACGTGTATATTCTAAATACCTTAGAGGAGAATAAGTATGGCTATAACTGCTGGCGTTGCTTTACTTAGTGCGGCTACAACTTCTGCTTTTGCTATTGCGGCTGGTACTTATGTAGCTGGTGCTTTTCTAACTAGCTTTATGATAAGTTTTGCTCTTGGTGCGGCTATGAAAGCCCTAATACCTAAACCTTCTATTCCCTCTGGGGCTAATAGAGGTTATCAGACTAATTCCCTTGGACCTGCTCAAGACCATCAGATTATATATGGTAAGATGAGAGTAGGTGGAGCTATAGTATTTGACGAAGCTACAGGTGACAACAATAAGTTCTTACATCGTATAATAGCTGTAGCTGGACATGAAGTACAATCTTTTGATGAGATATACGTTAACGACGAACTACTTCCTACAACTTCAAACGGTTATTTAGTTAGTGATAACTATGTTAAAGTAACAGGTGGCAGTTTTTCTGATGTTGAAGCTGGTAAGTATTATTCTCTTGTTCCTAGTCAAGAGTTTTCATCTCAAGCTGAAATAGATGCTTTTCAAGCAACTTATGGACTTGCGGCTACTGCGGCTATACTAGAAAGATTAATTAGAGTTAAAACACATAATGGATCTTCGGATCAAACTGCTGATAGTTCTCTTGAATCTGAATCTGATAAGTGGACTGGTAATCATAGACTGCGTGGTATAGCTTATATGTATGTAAGATTAGGTTTTGATGCTGACGCATTTCCTAACGGTATACCTGTTATTACAGCTACAGTAAAAGGTAAGAAGTTATACGACCCTAGAACTAGTACTACAGTTTGGTCAGATAACCCTGCTTTATGCTTAAGAGATTACCTAACAAGCAAGTATGGTTTAGCAGAAGATGAATACAACATAGATGACACATTAGTATCTAGTGCGGCTAATGTATGTGATCAAACTAACACTCTTGCTAGTACAACTAGATATACTTGTAATGGTGCTTTTACTACTGCATCTACACCTTATGATATGTTAAGTGAACTACTTAAGTCTATGGGTGGTTCTATGTGGTATGCTCAAGGTAAGTGGCGTATGAAACCTGCTTACTGGACTGCACCAGTAATGGACTTGAATGAAGACGACTTACGTTCTAGCATTAGTGTTGGAACTAGACACTCTCGTAGAGACAACTTTAATGTTATAAAGGGTACTTTTAGAGGTGAGGAAAGTAACTGGCAAACTACAGACTATCCACAAGTAACTAACTCAGCTTTTCTATCTGCGGACAACAACCAAGAATCTGTAGCTGATGTAGACTTAATCTTTACTGACAACTCTATAGAAGCTAGAAGACTTGCTCTAATTTCCTTGGAGCGTAATAGACAACAGCTTACAGTTAATGCTAGTTTTGGTCTTAGTACTTTAGAGCTACAAGTTGGAGACAATATAAGGCTTACTAATTCTAGGTTTGGTTGGACTAACAAAGAGTTTGAAGTTGTCAGTTGGTCATTTGGTCTTACAGATGGACTAGATTTACAAACACAAATGACCTTACGTGAGACTGCTGAAACTGTATTTGATGAAGTATCTGATGGTGTCGTATACGAGAGAGATAATACAACACTACTATCTCCTTTCTTAGTACCCTCTGTAGGTCTTTCTTCAAGTGTAGTAGCTAAGGTCTTTGCTGAGAAGTTAGTAAATGAATTAACCTTGACAGTTACTTCAGCGGCATCTGAACGTGTTGATAAAGTTCAAGTTCAATATAAAGATGCAAGTGAAACTGAATACAAAAATGTATCAGATGGTCCTTTAGGTAAGTTTACTATTATTGACCTTGAGAAGTCTTTCTATGATGCTAGAGCTAGAGCTGTTAATACTTTTGGTAATATAGGTGAATGGGAATACCTGTTTAACATAGAAGTAGATGCCTTATCAGCTCCACCAGCAGATATAACTAACTTTGGACATGAGCTGTCTGGAGGAACATTATTCTTAGACTGGACAGCCGTACCAGATTTAGACTTGTCTTACTATCAAGTTAAACATAGTCCACTTACTGTAGGTGTTACTTGGGGTGATGGTAGTATTGTTTTAAGTAAGATAGCAAGACCAGCTACTAATGCAAGTTTACCTGCTAGGTCAGGTACATTCTTAATTAAAGCATTTGATAAAAATCTTAATGAAAGTGTCAATGCTACAAGTTTAGTTGTGTTACCTACTGAATTACCACCATTAGGTACTTCTCAAACTATTACTGAAGACCCTACATTTGGGGGTACTAAGACTAACTGTATTGTTGTCTCAAATCAACTTGAGATTGACAACACAAGTGCTTCTTCTCCTACAGCTACTTATCTCATGCAAGGACAAGCTAACTACATAGACACTGGTTCAGCTAGAAACGCTAGAGCTACTGGAGATGTTGTGTTTGAAAGACTGTACGATAATGGTACGTTATTGTGGGATGCTATACCACAGTTATTTGATACGTGGCCTGATAACTTTGATACGTGGACAGATCAGAACGCCGCATTTGGTGATGTGAATGTGTTAGTCTATGTAAGAGCAACACCCGACGACCCTGCTGGAACTCCTACTTGGGGAGCTTGGTCTTTAGCTAATGGTGCTACTGTTGTTGGGAGAGCTTTTGAATTTAAAGCTGAACTAGATAGCACGAACACTAACTTTACACCAAGTGTAATTTCCCTAGATGGAAGGATTGAATACTAATGAGCCAACATGATTTAAACATTGCTAATCAGACAGCCTCTGCTACAAGGTCTGATATAAATAATGCACTACAGGCTTTAGGTAGTAATAATAGTGGGAGTTCTTCTCCTTCTACTACTTATGCTAACATGCACTGGTATGATACAACCAATAATATATTGAAGCAAAGATCTGAAGCTGATGATGCTTGGATTAATATAGCTTACTTTGACCAATCTAATAATTTACTTAAGGTAATTGATGGTACATATGTAGCTAACACTTCTGGCACTAATGTAGCTAGATTAACTACTACCTCACAAAGTACTTGGAATACAGGTACTGGTACTGAAGCTACTCTAATATCTCCTTCACAACTACAATCTAAGATAGATACACAGGGTGGACAAAATAAACCTAGTTGGGTAGCTACAGATTCAGTGTCTACTTATTCAGCTACAGGTCTAAGTGCTTACAACACTTGGGTTAAAACTCCTATAACTAATACTGTAATAGTAAACTTATCTGGGGCGGTAACAGATACAACAAACTGGGAAATAGATTTACCTGCTGGAGATTACTATGCTGAATGGACATTACCTATAGCAAGAGTTGCCTCAGATACAGCAGATAAAGTAGGTATAAGATTTAGAAATGTTACAGACAATGTAAGTATAGGAGCAAGTCAACAAATGAAAATAGGTGACTGGCAGAATTTAAACTTTCATGGTTGTGGTGCATTTACGATAGCTGGAACTAAATCCTTTCAGTTACAGGCTTGGTCAAGTGAGGGTGTTACAATTAGATACGGAAATGTTATATCAGGGGAATTAGCTACCTTTTCCATAATTAAAATATGGAAGTTATAATATGTCAGAACATAACACTGTAACAGATTGGCACTTATCTAAGACTGTACCTATTGGTTTAATAGTAGGTCTGATAACACAAGGTGCGGCTATCGTATGGACTGTATCTATGATGATGTCTGACATAGAAAACAACAGAGAAGATCTTATAGAACTGCAAGCTAGAGTGCAAGCTACAGAAAGGTCTACTCAACAACAAGCTATATCTATGGCTCGTATAGACGAGAATATAAAAGCTATAAGAGACACCATAGAACGGATGGCGAGAAAGAGTAATCCATGAAACGCTTACTTATACTACTTACCCTACTAATTAGTAATCCTGTATTTGCTGAAGATGACGACACGATTAGATCAGAAAGCAGAGTAATTTCTGATGGTTCAATGGATACTACAATCAACAGCCCACCACCTTCAGCTATATCACCACAGATCAGCGCAAGTAATAGTGACTTATGTACTGTAGGTGTTGCTGGTGCTGTACAAACACAAATACTAGGTATTTCTGCTGGTCGTACAGTACGTGACATGAACTGTGAGAAGCTAAAGAACGCTAAGACTATGTATGATATGGGAATGAAGGTAGCCGCTGTATCTGTAATGTGTCAGGACGAAAGAGTTTTTGAAGCCATGCTCAATGCTGGAACTCCCTGTCCCAAGGATGGGTTGGTGGGAGATAAGGCTAGACTAGCATGGGAGATGGAAGCTGTAAAAGAAACAATACAACGAGAACAAAACAATCCTATAAGGAAGATGTTTAATGAAGATGTTGAAACTAAAATTGGTTTGGGTGTTATCATTAGTACTCTTGCCCTCTTATTCCTACTGTGAGCCATACTATTATGGTTCTTCAGGTAATGCGGCTTCTACGTCATTAAGTTGGGGTATGCCTTCTGTATTACCAGACGTTGCAGGTTTAGATATAAATGGTTTGATCTATAGATATACTACAGTAAAGAACCCTGAAGATGATATGAAGGTTCATGTTGGCAACCACAATGCTAATGGTGATGGATATATATTTAGAGAGACAGATGACTGGTCAGGTGTTCCTAGTAATACTATTGTCAAGTCCTTTGCTCTATCTAATATTCCATCAGCTAATTGGGGTACTGGTTTCATTGAGGTTGAAGGTGAGGGTACTGTAGAAGATGCTGTTGTTGTATATAGTTACAGAGTTGACAGGTGTTACGATCCACAGTCTGATCCATCATGTGCAGGATACATTGAACCTATACCTGATATACCCGAAGTAGAAATCTATGATGCTTTAGAAGATGAGTCTGTTCTTAATACGATAGATGGTGATACAGAATTTAAGTATGATCAAGATGGTAATCGTATAGACGATGAAGAAGAGGAAGAAGAGAATACACGTATAGAGATTTGGGACTAACAGCATCTGCTAACGCTTTAACTCTACTTAAAACACAAGGTCAAGATAGCATTATCATGGCGATAAACCAACAGACTAATATCAATATGTATTATAATGCAAAGATAAATGGTGGTACACTTAGTGATGCTACCCAACTACAAGATGGTACAATACCTGACAATAAGAAAGCCCTAAGAAATAATTTAGCACAACAGATACTGCACGAACAAATGGTCGATATGCAGTATAATAAATGAGGTTTAATATGAAGTATCTAGTAACAGCACTCTCACTATTCGCTTTACCTGCACTAGCAAACACACCTATAACAGGTAACGTAGAAGCTAAGTGCGTAATACAAACAACTAAAGATGGGGTCTATGGAAACCCTATAGCTAGTAAGTTAAGCACTACACCTGCTGATGGTGGTGTTCTACCTGTAATCAGGTTTGATGTATCTATAGCAGACAGCTACACAGCTAACATAACTCACCCTACATCATTTAGTTCTTCTCCTACACTTACAGATACAGTTGCTTGGACAGGTAGTACTAGTGTAACACAGACATCTGACGCTGGTATGTCAGGTTATGAAGCCGCTAAGGTATTAGTAGACAACACAACAATATTTAATCTAACGATTGCAGGTTCAACATGGTTCTCTACAGCTTCTAGTGCTACTTACGGAGCATCTAAACCTTTCGCTGGAGGGGTCTATACTGCACTAGTACAGGCTAGCTGTGTTGCTAAGTAGACTTGTAGTACTCTTTCTACTACTCTCATTTTCCACCTCAGCACATGAAATGACACCAGCTTATCCCGAAGTTAAACCTTCTCATGTAACTGGTGTAGTTAAAGTAGAGATGTCTCTGTTTAACTCTAGGGAAGAAATAGAATGGTATCAGATAGAGTTATTTGATTTAAATTGGACGAACATACCTTTTGCATCCTCATACCGAATTATAAATATAGGATACAAAGAGAGAAAGTCTTTTGATGTATATATACGTAAAGCAGATATGGATGAAGCTGTATACTTATGTACTACGTCAAAAGTAAGAAAGACTAGCGAGTCTAGAACTCTTATTTCCTCTAAGATATGTTCAAGATTAGATGGTGAACCCGAATGAGATTATTATTTACCCTTTGTTTTGTAGCTAGTTCTGCTGTAGCAGATAGTAGTTCCCTTTCATTAGCATTACCTAACCCACCTATGAACTATCAGTCGGATTCATTTTCCACTGGTAGTATGAGGTGTAGTAATGCTGTTGGTGGGGGTGTAAATCTTGAGTACGGTGTAACAGGTGTACTGTCAGGTTTAGATACAAATAGTAGGGGTAAAGATATTGGCGTATATGCTAGGATTGTTATACCTTTAGATAAACCAAAGGCTCGTATTAACTGTGACGACTTATACCAAATAGAATTAACTCAACGTAGGTTAGAGATACAGAAGCTACGAGATGAACTAGAACAACTAAAGAACCTACAAAGTTCTGGTGGTGAGATGGAGTTTGAGAACTAATGGATACTACCAAAATAGCAGATAACATTGATGGTTTAGCAGATCGTGAGTTTAAGACAGGCGGTATGAAATTATCGTTTGGTTCTATCATGGCTATACTTGCTTTCCTATCTACTATTGTAGGTGGTCTGTATGGTGGCTTTGTGTTGTACCAAAAGATAGAATCAGTCGCTGGACTTGACTTAGAGGAATACCAACTACAGATGGATGTAATGGATGCAAAGGTAACAGGTATATCTGAGAAGGTAGAGGAGTCAGTTGAGTACTCTAGGGATATTAAGAATGGATTAAGGGCTGATATTCTTAGTATAGAAAAACAAACTGATAGAGTAGAAGACATGGTACGTGAAACAGAAGACAAAGTACGTAATATGATAGATGACGCTGAAGTAAGGTTTGAGAACCAGAGAGAACGTGTCAGAGTATCACAAAGTGGTTCGATGAAGGAACTTGAAGACAAACTTATGGATAAATTACAAAGGGCGTTAGATAACCCCTTAGCAGATTAGGAGACTAATATGAATTGGATTAAAGCTAGATTAAAAGAAAGAACTACATGGGACGGAGTTGCTCTATGTGGACTTGGGGTGATTGTTATACTATTACCTAATGCAATCGATAACATTGCCGCAGGTGTAGCTATCGCTTGGGGTGCATGGACTACTCTTAAGAATGAGTGAGTTTGAAAAAGCAGATAAGGATGGCAACGGTTCAGTAGATAAATCTGAGTGGGATGCTTTACTATTAGACGACAAAAGAATGCAAATAGAAGATGAGAACTCTAAGAGAGATCAACAGCGTAAGATGGTCTGGTTCTCCTTAGCAGGGTTACTACTTTATCCTGTTATGATTATTATATGTAACTTACTAGGGCAAGAGGTTGCGGCAAATAACTTGACTGCTATTGCTCCTACATACTGTATAGCAGTTGTTGGTATAGTTACAGCCTTCTTTGGTTTTACTAATATTAAGAAGAAGGATGACTACTAATGTTAGGACTAAACTTAATAGGTCAGGTAGCTAATTTAGCTGGTACTATGATCGAAGGTAAGACTGCTGTAAAGAAAGCAGAAGCTGAAACTAAAATGAAGATAGCTACAGGTGAGATCGACTGGGATATTGCCGCTATGAAGGCTACAGAGAACTCATGGAAAGACGAGTGGATAACTCTACTCTTTTCGATTCCGTTAATTCTAGCGTTTTGTGGAGACTGGGGTAATCAAATCGTACAGGATGGTTTTGCCGCTTTATCTAACATGCCAAGCTGGTATCAAT
>Ga0206128_1003817_pt1 | contig 12217 bp, 4 predicted proteins | sample Helgoland_Spring_7_FD_148601 | JGI IMG/M metagenome (GOLD analysis project Ga0206128, IMG submission 148601) | Pelagic subsurface seawater microbial communities from Kabeltonne, Helgoland, North Sea - Helgoland_Spring_Bloom_20160426_1 | ecosystem: Environmental > Aquatic > Marine > Epipelagic ...
CCGCACTTGGCAGATGACGCCCAAATTGTGTTACTACAAAATGGCATGGGCAGCGCCCAAGCGTTACAAAGAGCCCTGCCAAAGGCTAACATTTATTGTGCAACCAGCACTGACGGTGCTTGGCGTAAAGGACCATTTGACGTGGTTCGTGCGGGTAAGGGTGAAACCCTCATTGGCAGCTTTAGTGACCATTTGTTGGCTGCTGAAATACCCAACTTTATTGTCAACTTGCTTGCCATCAAGCCAAATAATGAAAACCAACCAGACCAACCACCGCTGCTAAATATTGCGTGGCATACAGACATACGCACACCCATGTGGCACAAACTAGCCATTAACAGTGTGATTAATGCGCTCACTGCCATTTACCAATGCACTAACGGCGAACTGGTTAATCACCCCCAGGGTCGGCCTCGTCTGCAACAGCTATGCATAGAAACCCAAGACGTGATGTCCCGTGTAGGCATCGAACCCTTGGGGCAAGGCTTGCTCAACTCGGCATTGCGCGTGTTGCAGCAAACTGCCCTCAATAAATCATCCATGTTGCAAGACTGCCAAGCAGGCAGACCAACAGAAGTTGAGGCGATTAATGGTTACATTATTCAACAAGGAGCACTATACCATTTGCCTTGTGCAGGCCATAAACAGGTTTGCGAAGATTTCCGGCGCGTGTATGCACGCTTAGCTGACACCACATAATAATAAAGTTATATACTTTTAAGCCAATGGCGAAGGCTTAGAACTAGCATTCAACAAATCCATTTCATATAATAATAAAGCCGCACAGATGGAGCATGGAAGGAATCATGAAACAGACACACGATGACACCCACATCCCAACAGTGGAGATTCTGGGCACTTCCAAACCCAACGTACTCGATAAACTTAAACTTGACCAAGCCCTAAAACTAGCCAAAAAGAAAACTAACAGCGGGTCTATAGACGAAGCAAAACAGATCTACCAAGACATTTTAAAAAAGTTTTCAAAGAATAAACCTGCACTAATGGCTCTGCAATTATTGAATAAGGCCAAAGCAACAGTGCCAAACGAGCCACCCCTAGACCAGTTGCAGTTTATTAGTAGCCTTTATGCACAAGGACAATTCCAACAGGCCTTATCTAGGGCCAGTAAGGCGCTGTTGAATTTTCCAAACTCAGTTGTGCTCTGCAATATTTGTGGGAACTGTAATGCGAGGTTAAAGCAATACGATGCTGCTATAAATAGCTATAAACGGGCGCTGGAAATTAAACCTGATGATGCTGATGCGTATAACCATATGGGTATTGCCCAAATGGATAATGGGAATCTAGAGGCGGCGATACACAGCTACAAGCAGGCTCTGAATATTAAGCCTGACTTCGCTCTGGCTTATAACAATATGGGTATCGCTCTAAAAAATAAGGGTGATCTAGAGGCGGCAATACACAGCTACAAGCAGGCCCTGAACATTAAGCCCAACTATGCCAAAGCCTGCCGTAACTTGGGTATTGCCCAAATGGATAATGGGAATCTAGAGGCGGCTATCGATAGCTATAAACAGGCCGTGACACTTAAGCCTGATGATGCTGAGGCTTATTTCAACCTTGGCACTGCCTTAAGCATCATAGGTGATCGAGAGGCCGCTATAGCGAATTATAGGCAGGCTTCACAAATTAAACCAGATTATGCTCAAGCTCGCGCCCTAAAGTTTCATCAGCAAGCGCATATTTGCGATTGGAGTGAAATTGGGGAAGACCAAGCATTGATTCCAGAACTAGGCACTTTGGCTCAAGTGGTCACCCCTTGGAGCATGCTGTCATTGGAAGACTCACCAGAACGACATCAGATACGTTCAAAAAAATATGCTAACAGATCACACTTTCAGCCACTCCCCCCATTAACATATCAACCAGCAAAAAAACCTCAGCCCATTCGGGTTGGTTATTTTTCAGCTGACTTTCATAATCATGCAACCATGCTTTTGATGATTAAAGTATTTGAGTTACACAACCAAAAAGAATTTGAAACCCATGCCTACTCTTTTGGCCCGAACAGAGGCGACAAAATGAGACAGCGGGTTATCAAAGCAGTAGACATTTTTCATGATGTCACCCATATGAGTAATCAGGAAATAGCATTATTTTCCCAAGCCAATAACATAGATATCGCTGTGGATTTAAAAGGCTTTACAAAAGACAATAGAATGAGCATTTTTGCTTACCGTGCTGCGCCAATTCAAATAAGTCACTTAGGCTATCCAGGCACTATGGGAGCTGACTTCATCGACTATATCATAGCTGATAAGATAGTCATTCCAGAAAAGTTCGATTGTTTTTATTCCGAACGTATTATTCGCCTACCCCATACATACCAACCTAATGATAACACTAGGGCGATTTCTAAGACTGTTGTAACTAGACTTGCAATGGGCCTTCCTGAGCGAGGTTTTGTATTTTGTTGTTTCAATAATAGCTATAAAATATCATCCGAAGAGTTTAACATTTGGATGCGTATTTTGAGTAAAGTTGAAGGCAGTGTGCTGTGGCTTATCAAGGCTAACAAAGGAGCGGTAAAGAACCTAAAGAAGGAGGCACAGAGCCGAGGAGTTGCTAGTCATCGGCTTGTTTTTGCAGACAAAGCGCCTCAAGATCAACATATAGCACGCCACAGGCTGGCGGATCTCTTTATAGACACATTTAACTGTAATGCTCACACCACCGCTAGTGATGCATTATGGGCAGGACTGCCATTAGTCACGAAGCTTGGTCAGGGTTTTGCTGCTCGTGTTGCTGGGAGTTTGCTGACGGCGATCGGTTTGCCTGAATTAATTGTCGAAAGCCTCGAAGACTACGAAGCATTAATTTTAGACTTGGCAAACAACCCCAAGCGCTTAACAGCCATTAAAGAAAAGTTAGCAGCTAATCGGTTATCAAAACCCTTGTTTGACACTGAACTTTTCACCAAACACCTTGAGGAAGGTTATCAACAAGCATACCAACGCTATGCCCAAGGCAAGCTCCCAAAGAATATTTCAGTTTCTGCACAGCTTCAAACGGAAGCATAATAAAATTTTAAACTACAATCATTAAAGCTCAGTTAACGCTCGATCTGCAGTGCGATACATAGGTGCAAGGATATACTTCATCACGGTCTTTTGTTCACCCAAAATATCCACCTGCGCTACCATACCTGGCATTAGATTGGGCACCATATTTGATTTAGAAAAGTTTTGAGTGGTGGTCTCAACCCACACCTCATAGTACAAATCACCACGCTGGGTTTCAGTAATGTTTTGTGCAATGGTCGTTACTTTTCCTTCTATAGAGCCGTACTTAGCAAAGTCGTAGGCGGTAAAAGATACCTTACAAACCTGACCAATGGTTACTAAACCAATGTCAGCAGGCTTTACTTTAGCTAAAATACGATAGGTACTTGATTGAGGCACTATTTCGGCTAAGGTTTCACCACCTTTAAGCACTGCACCTTGGGTAGTGACGTTTAACGATGAAATAATGCCACTTACTGGAGCTTTTACTTTGGCCATGGCTAACTTATCTTTGAGTGAGTCAAACTCGGCTTGGGCTTTAGCTGCGGTATTTTGTACTTCGACTAAACGTTCTTTAGCTTGCACTTTAAAATCAACCAAAGCTTGATCCTTGCGCCGGCCTAAAGCAACAATGTCAAACCGATGACCTTCTTGGGCTAAGTTTTTTTGCGTAATGTTATTGTTAGCATCGAGTATATCGCGGCGCAAGCTTAACAAACGCACCTTAGGTTCTGCTCCTGCCTCCACTAAGGGCTCATAAATAGCCAACTCTTCTTGTGAGAGCTCAAGGCTAACGTAAGCCGCATTCACTGCAGCTTGGGCCTGTTTAATTTGGCTAAGCTTACTGTTAATCTCCTCATCTAAAATGTTCAACTGCTCACCTAAAGCCACTTGTTTAGATTGATAGATTGAGCGCTGAGGGTCTGCATATTTTAGTGGAATTTCAGCTAATAGGCTTAACTTAGTGTCAAAAGCCTCTGCAAAGTGTCTTGCCTCTTGCGCCATAGAGGTATAATACACCACCCGATTTTGCATTAAATTAGCTTGAATTTCTTCTTCCTCTAGCCAAAATAAAACGTCTCCTTTAGTCACTGCGTCGCCTACCACAATGTTAAATTTATTCACTGAGCCTGGGTAACGGTTTTGAACCACCTGAACTTTTCCTGTGGGCTCCACTTGCGCTTCGGCACGGATAGCCTGATCTAACTTAGCATTAAACGCCCAAATTATAGCAATGACTACAAACACCAAAATGGTATAAAACACTTTATTCATTGCATTATTGGCGGTCATGCAGCAACCTCTTTACGAGTAATTGTGTTGAGGACTTCTGCCTTGGGGCCATCGGCCATAATACGACCACTATCCACAATAATCACCCTATCCACCAAGGACAATAAATTACCTCGATGGGTAATTAAAATAACCGTTTTATCCGCCAAATCTGTTTTTAAGCGAGTCACCAGCTCTTGCTCGGTTGCATTGTCCATAGCACTTGTGGGCTCGTCCATTACTATGACAGAAGGGTCGCTCACTAACGCACGAGCAATACTTAAAGACTGTTGCTGGCCACCCGATAGTTGCTGACCTCGCTCAGTTAAAATGGTTTCGTAACCGTCTGGTAACTTACTAATAAAATCAGCTGCACCAGCTTGTTGAGCTGCAGCCACTATTTGTTCATCAGTAGCGTCTGGGTTACCTAACAAAATGTTTTCTTTGACGGTTCCAGAAAACAACATGGGCTTTTGCATGACGACACCAAGCCCCTTTCGTAAATCATCTGGGTGCAGATGGTTAACTTCGGTCTGATCAATTTTAACGCTGCCCTGCGTGGGCTCATAGATGCCTGTTAACAGCCTTAATAGGGAGGTTTTGCCGGACCCTATACGGCCAAGAATAGCCACTTTTTCACCCGCTTTAATAGCCAAGTTGATAAGGGTTAAGGTGTCCTGCTTTTGGTCTGGGTAACGAAAACATGCATTCTCAAAGTTAATGACGCCAGTGATTTCTGGACGCCTAATTTGTTGCTGACGCTTATTTTCTCGCACTGGCTCTTGCATCAACTCATTAAGATTATGGTAAGAAGTAAGGGACTGATTTAACCGTCCTAATAAACCCGTAAGCTGGGCCATGGGTGCTAAAACTCGGCCTGATAAAATAACACAGGCAATTAATGAGCCCATGGTTAAATCACCTGCTGAAATCAACACCACACCATAAACCACAATACCCACTTGTGACATTTGCTGGCCGAGCTGACAAAAGTTCGACGTGAGCTGACTCCAAAAACGTGACTTGAGCGATACCTTACCTTGGCGTTCTACGCTATCTGCCCAGCGATCCTGCAGCAAACCAATGCCTGGCAGGGTTTTCAAGGTTTCTAAACTGTTGAGCATTTCTACCAATACCGCCTGTTTAGACTGACCGTCTTTAGCCGCATTGGCCATTAACCGTTTAATAATGGGCTGCACCAATAATGCGATTAATATCGTGACAATTACAATAATCGCGGGCACCGCTGCTATGGGGCCACCAATGGAATAAAGCACAAACAAAAACAAAAACACAAACGGCAAGTCTGCAAAGACTATAAATGACGCAGAACCTAAGAAGTCTTTTACACTGTCAAATTCTTTAACAATGGCCGCCATGGCCCCTGTTGGTTTTTGCCCTGCCACATTATCATTTTTCGCTAAACGCTCAAATAATAGATTAGATACTTCTTGGTCTATTTGAACACCTGCATGGTCGGTAAATAAACCCCGCATAATTTTTAGAATAAAGTCAAAGGCCATGACAATGACAATGCCTATGGTTAGGGCGACTAAAGATTCCATAGCCTCGTTGGGAATTACCTTGTCGTAAACCGTCATAATGTAAAACGCACTCACTAATGCAAATACATTGATAAATACGGAAGCCAAAATAACTTGAGTATACAAACGCTTATTGCGCAATATTGCACTAAAAAACCAGTGTTCTTTTGGCAACATTTTATAATTAGAGCTCATTAAAAATAGCCTCTTTTAACTTAAGCTGCTTTATTAATTGCTCAGCAACAAACACCTGGGTAAGCAACAATCCTTGTTGTTTATTAGCAAAGCCTAAGGCGTCTACTTGTCGTTGTAACAATTGTTGCTGCAAAAGTGATAACCCATCTAAATCCGTGTGAATAGAGCCTAGCCCTACTCCAAGTATAGCGATCTGGTCTATGAGATTATCTTGATTTGATTCGTTGTTACTAAGTTGGTCTTTTAAGCGCAATAACTGAAGTTGTAAATCGTTAAACTCGACTGATTTTGCCGACACTATCTGGCGCAGTGCATCTTGCTCATAACGCACTTGCTCATTAAGGCCAGCAATCTGCGCATTAGAAACACCATTATCAAAGGCCGACATAGAAAATCTTAATTGCCCAACTAGATTATAATTATCCACCCCTCGGGTAGCGTCAAACAAAGTCGTGTTAACCTCACCTGACAGTTGTGGCTTAGCCAATGCCTTGAGATTTTTAACTTTTTTATGCAATGCTTGCTGAGCGTATTGACTAGCAATAGCACTGCGCAAGTTGCTAGCTTGTGGAACATCAGGCGTTAACAATAATTCCTTAACAGGCCCCCACATAGCCAACAGTTGGGCTGGAACTAGCTGATACTCTTTGTTTAAGGAATCTGCCACTTGCCGCTGTTGGCTTTGCCATTGGGCCATTTGATTATCTATATCTAGGCTATAAAGCTGATGTTTTCGTAACTCACTCAAAGTACCTACACCAGCCTTAAAACGATTTCTAAGGGTGTGTATATGTTGGTCAGATTGCCATAATCCTTTATTCAATACAATTAGGGTGTCCTCAGCCAACTGCCATTTTAGGCCCAACTGCCAAAACGCATGGGCTTGTTCAGAAAACACGGCAACATAGTCTAATCGCTGCTGCTCTAAGGTTAATGCTTCGCTGTCGACTCTCGCTTGTTCAGCACCAAAGTCATACAGACTATATTTAGCCGACAAGACCACATCTACATAGGGGTCCTGTTTCTTAACCCGGGTAAAATCCTCATTGTAGTTTTCAATCAGTGGCAGGTGCCCAGCAGTTGATAAATCAACATCCACTCCTCGGCCTGACTGCAATTCCAACACTCGCCATTGCTGGCGTGCAATAGTAGAGGCCTGTGCTCTAACATTAGGGTGCTGCTGAATTAACTTCACCCAACTAACTTGGCTGCCCTTCGTTAAAGATTCCAAGACAATTGGGGTCACTGTGATTTTATCCGTCTTAGTATCAATGACTAACTCAGTATCAATAACTATTTCAGCGTCAGTTGCTACCTCAATTTTAGTCACTACCTCAGTTTCAGGACTTAGCTCAGTCTCAGTTCCTAGCTCAGTCTCAGTTACTAGTTCAGCTTCAATTCCTAGCTCAGTCTCAGCTCTTAGTTCAGTCTCAGTTCCTAGTTCAGTCTCAGTTCCTAGCTCAGTCTCAATTCCTAGTTTAGCCTCAGTTACTAGTTCAGCTTCAGTTCCTAGCTCAGTTCCTAGCTCTGTCTTAGTTACTAGTTCACTCTCAGCTCCTAGTTCAGTCTCAGTTCCTAGCTCAGTCTCAGTTACTAGTTCAGCTTCAATTCCTAGCTCAGTCTCAGCTCCTAGTTCAGTCTTAGTTCCTAGCTCAGTTCCTAGCTCAGTCTCAGCTCTTAGTTCAGTCTCAGTTCCTAGTTCAGCCTCAGTTCTTAGTTCAATCTTAGCTCCTAGTTCAGTATCAACTCTTAGTTCAGTCTCAGTTCCTAACCCAGTCTCAGTTCCTAACCCAGTCTCAGTTCCTAACCCAGTCTCAGTTCCTAGCCCATTTTCAGCAGTTGTCTTAATCACAGTAGTGCGTTCAATAGAGGTTTGCTGAACCATTGTGTTTAGCTTAGGAACAAAAGCGCTTACTATGGTTGGTGGCTTTTCAAGGGTCTGCTTGGCATGACTTAAATTGGCAGTATTACCCGCCATATCTGAAATGGTGCTTGCAGCTAAAGTATCACCATTTGCATCCAAAGCTTGGGGATAGACCTTTAGTGAGTCCTTAATTACACTAATGTTGTTATCCACAAACTCTTTGTCCGTGACAAAAGAGGTGTAGGTAAACTGCTGGCTATTAACCAAGTCACCCACTCCTGTGAAAACGGCTTCAACGATGCGTCCATTCACCCGCAAATTAAGGGTGGGTTCACCCGTTACAATGACTAGTTCGTCAAACTCAACATTGGCGATAATTGTATGGCCCTTATTCAAATCATTCGTGGTATCCAGCTTGGCTGATATTGAGATTGTGCTTATTGATGGGGCTTTAGTGTCTACCCTCATAGCAACACTGTCTAATAAACCTGCATGCAGCAGACTGGCATCATTACCCGCCTCACTTTGAATAGTGCTGATGGGTATCCCTGCACGATCCACTGTATTTTTTAGAGAATTCTCTATTATTGAAATGCCATTAAGGTCCATGTCACCTTGCTGAATGACATACTTAAACCTCAACGCCTTTCCCGTAGAACCCTTTTGAGTATATATAGCCTCAACTATTTGAGTACCCACCATTAAATTAACTGTGGGTTCGCCATTAACCACCACAGGCTCATCAAAGTTCACCGTAACAAAAACGTCTTTACCTGCCTTTAAAATAGTTTGAGCCCCACACAGAGGGCTTAAGCCAATCAAAAAGGGCAACAATGCCACAACGAACCTAAACCGCATTTTTCTATTCCTTCCTTGTTCAGCCCACCTAACTCAGGTCTTTCGAGTCAGGTGAGCAACTTTTATGGATTAGGCTATGTCTGGTATGGTAACGAACAATTCTAGATGCGAATTGTCAAGACGTGTATCAAAACCCGTTGCCAACTCCAACTGAGTTGGCAACGGGTTTTGTGTTTCGCCGTCGGTAATTTCAGTTTTAATAGACAAAGTACCATCTATCATCTCAACTGATTGATTTTCCGCCATACCCAAAATTTCAATTTTGTCAGCATAGTGGTTAAAATCGAACACTATGTCAGCATCACCATTCAACAAGTCATCATTTAAATCAAACACAAAGGTATCTTTTCCAGACCCTCCATATAGTTGATCGGCACCTTTGCCACCCTCTAAGGTATCGTTACCTCGGCCGCCTTTGAGAACATCATCATCAGCTGCTCCGAACAACTGGTCATTGCCTCGACCACCATTAATAATGTCATCTCCATCGGCACCATTGATAATATTGTCATAACCATTGCCGTCTATGACGTCACCCTTATTAGTGCCAACAGCGTTCTCTATGCCCGATATAGTGTTGGTTCCCAACTCAATATTAGCGGCCTGTGCAGTCACATCTTTGAACAAGTCCAAGACCAATTGATTGCCGTCTACGGTCAATTTATTAAATAGAATGGTGTCATTTCCTTCGCCTCCCTTCACCGTATCGTCTCCAGCATCAGCGTATACATAGTCATCTCCTGTGCCACCATCAAGAAGATCGTTGCCACCACCTCCCTTAAGGAAATCGCTACCTTCGCCACCAATTAGGTGTTCATCAGTATCACCACCAAAAATTTGGTCGAGGCCCTGACCACCAATGATTGTCTCAACACCTGCTATGGTCTCTGTATTGCTGACATCGAGAATGAGGTTTGGTGCATCAACATCTCCAACGTTTTTGGCAAGCAACTCGCTAAACCTTGTGTAGGCTTCCTCCTGTTTTATTTCACGGTTAGCTCGTGTATCAATTGGAACATCGAGCGCCACATCAATGTCATCAAAGTCATTGGGCACCAAGTTACCCGCTTGGTCGAACAAAGAATCAGGGGCATAATTTAATGAGTTGGTCTGCACTTGCACCGTGTTAGTGTCAAACAAACCATCTGTCAGGACTGTACTCTTAAAGACTAAACTTTGGCTATTAGTTCCAGTACCAGTTGCAGTCACAACAACAGAGGTCGGAACATCGTTTGTGTCATTATTAACCAGCACCGTTAGTGTGGCAGTCGCTCCATCTTTCAGAGTAACCTTCTCACTAAAAGTCACTGTTACTTCAATAGTATTGGTTTCGCTATCAAAACTAACAGTTGGTTTGGAGTCAGATACGTTCAACTGAGGCGCAATGGTATCCACTAACATGCTGGGATGACTATCGACCTCGGGATTGTCCAGAAGTGCAGCATTTCCTGCGGCATCTAAAATTGTACTTGCTTCAGTATCGCCTAACGCAAAAGAATTAGCCAACGAATTCTCAACAACACTAATGCCCGAAGTATCAATGTCACCCGCTGCCACTACATAGGAAAAAGTGAGGACATTATCAGGAACAATAGATAAACCGCCATTTCCAGAGTATGTTGCTTCAACTATACTTGGAGATTCGGTGCCATTATTTAACGCCAACTTAATAGTGGGCGTTCCCGTGACTAAAACACCTTCATCAAAGGAAACGATGGTATTAATAATGTCGCCTTCACTCAGAACGTTAAATTCAATTTCATTTGACGTTATTTCAACTCCGGTAACCTTCGATGCAACAGCATCTACCTTCATTTCATCGTTATCGATCACTGAAAGATTAGATAAATTAGCATCATTACCATAAGCGTCTTTAATCGATCCATTTGATAGTTTGGCTAACATTACATCAGTAACGTTTTTGCCAGCCTCAGTTAGAATAGTAAGCTGGTAGGGGGCATCGGTTGTAGAATTATAATCATTATAAAGAGGGTGGCCTCCGTTGTTTAAATTAAAGTGGGCGAGGTCTTCTACATTTAATGTGTAAGTACCAGCAGGTAGACTAGAAATCTCTAATAATGAATCCAATCCGCTCTTTGAACCATCAGATTTAAATCTGTGAGTCCCATCATCGTTAGTATGGTTAGTAGATCCATCATCATTCTTTTCTATTCTCGTCCCATCTTGGTTAGTGAGCTCTAGATGAAAATCAATTTCACTTAATTCGTCATCCCCATTAACATCTAAGTCATTAGAAGCGATATCAAAGCTTATTGCGCCCCCTTGATGCACAAACTCATATTGATCTTGACGCTGAACTTTTGAGATAACATTTGTATAAACTTGCGTATTTGCAAAATTTATATCAATGGGATTACTGGCATCACTGGCATCAACGTAATCATAGTCGCTGGCTTCCGGCTGTGAAAAACTATCACTGTCTTCTGTTGCCAACGAGAGGGCCGTTGAAGTGAGAGACAGAGAATTCTCAACAACACTGATACCATCAGCATCCGTTTGACCCTCTAAAATAGTGTAGGTGAACTTGTGCTCAGAGGACAGACCTCCTTCTCCTGAGTAGGTTGCCTCAACAATTTGAGTTCCCACCATTAGATCAATTTTGGGTTCGCCATTAACCACCACAGGCTCATCAAAGTTCACTGTCACCGTAACTTCATCACCTATGTTTAAGGTGTTATTCTGAGCGCCAGAAGCGGCAACACTGGGTGCATTTGATAAGTTTGGTGCTAATGTATCCACAATAAAGGTGTCTGAAGACACCCGATCATCAACACCACTATTACCTGCACTATCGATAATACTCGTCATATCTATAGAAATAACATTTTCCATATTAGTGACATTTGCATTGGGCGTATAAGTTGCAGTGAATACGTTATTCCCCAAATCTATTACCATTACATCAGTAACGTTTTTGCCAGCCTCAGTTAGAATAGTAAGCTGGTAGGGGGCATCGGTTGTAGAATTATAATCATTATAAAGAGGGTGGCCTCCGTTGTTTAAATTAAAGTGGGCGAGGTCTTCTACATTTAATGTGTAAGTACCAGCAGGTAGACTAGAAATCTCTAATAATGAATCCAATCCGCTCTTTGAACCATCAGATTTAAATCTGTGAGTCCCATCATCGTTAGTATGGTTAGTAGATCCATCATCATTCTTTTCTATTCTCGTCCCATCTTGGTTAGTGAGCTCTAGATGAAAATCAATTTCACTTAATTCGTCATCCCCATTAACATCTAAGTCATTAGAAGCGATATCAAAGCTTATTGCGCCCCCTTGATGCACAAACTCATATTGATCTTGACGCTGAACTTTTGAGATAACATTTGTATAAACTTGCGTATTTGCAAAATTTATATCAATGGGATTACTGGCATCACTGGCATCAACGTAATCATAGTCGCTGGCTTCCGGCTGTGAAAAACTATCACTGTCTT
>Ga0206128_1003820_pt1 | contig 12212 bp, 10 predicted proteins | sample Helgoland_Spring_7_FD_148601 | JGI IMG/M metagenome (GOLD analysis project Ga0206128, IMG submission 148601) | Pelagic subsurface seawater microbial communities from Kabeltonne, Helgoland, North Sea - Helgoland_Spring_Bloom_20160426_1 | ecosystem: Environmental > Aquatic > Marine > Epipelagic ...
TTGTTTAAATCACCTAAATTAGAGTCTATTGAAACAACCAAATTATCTACACTAATGCCTGTTCCTGCTGTATATACATTATGAGCAAGAAGACCGTTACTATCTCCTAGTTGAGAAACATCATTCGGAATTGTAGGCTTATCTGTTAAATCATTATACGATGAAACTCCCCCACCGCCACCTGATACAGTAGCGAATGAGAAGTTACCTGAACCATCGGTTGTTAGCACCTGTCCAGATGTTCCATCATTAATAGATAAGTCAGTTAATTCTAATCCGTTAATTGTATTACCAGTAAAATCAACTGTTCCACTAAATGTAGTTGTTTGTGAACCTGATGAATTTGTGAATGCGATGTGTGTTGCTTTGCTACCAGAACCGTTATCACTCTGAATTACCATTGGTTGTGAAGCATTATCTGCGCCTACCCAATAGTTTGTTTTAATCTTACCGCCACCTGTTGGTCCAATAATTAGAGCGCCAGCGCCACTCGCATCATATTCAAAACCAGCAACACCGCCCAAACTACCATTATCGTTATATTGAATTGAGCCGTTGCTACCTTGTGGAGTAACTTCTGCACTTGCCATATCAGCAGGTGCATATGTAAATACGCCGTCACTTGAATTAAATGTCAGTGACCCGCCACCTGATTTAGTTACAGTGTTTACACTTACTGATGAACGTGTTTCTGATGAGATATCTGGTGGAATAAATGTAAATACACCAGTCTGTGCACTATATTGCAACGAACCAGACGCACTTCCAATTGATTGGTTTGTTACGCTGAGGTCTGATAGTGCAATACCACCGCCTCCACCACCGCCAGAACCTAGTAGTCCATCTGCATCTGCTAGTTCATTTACATCTGCTGGTATGGTAGGTGCACCGTTCAAGTCTGAATAGTTGCCTGAGAATGGAACTGAAGAAACCTGTAACCATGTAAAGAATCCACCCAAATCATAGTTTATGAACATTTCAGATGTACTATCATCATACCATAATTGACCAGCAACTGCACTAGTAGGAGCGGTTGATCCAACTGGTATTCCAGGAATATTTCTGTTTTCCCATTCGCCAGATGTATTATTATAAGTTAGAACTTGTCCTTCTTCAGTAGTAGATACTGAAACATCATCTAAATCATCAATTGTTGTTCTCGCTACTGCTGATGTCAGCGTAAATGTACCGGTTACGTCATTATATTCTAAAAGTGTCTCATCGCCGCTTGCTGTTGCGTTTGATACACTTAGATCAGTTAAAGATATGCCAGAGCCACCAGATGACGTTGAATCAGATGCTGGTGCCCAAGAACTACCATTCCATTTTAGTACTTGGCCTGTACTGGCTGCAGAAGCACTTACATCAGTCAAATCACCTAATACAGTTGCACCTCCACCACTCAATAGTCCATTGGTGTCAGTTAAATCACTAATATCTGCCGGTGAGTCTGTAATTCCATAATCTGCTAGTGTTGTTGGTGTATCTGTGATATCTGCCCAAGAACTTGAACCACCATCAGTAATTCCATATCCTGCTAGTGTTGTCGGCGTTGTTCCCAAGTCAGCAAAGTTTACTACTGCGTCAGTAATTCCATAATCTGCTAGTGTTGTTGGTGTATCTGTGATATCTGCCCATGCACTTGAACCGCCATCAGTAATTCCATATCCTGCTAATGTAGTTGGTGTACCTGTTAAATCAGCCCATGCACTTGAACCGCCATCAGTAATTCCATATCCTGCTAGAGTAGTTGGTGTACCTGTTAAATCAGCCCATGCACTTTTGCACCTGCTATACCTGATAAATCTACCGAATTACCACCAGATATTTGTAAACTTGATCCAACAAGTGTTAAACTTTGACTATCTGTATTCGCTGCTTGAATTATACCAGTACTATCTGTTAGGTCTGATATATCTTGTGGAATAGCAGGTTTATTAATTAAATTTGCATAATCTTTTAAATCTTCATCATTGAATAATAGTGTTGTCCCTGCTGTTTTTAATGTATTGCCTGCGGAGCCGAAATAAATTGTAGTATCACTTATGTATAAATCTTTTACCATATTTGTTGGACTACCAATATTAAATCCGGCATTTGTCGATGGAATAAGATCGAAATCCCAACCTCCGTTCAAATATGATTTTACGTCAGCATCTGTATAATTTGAACCACCGCCGCCACCTAATCCACTTAAATCTACAGAGTTGCCATTAGCAATAGTAAGTGTTGTGCCATCCAATGTTAGATTTTGATAATCTGGTGATGATGACTGTGGGTTCAATTCGATCCAGAATGGGAATCCACCTAAATCATAGTTTATTAGTAGAGCAAAGTTTGCGGAATCAAACCATAATTCACCATCTAATGGTGCGGTTGGCGCGGTATCTGATATATTAACAGTATACAACTCGGTTAAATCAACTGAATTTCCAGTTGATATTTCTAATGTTTTAGTATCATGTGTATATGTTAGATTTTGTGGTGCTGGAATATCTGATAGTTTGGCTAATTTATTACCATTCCAGGTCACATCATTTGCGGAGTCTGCTGCTAATGTATTTCCAGCAAGTTTAACTTCACCAACATGAATGTCTTTCCAGCGTCTACCATCTGAGCCTAAATGCTGCGAATTATTTATTTCAGGAACAAAGTTCCAACTCGCATCTAGTGCCAATGTTGTTGTTGGTAGATTAGATGTTAAACCATCTATTCCAAGACCAGATAGATCAACTGTGTTGCCACCCGAAATTGTTAAATCGGTATCTACTAGTGCTAGAGTTTGTGGTATGCCTTCACCACCACCACCGCCATTGCCATCGCCTCCAGTTGGGGCTGCTGCTACCCATGTAGTGCCGTTGTATGTTAGTACATCTCCTATATCGCCTTCTAATGTAAGATTGTCTGATAAAACTGCAGTACCATGGAATCTTTCGCCATACACATCATTAAATCGTAGTTCTGCACTACCTATGTCCCAAAGATTATCTTCTGATGGTGCACTATGTCCATCTAATTTTATATAGTTATCAACATCATTATATACTGGTAGGGTAATACTATTGCCATCGGAGATAGTAATTTCATTACCAGAGATTGATAGTGACTGTGTTGCTATGAAAGCGCCTAGGTCCGTTAACTCAATTGAATTACCGTTGGATATAAATAGTTTTCCTTCTGCTATTGACAAGTTTTGATAATCAGCATCCAATCTGGCTGCTAGTTTATCATCAACCCATTGTTCAGTAGCATATCCAGTTAAATCGGTTGCAGCATCTACCAGTGATACGAGATCAACTGAATTACCATTTCCTGAACCACTTGATATTGAAAGAATAGTTCCAGAAAATGTTAGTTCTTGTCCATCACTATCACCCAATGAGTTGATAGTATTAACAACATAATCCTGTGTTGCATATTGAGTTAAGTCAACATCTTCAACTAAACTAGAAAGATCAACGGAGTTACCACCTGATATCGTAAGTGTTTTATCATTCAATGATAATACTTGTTCATCGGTATTAACGTATTCAGATAAGTCTACCGAATTACCACCTGATATTGTAACTAAATTATTTGCAAGTGTTAATAATTGTGATTCGGGCACAAGTAAATTAGTTGTATCAGTTAGTTCGGAAATATCAGTTGGCGCACCAGTTAAGTCTGAATATACACCACTGAATGCTTCTGGTATTGTTGGTGTATCAGTAAGATCATCATATGATCCACTGAATGCTTCTGGTATTGTTGGTGTATCAGTAAGATCATTATATGACCCACTAAATGCTTCTGTTTTTAGAGCATAATCGGATAAGTCTTGATGACTTGTTAGATACCCACTATCATTTGATAGTTGGCTAACATTAGTTGGAATACTTAAATTACTTATTGCTGACGAAAGTTCAGCATCAGTTGCCATTGAATCTTGAATTTCTTTGAACGTGTCAAATGCTGCATCTGCCCCACCAATTAGATTACTGATAGCATTATCTACATATGCCTTGTTTGCAATTGTTGAATCTAATGAAAACTCTGTTCCAGTTAACTCTAGTCCATTGCCAGCAGTATATGTTGTATCAACATTAGTGTCTGTCCAAGGAACATTGACAAACATTTCTTCGCCATTTAACTCTACTGGATAATTTGTGCCATTTGCACTGTACCCAATCTTAACTAATCCAAGTGTTTCAGCAGTTGCAGTTGCATATGTTGTATCTGTATAACTAGTTAAATAGCCGCTGTCATTTGTGAATGCACTGACATTTGTTGGTATTGTAGGAATAGTAGGCGTATCAGTAAGATCATTATATGACCCACTGAATGCTTCTGTTTTTAGAGTATAATCTGTTAAATCCTGATGTGCTGTCAAGTAACCACTATCATTCGTAAATGCACTAACATCTGTTGGTATTGTAGGAATAGTAGGTGTATCTGTCAGATCATTATATGATCCACTGAAAAGACCAGATTCTAATATACCTATCGAATTAATAACATAATCTTGAGTTGCGTACGGTGATAGATCCACTGTTGTAGCCAATGAAGAAAGATCAATGGTATTACCACCTGAAATCGTCAGTTCTGTGCCATTTAAAGTGATTTGCTGTGCATCAACATTGGCATATTCAGATAAGTCAATCGAATTTCCACTTGATATACTAAGTAAATTGTTAGAAAAAGATAATACTTGTGATTCTGCAAGTAGATTTGTTGTATCTGTGAATGCACTTATATCTGTTGGTGATCCTGTCAAATCTGCATACGCGCCACTAAATGATTCTGATATTGTGGGTTTGTTTGTAAGGTCATTATAATCACCACTAAACGCAGTGACATGATTCAGTAGATTTGTTGTATCTGTTAGGTCGCTCACATCGGTTGGAATAGTTGGTGCACCTGTCAGATCATTGTAAACGCCACTAAACGCAGTTACCAATAGATTTGTTGTATCTGTTAGATCAGAAATGTCAGTGGGTAGGGTTGGTTTATTTTGTAATGTATTCCAATCTGCATATGGAATATCAATATTATCAATTGCAGTGGTTAGCGCAGTTGTAGTAACGTAATTTCCTAAATTTAGGCTGACACTATTGCCGTCTGTGATACTTAGAACATTTCCATCCCATGTTAACTCTTGGTATGCTTTTGGACCAGCAACCCATGCTGCACCGTTATATGTTAGGACTTCATCTACTTCGCCATTTACTGATAAATTATTTGCAAGAATTGCAGTACCATAAAAAGTCTCTGCATAAATGTCATTGAAACGATAATCGCTTGAACCTATATCCCATGTTTTATTTAAATTTGGTAAAGAGTGTCCATCTGTTTTAATAAAGTTATCAACGTCAACTGGTGATGGCAGAGTAATTGAATTACCACCAGTTATAGATAGTGTTTGGCCATTTATTACAAGAGTTTGTGGAGTTGCATTAAATTCATTTTGGCCAGCACCGGCAGGTGCAGATACCCAGGTTGAACCGTTCCATGTTAGAACATCGCCATTATTTGAACCTACAACTGTTAAATTGTCTGCCAGAACTGCTGTACCATGCAATGTTTTCGCATATATATCATTATATCTGAAATCACTGCTGCCTAGATTGAATGTATCATCAATTGTAGGAGCATTATTTGCATTAAGTCTCATATAGCGGGCATCACTATCTGCTTGACTGATTGCGCCAATATTTGTTCTTGCTAACGATTTATTTGGAACGTCGGATAAGTTATTTGAATTTACTAAAAATTGTGTAGTATCAATATTTGCAGATAAAGTTATGGTTTCACCATCGTCTGCTACGATTATTCCATTGCCACCTGCGATACTTTTAAAACTAAATGTACCTTCAGAATCTATGCCAGATAGCAACGCACTACCTGATCCAAGATTAGTACCACTTTGTAGGTTAGTTGATAAATCTGCAGATATTATCAGTCCATTACCACTATCTGTTATTGTTACATTTGTACCGGCTGTTATGGTTTGTAATACAAGTGATGATCCAGTTATTGAACCTAGTTGATTGCCAGCGCCGGTATGACTAACCGAATCCAAGCCAGCACCGCCTGCAGAACTTGTTCCTGCTGCATTGATAAATGCACCTTCAGATGTGTTATATACAAGAACTTGATCTTCTTGTAAATTTCCAACTAGTTTGAAGGTTGGATTAAATGGTGTTGCGTTGATACTCATAAGTATGCCCCTTAATAATTCAAATATATTTTATCAATATATCCAACTGTGCTTATGTCTGTTTGTCCTAAGGATGTTCTGTCTAATATTGCACGTAAAAATACCAAATTTGCAGTGAAGGTGTATCCTTCAACTCCAGTAAATTCGTTATAATCTTTAAACGGTAAGCCATCAATTAATACATTGAACCAATCTTCATCTGTAGGATTAGTTGCAAGTGTGCCTTGAATTTTTACTCTGCCTGTCAAGTCTTGGCCATAGATTGCTATTGTATGAAGACCGTCAGTAAATCCATAGTAACTATCTCCCGGAACTGCTTCTCCAATAAGATCGAGATTTGTACCTGAATTAGGTAAAAGAGTTATTGTTTTGCGTGCCATTTTTATTCCTATTCTTCTGCTGTGTCAACTTCAACAATAGCAGCAGATCCAATTAATTCCGCAACGACTTGTTCAATCGTCTGCGAAACTTCATCGTTGATAAGATTTGCTTTATCTTCGCCGCTTTTGGAAAGTTGTGATACTCGAATTATTAGAATTTCTTCTTTTATATTCGCCATAATTTATCCTCATAATTTGCTAATTAGTTATATAAACTATTTATCAATTTAGAATATTTCATGCCGTAATAATGCTTTGGTAATTTTAATAATATTTTCACTTGCAATAAATGCCATTAATTGCATATCAATGTGTTCTTTGCAATATATCACATAGGAATTATAGTTACTATGTCGAAATACATAGGATAAATTATATCCTGTAGAAGAATAGACAGTAGAAGAATAATTTGGATCTTTATTGAACTTTCTTAAATTATTATTCAAAAAATAATTATCATTATCAATGTATGATTCATTCAATAACGGTCCTAGTGTAACATGTAGATTATTATTGTATCTTAACTGAATTTTGTATCTGAATTTTTTATGATACAGTTTATTTTTTATTTCAACATTATCTTCATATCGTTCAAACTGTTCTGCCAAATTATCAATGAAAGGGACATGATGCTCTTTTTGTAAATCGGGATACCGATTTGTGGCACGTTCAAATACTTTCTTGTCCTCAAAATATACATGTGTCATTGAACTATTTGTAAACTTTATCCCTGGTTGACTTCTAAGAAATCGTATACAATTTGCCCTAGAAACTTGATCCTCTACATTTGTGGGATAATCAAACCACCAACCATATCCAGTTCTATTTTTATATGATTCAATAATTTCCTTAGATGGAAATCCATATAGGCGTTTATATGCTATTTTATAAGGATATTTTTTGTAAAATAATTTTGTAGACTCAAAAGTTCTAATCATAATTAAACACTATTTCATCTTCATGAACTTTAACAACTACTTTGCCTCCATTCATTAGTTTTCCAAAAAGAATTTCTTTGGATAATGGCTTTTTAATATTGTCATTAATAACTCGTTGAAGAGGTCTTGCTCCCATATCTGGTATGTAGCCACGTTCACGCAACCATGCCTTGGCGCCAAGAGTCAATTCAATTACTACACGTTTGTCTGATAACATAACATTTAATTCTTTAATTGATTTATCAACAATCATATCAATATGTTCACGCTGCAATGAAACAAATTCAACCATCGCATCTAATCTATTTCTGAATTCAGGTGAAAAGAACTTTTTTACAGCCTGTAGTGATGCATCGTCATTATCATTACTAAACCCAATTGCCAACTTAGATTTCTGTGATGCACCTAGATTACTAGTCATAATTAGAATAGCATTACTGAAATCAGCAACTTTGCCGGTTGAACTTGTTAGTCTACCATCATCCATGACTTGTAAAAGTAAGTTCATAACACTAGGATGTGCTTTCTCAACTTCGTCTAGCAGAATAATACAATTTGGTGTTTCTTCTACATCATTGATCAATTTGCCAGACCCAGCACCACCTTCTGCATGTCCAACATATCCGGGAGGTGCACCTATTAGTTTCGATACACTGTGTTGTTCCATGTATTCACTCATATCATATTTTCGAAGTGTTACATCTAAATTACTTGCGAGTTGGCGACATAGTTCTGTTTTTCCTGTGCCGGTAGGACCTACAAATAAGAAACTACCAATTGGTTTATTTGTTGGTCGCATTCCTGATTTAGCAACTAGAATAGATTCTACTAATGTGCTTACTGCTTTATTTTGACCAAATAAATTTGTTCTTATATTTGATTCCAGATTTGCATAATTCGTATTTTCTTTTGCATCAATCATGTCTAATGGTATGCGTGTAATCTTTGATACTGCATGTTCAATTGCACTATTGTCAATGATACCTGAAATATTATTTAATTTTTGTCTTGCACCCGCAACATCAATAATATCAATTGCACGATCTGGATTAAATTTGCCATGCATATAACGTTCTGCCAAGTCTACAGCATAATCAAGTGCATTATCATCGTATGGATTACCATGAAATTCTTCGTAGTACTTTTTAAGACCTTTAACAATAAGTTTAGTATCTTCTTTGCTGGGCTGCTCAACTAATACTTTTTGAAAGCGGCGCTGTAATGCTCTATCTTTTTCAAAGTTTTCACGATATTCTTCGCTTGTTGTCGCACCTATACATAGCAACTTACCACCTGCCAATAGTGGCTTCAATAAATTAGCGATATCAATATTTGATCCACCTGCTGATCCTGCACCCATAATCATATGAATCTCATCCATAAAAAGAATTATATTATCTTTTTCTGAGAGTTGTTCAAAAACTATTTTAGCACGTTCTTCAAATTCGCCACGGTATTTAGTTCCTGCTACCATACCTGTAATATCAAGTGAGTACACTATTTTGTTTTTTAGAATGTCTGGACAGTTATCATTTACAATATTTAATGCAATACCTTCTGCTATTGCAGTTTTACCTACTCCCGGCTCACCTACAATAATGACATTATTTTTCTTTCTTCTCGCCAACACTTCTGTAATTTCAATGATTTCTTCACTTCTACCAATTACAGGATCAATTTTTCCGTCTGCTGCTGCTTTATTCAAATTTTCACAAAAATCTTCAAATTTAATTTGCCCTTGCCCTTGTGGTCCTGCCATGCCTGCTGGTCCACGTTGCGTTCTAGCCTGAAAGATTTCATAAAAATCTTTTTCAATAATACTAATGACTTTATCACGTGATGCACCATTTTTCTTTAAAATATAATAAGCATGGGATGATGGTTCACTTAATAATGAGACAATTAAATCTTTACAGAACATTTCTTTTCTGCCAGTAAAAATAACTTGTGCAACTGCACGATTAAAAACACGATCTATTGCTAAAGTATGTCTTGGACCAGTGGGCTCCATTATCTCCACTGTGAGATCATCCCGTTGTGCCAAGTTTTCTTCAAGTTCTCTAATAATATTAATAATATCACACTTCATTTTTTCTAATAATGCTAGAACATCTTTTTCCTCTATAAGAGTATAAAGTAAATGTTCTAATGTCACATATTCATGTGACAATGATGCCGCCTTAATAATCGATTGGTCTAAGACCCAATTAACTCTATTACTATAATTACTACTCATTGTATTCCTTAAATGTTATTTTTAGTATCGTATCTGGTAATATATTTTTAACAACCAATGTATCGCCAAACTTTGTATCTTTTGGAACAAAAACATCAAAAACTATTAGATTATCATACATAAATGCAGATGTTTCTCCCTTACAATATCGCATTTCTAATTGATCTAGTTTGACTGTTAAGTTTATTATAATGATTTTGTTTTTTACATAATTATTTTTTACCTGTATATATGCAAGTCTGACTGCATTAAATTCGTCATTTGATCCGCCATGATCTGGATGAGATTTCAATAAACATCTTTTGTATGCTTGTCGTATTGCTTCTTCACTGGAGTATTTATTTATTCCTAATATACTATATGCTTCCATTTATTACTACTGTATACTATCGGTGATATCGTTTTCATCACCATTTGAATAATAATCTTCATATGCAACGATGATTGCATTTTGTTCGCTTAGTTTTTTAAGAATTTTTGCCATGTCTAATGCAAGTGCTTCATACCCAGAATTAGTTAATGCATATACAACAACTGGTTTTCCACTTGCTTTTATTTTATCAAATTCTTCTGTGGCATTATCAGGTGTAATAATTATCCAATCGATCTTAGATAATCTTAGTTCCTCAGATACTGGCAATATTAGTTCTGGTCTGTCAATAGGCTGTGGTGTATATTCTAGTTCTCTTGGTGTTCTACTACATGCACTAAGGCTTATAGTTAGGGTTAGCAATATCAGAACATTCATTGTTGATTTGTGAAGGTTTCGTAGCATTGATTTCATCCTTTGTTAGTGGTGATCCACCCACTATCTCTAAACATCTTAACATATTATCACTTGCTTTGTCAATGATTTTTTGAACATCTTTGGGTCTACTGGCTGCTAGAAAATCTAACTCATGTCTTGCTAATTTATTTTCTAATTTGCGAACACGACTGTCGGCTGCTTTGAATTTTGAGTTTGCTTTATCAAATTCTATTCTAACACGTTTTAAATCTTCTTGTGTTTTATTCAAGGCTGCCTGAGTTGCCTTTTGTGCCATTTCAGATTTGGCAGCATTCTCTGCATATATTCTTATCTGGTTTTGTGTGTAAGTGTAGTACTGCCATAGCGCAAAGCCTGCTGCAGCAAGTACCGCAGCAATAATTAAATATTTTTTTATTGTGAACATCTAAATCACTCTTTGTTGTTTTTAAGCCAATTATTAATATCATCGTTGGATACAGTTATCGATTTACCGTTAAAGAAATCAATTGTCCAATCGTTAATATCAATCAATCTACTTACATCTTCTAAAATTGCGAATACTTTATGCATTAGATTTTCATTTTTAATTTCAACAAAAACTAGATAGTATCCATTGTCGTCTGCAACTGGCGAAACTTCGGTGTCCAGAATATCAACTACACTTCTTTCTAAAAAACGTGCTAAATCGTCTGCTGGTCTTTCATCTTTTGTATAAAATGAAACAACAGTAACCTCATTTACAGATGCCACTTTAGGTTCAAAATCTGCAACAGAAATTGTTGATTTAACCAATGACTGTAATTCATTATATTTTACACCCTCATTTAATTGTTTAAATTTCATGAGTCGATCTCCTGACTATTAATATTTGTATCATCATCTAGTCCTGAAGCATATGCATCTTGAAGGTCTGACATGTCAACCTCACCGTTATCAGTTTTTACTTTTTCATCACTAAAATCATCAATATATTTTCGTGGCATAAAAATATCTATCAACCATACTACTTCATTTTTTAGTTTAGGATTGCCATCACTATCTATATCATCTGGTGATTCTGGTATAACCGGTGTTTTTAATATACCTTTTTCAAATTTGATTTCACAATCTATTTTTTCTAGTCGTAAGCCGCCCTTAGGATCAGGCATACCTTTATATGGATACATTAATTTCACATGAAGCCAATAGCGTGACAAATCTGGACCTTCGACAATCTCACCTAGATCCCAATTTTTATATGCATACATGCCAGTATCTTCCAGAATTTTTTCAAATTCCATTAATATATCTAATAAGGTTTTATTCTTATTGATATCACGTAGATTATCAAGTATATCATCTTTCATTATGTCAGACATTAGTTAAACTCCATTTGTTAATAGTATTTATCACATAAAAACTTTTTTGTCAATATGTAATAATATCATACAATTAGATAATTTAATTGATAAGTATTATTATGGGAGCAATAAAATTATCTCATACTTTGAAATAACCTTTCACAAGGAGGAATCCAAATATGGCACGAAAGAAGCGTGTTGAAAGTAAACCAACTAAAACTAACCGTGAAACTTATCATCCAGATGACCAGCGTAGCGGTATCATACCATTAAGAAAAAAATCAATCCCCACAATTTTACCACGTAATATAGCACAAGAAGATTATCTATATCAACTGGCAGATCCAAAAAATAATATATGTTTTGCGATTGGA
>Ga0206128_1003826_pt1 | contig 12207 bp, 9 predicted proteins | sample Helgoland_Spring_7_FD_148601 | JGI IMG/M metagenome (GOLD analysis project Ga0206128, IMG submission 148601) | Pelagic subsurface seawater microbial communities from Kabeltonne, Helgoland, North Sea - Helgoland_Spring_Bloom_20160426_1 | ecosystem: Environmental > Aquatic > Marine > Epipelagic ...
CCCCGTAGAGTAATCAGAAAGCTTAGCGCGCAATAGTTGTTCCAAATCTGGCTGGTGTAAGCGGTAACTGGCGTGCCATCCTTGAAGGCCGATTTCTTGTGGACGTGGCCACTCTAAGATCACGGATTTTTTTTGATCTACGAAACGCATACCTGGATTTATCCGGACCTTTTTACTAAGTGGATTCGCGACGCCAACCGTTTGAAAAATTCGCATAGTTTCATCATCAAAATGTACCGCACGTGGCAAGTGATACATCACTTCATTCCGCTCAATGACAACTACACTTAGGTTACACTGTGCAAGCAAATTTGCTAGAGTTGCACCAGTCGGCCCATAACCAACAATGGCAACATCAAAAAGCTGAGTTATGGCCTCATTCATCTCTCACGTCCACGTAGTTCATAAAGCCACGGGCAATCCACCATTGGTGGCGCACGCAATCCACCCGCAGCAGCCTTCAACCGCATATCAACAAAAGCCCTCCGCTGGTCTTCTGGCAAATAAAGTCTATCATGACCCCAGAAACTAGGGCCCACTGTGGTTTCATGAGGCTCCCAAGTCACAGGATCTATCAACCTTCCGCCCCAACCACTTTCAACAAAAAAACCTGACGGCGTATTGGCGTAAAAACTAGTTATATGGTCATTTGTATGACGGCCCAGCGTGTAAGCGATGCCATCTTTTTGTTGACTTGCCAGGTCATAACCTTGCCCCATATCATCGAGGTTTTCATACTCCACCATGAAGTGGTGAAACCCGGAATTACCTGAGCCAACTATAGCAAAACTGTGATGCCGACCATTGACGTGAAAAAAGTAAAGAGGTATCGGATCAAGTCCATAATCACTGACGGCAAAACCTAATATATCGCAATAGAACGGCAAAAGAGCTGTTGCGTCTGGAACATGTAAAACTGCGTGCCCCATCCCTAATGGGCCTGTTTTGAAACCGTCAATTGGACGTCCAGGAATGAAAGGTTCCTCTGCTTTTTGAGGGTTCCAAACTAGTTCAATTCGATTTCCGGCAGGATCACTGCACACAATTAAGTCTTCTACAAAGCGACGGTCAGCTAGCTCACTCCCCCCCTCTGTTACTTTATGTCCCGCATCATCTAATTTGGCAGCAAAATATTGGAGGTCAGATTTTTTTGATACTTCCCATCCGATAAAAGCCAACGTTTCACCAGGCTCATCAGATACAACCAAACGTTGTACTAGATCATCCATGCGAAAAGAAAGCTGGCGTCCACCATGGTCAGCAAGATGCATGGCAAGAACCTTACCAGCAAAATATTTCCAATCATCCACTTTGTTAGACCTAACTCCAAGATAGCCTAAAGATTTAATCGGCATTTTAGTTACCTTCCCTGATCTCGGCTTAAATTACGCAGCGAAGAATATTCTTAGAACAAGTTCTCCACTTAACGTCCATCAGGCGGACAACTCTCGCTTTTTGTGGGCAACTCCAATCGTAAAGCCTCCCCTCCATGATATCGTTTCATTTGCGCCCAGGCGTCCCATCAAAGTGTTTTTTGAGGGTGCTCCAACAGTCTGCATAGTTTTCTTGCAGCGGGGCCTCGCTAGCTGCAAAGTATGTCAGATGCTGCGGAAAGCGCGTTTCAAACATAAAGGACATCGTGTTTTTCAGCTTCTCGGCTTTTAGGTCGCGATTGGATGCGCCTTCGAAGGCATCCCGATCTGGCCCATGCGGCAGCATCATATTATGTAGGCTAATTCCGCCGGGCACAAAACCCTCTGGCTTGGCATCATAAACGCCGTAAATGTTGCCCATAAGCTCCGACATGATGTTTTTGTGATACCATGGTGGGCGGAAGGTATCTTCAGCAACCATCCAACGCTCGCGAAACAGAACAAAATCAATGTTGGCAGTTCCTGGACTGCCTGATGGTGCGGTTAGAACGGTAAAGATAGAGGGGTCTGGATGGTCAAATAATACAGATCCCACGGGGCAATAGCTGCGCAAATCATATTTATATGGGGCGTAGTTACCGTGCCATGCGACCACATCCAATGGGCTTTGGGCAATCTCCGTCACATGAAATTGCCCACACCATTTGATCGTTACAGTTGAAGGGACCTCGTGGTCTTCAAATGCAGCTATTGGCGCTTTGAAATCCCGCGGATTAGCAAGGCAATTCGCACCAATAGGGCCGCGGGTGGGCAGCTCGAACTTCTCGCCATAGTTTTCGCACACAAAACCCCGCGCAGGTCCATCAATTAATTCAACGCGGTAAACAAGGCCCCGCGGTATGACGGCAATTTCTTTGGGTTCTATATCAATGATCCCCAGTTCCGTATGGAATCGTATCCGGCCTAGTTGGGGGACCACCAACAGTTCGCTGTCAGCAGAATAAAAATAATCGTTTACCATGCTTTCTGTCACAAGATAGACATGTGTTGCCATGCCTATTTGTGTGTTTACGTCACCTGCTGTTGTCATTGTGCGCATGCCAGTCACCCAGGTCAGCGGCATGTTTGACACCTCGATCGGACCCCAACGATATTGGCCCAAACTGATTACATCGTGATTGATGCAGGGCGCTGTTTTCCAATAAGGCATTTCCCCCTTCGTATATCCGGTTGAATGTTTGACTGATGGACGAATGCGGTAGCACCATGTGCGTTCTGGCGGATGTTTCGTAAATGCGGTCCCGGACAACTGTTCTGCGTAGAGGCCATAATCACATTTTTGTGGGCTGTTGCGACCGTGAGGCAAAGCCCCTTCAAGGGCCTCCGTCTCATGAGCGTTGCCAAAACCAGACATATATCCAGGGTCAATTCCATTGGATTTGGCTTGTTGCACTATTTTGCGGTGTTCACGGGTCGTCATAATGGGTCTCCAAAGCCAGTAGGGGCCTACACTAACTATACACGATAAGCCGACAGTAATGTACGATTTTGTAAAAAAATGATAAGCAATAAATAATATTTGGCACTGTCAGATTTAACATGCCTGAAGTGGGCAGGGCAACTTCATAGGCTGTCTGGATTGCAAAACACTCCCCATTCCGCTACAGAAAATCTGCCTAAGGGTTACCGCACCATATTGCCCAGGCCCATGTACCGGGAACCAAGTACCACGGCTCTAGCGGACAATCGAGCACGCACCTTCGACCCAATATCAGCGTTGCCTGAGCCCAATCGGCGTTGGTTAGTTTTGCTTGGGCCTTTAGTGTTAGCGTTGTAAAACCATTGAAGCGGGATTTTGTTGGGATCAACGCCACCTTTACTCTCGCCTCAATTTCAAGCTGAACCGCGCCGCTGCTCTCGCTGAGTGGCGCCAATTATTGAGCGCATAGATTTAGGCTGCGTTACCAATCTTATGCGAGTTCTCATTTGTTTGACAACACCCGGTCCGCTGTTTCAGCCCTTTCTCCGTATGGCTTGGCTCAGTGAGCAAAGCCCGAACAGCTTCGGGCACATCAACACACAGGCTTACGGTAAAACAGAAGTCCAGTCCGAATAGGCGTATCTATTAGATGTTAGGTTGCCAATGCTGAAATGGGTTTGTCTGGGTGCACCTGCTAGTCTGATTAGGATCTAATGTGCGGACTTTATCAAGATCCGAGATGCCGTGCAGCATATCAAAAAGTCGGACACATGACAACGATCTGGAATCACCAACGTTACTCAATTTAATCCTTACAAAAAGGGATAAGTTCACACCTGAACGCACTCTTGGAAGAACTAGATCAAAATATATGTCGTTCTTTCGCCGATAAAGCTGCTTGCCGCTTTGGCAATAAGTATCTTTCCGTACATGCATGTGTATTTAACAATAACTCATGTTAAATTGTTCAACTTAATATGTCGCTATGAACAAGATTTTTAGAGTCCGTATAAGATTGACGTTATTGACGAACCACTCGAGTGGATTAGCCTTCAAAAAGTCAAAGAGCCATAAATAAACTGTGCAATTTGGTCAGTACCCATATGCGACATGACAAGTGTCGGGCCTAAATAAATGAGTAATAACTGATTCTTATCTGAGGTGTGCCATAGCTAGTGAGGCAGTTTGTGGCGGAGGAACAGTCAGTTCACACAACGGTAACCTGCTTCGATGCTTTTCCTTTGATAGGTTAAGTCTGAGGTACGTTTCTGACCATAAATCGATCAAAAAATTCCGAAATTTCTGCATGTGCCGCAGTTGGCATGATCGCGGCAATATGCTGATCGGGTCTGACGATCACAACACATCCCGAATTCCGATCAATCCCACGCAGATCATAGACGTCGTTACCGTCCTGCGTGTGGAAGACTTTTTCATAGTCCCGTAATCCATATTTACCTTTGGCTGGCCATAGGAAGTCGTGCAGATCATGCATAGACAAATCTTGTTGCTGAAAGATTGCATATGTATCGATAATCGCATCAAGATCAGAGTTGTCTTGCGTATATTTGCGCACCGGGGATGTTGGGTCATTCGCTAGGAAATTGATCAGTTGATAGGTATCGGAGGACGTTTGTGTCGGATCCTGCGCGCCGCCGAACACGAACATGCGCCAACGACCGTCGGCCTTTACCAGATGGCCCAAGTGTTGATGGGCGCCATCAGCAACGCGGGTTGCTTTGACGGAATGGAATCTTTGCCCGATTTTATAGCCTGTGGCCAAGTGTTGGTTGCCTTGGCCCGTGCAGATATAGGAGGGGAAATACTCGATCGATGTGCCGCTTACGAACCCGCTTTGACGTTTCATGAAGGCTGCGATCTTTGCAGTATCCACTTGCGCGTCTTGTGATGCGCCGCCTGTAACGGGTCGTGTAGCGACCAGTATTGAAAGCTCTTTATCCGCATTGATCAGTTGGTTGGCGACCTTCCTGCGTTCAGTGCTGTAGGTTGCAAGCAATGATGCTTTGCTTTTGCCTTGAAGAACGGCTGCCATTTTCCAGCCGAGGTTAAATGTGTCTGGCAAAGACGTGTTTAGCCCCCAGCCCCCCTTGGGACTGTGTGTATGGCACGCGTCACCGGCCACAAAAGCGCGTGGGATAATTTCGTCCGAACTGTCTACAGCGCGGTTGTCGAAACGGTTGGCAAGGCGTTGCCCGACTGAATATTTTGACCACCAAGCAACTTCTTTCACGTCCAAAGTATAGGGGTGAAAGATTTTCTGCGCCTTCGCGATGATATCATGTTCGGTCAGTTGGATATCGGCTGCGCGGGTGTCTTTTTCGATTTGGTCTAGTTCAACGTAGAACCTGATCAGATAACCACCTTCGCGGGGAATGGTCATGACTGCGCCGTGGTCCTTGGATTGAATGAAGCTTTTTACCCGGATATCGGGAAAATCTGTGTTCAGCAGGATATCCATTACGCCCCAAGCCTTATCAGCAGAATCGCCTTCCAATGTGATTCCTAAGGCTTTTCGGACGCGGCTTCTGCCACCGTCGGCGCCAACAGCAAACCGGGCCTTAACAGTTTCAATTTTGTCACTGCCCGCGTCATCAACGCGCTTGAACATGGCCGTGATTGGATGCGCATCAAGATCTTGGGTTAGGCTTTCATCAATCACCAAATCAACCAATTCGCGACTGTAATGAGGGCGCAAATTGGTAACGGCATTTGCCATTCCATCCAGCAATAATTCATGCAGGCGGGCTTGGTTGACAATGCCGTGTGTGAATTCTGACATGCCGAGCCGAGCATCGGTGATCTTATGGGTGCGTTTGATATTCTGGGGATTTTCTGCATCTGGTTCCCAGAATGTATTCTGCATCAGCTTGTAGGTCTCTTTTTCGACCATTTCACTGCTGTTGAATGCTTCCATGATTTCGATTGTTCGACACGAAATCCCGTCCGCGCGTCCGAACAGTAAAGGTCCATCTGCCATATCCACGATACATGTGTTGATGTCACCAAATTCTGACATCTGACGGGCCATTGTCAGGCCTGCTGGGCCGGTGCCAACGATCAGAACGTCTACTTCGGTGGGCAAATCTTCGATTGGTGGCGTGGGATAGGCTTTCCGCGCCGCATCCGGAATCTGATAATTGCCCGGTTTGAACCCATTCAGATGAAATTGCATGATAACCTCTTTTCGAAACCTGTGCCGTCTGCAGATGTAGTGTGCGGCAAGCGCTGTTGCAATGTATACGACGGGAGGGCCTTGTCAGATTAAACTTGGTTGAAATGGGTGGGTGGGTTTGTAACCTCCGTGAATGATAAAAACCTCCCTATTCCGCTACATGAAACCCGGCCCGAGGTTCCTAAACCATCTTGCTTAGGTCTGTGGACTGGGGATAGAGAGCCAAGGTCCACGGATAGTAGAGCACCCACCCGCATTTCCGCCTTCAGTGTTACCTGTGCACAGGTGGCGTTGGTTAGTTTTGCTCGGTCCGCGGTCCTTGGACCAAGCCACGCATGCCTAGCAAAGCCATCCAATATGGGGTATAATAAAACCCCATAAACCGATGATAGTTGAGCACAATGAAAGCTAATCCCAAACCATGGCTCTACGGACCAGACTGGCAAGGTCAGAGGTGCGAGGCCCGAACGCGCAGGGGCACGCCATGCCAGCGCCCCGCCAGACGCCCTGTGGGGCGCTGCAAGCTCCATGGAGGTTCCTCTACTGGTCCCAAGTGTTCGTCGTCATATAAATTGGGACATAAGCTCGGCTTGAGCTATGGAGGCTCTGGTTCATCTGATGGGTTGATTATGCAGCCTGCCTTTTATGTTGCAAGCGTCGATACTCGATTTATATGACGATGGACATTTAAACACTCAAAGAAATTGTTTGGTTTCTATTGGAGTATACGGCAAATGACCAAACTCTCGACCATCCCACACCACCAACTCAGCATCACCTGAGGCCTCTGTAAGCACCATACGATTCTAGAGGTAGCAAACCTGATCGCTGTCGTAGGAGGCGACACTACAGCCCATGAGGTACGTCAGAAAGCAAGATGCCATAACTGCGGCGTGAGGGGCAACAACACGTATCAGATCGTTTACACGGATCATTAGGGTGGTACGCTAGATTATTGGTGTCAAATCCAAAAACCTGAGCAGATGAGCACTGCACAAAGTTCTTTTTAACTTATTGGCAGTTAGTTAGCCTTGATGAGAAGCAAGCATCGCCTTTACTAACTTCCGAGCTGTGTTATCTTCCACTACTGGAGTAACTGTTGGAAAAGTGCATTGCGCTGACCAACCCATAATCCAAGAAGTTAACGCTTCTTGATCATCGGCCTCTACAACTATCCAGCCATTACCATTTGGAACATCATGCCATCGACCAATTTGTGTTACCCCATCGGGATGTTCTCCAGCAATTTGCTCTTCAGTCATGTTCGCAAAAAAAGCCTGAGTATCAGCCTGTTTGTCCCGGTCGACCTGATAAGTACACATAAAAATCATATTACTCTCCATTGATTAAGTTGTTCAAGTTTTATGCGGAGGTCGAACTAGGGTAAGCTAGCAATCACTCCCTTACTTTTGTGTTAGCTACCTTTTGGATCAAATTGGATCTGGATTCTTATTACTAGTCTAAATATAGAAGTAGTCGGCCGTCCGCACCACAGCCTACTAGGTACGTCAGGGGGCCAGATGTCATGAAGGGTAACAACACGTATCAGATCGTCTACACGGGTAATTCTGATTTAGCTATGGATGGATTTAGGCTGAGACAGCGTTCTGATGGGGGTTCTCATTGGTTGACAAAACACAACTTATCTATTTGTGGGTTGAATGTGGCGATTTAGTCACGGCATAGGGACGTCTGTTGTGAATTTGGGAACGGAATAGCCTGCTTGCACTGCGGGTCGCGCTGCTATTTGCAAGTACCAACTTTTGACGTTTGGGAAAACATTTAGATCAACCTCTTGCCATTCAAATCGCGACACCCAGGGCCAGCATGCTATATCTGCGATTGAATACATTCCACGGTCTTTGCCTGCAATGAAATCACGACCTTGTAACCGCTTGTTCAAAACACCATACAAGCGCTGCGCTTCGGAAGCGTAACGCTTCTCAGCATATTCCGATCTGCCCTTGTTATACTTTACGAAGTGATGGGTTTGTCCCAGCATCGGACCCAATCCACCCATTTGCCACATTAGCCATTCAACCATTCGCCAATATTCATACCCACTGCATTGAAACTTTTTGTACTTGTCAGCGAGGTACATCATGATAGCTCCAGACTCCATCATTTGAGTACCGGTCTCCTGATCTACGATCGCGGGTATGCGGTTGTTCGGCGCAATTTTCAGAAAGTCTGGTGCGAATTGCTTATCCTTGTTAATGTTGATGGGATGAGCTGTATATGGGATGCCCAATTCTTCAAGAAGGATCGAAACCTTGCGACCGTTTGGCGTTGTCCATGTATATAAATCAATCATTGGTCCGCCTTTATTTTTTGTTCAAGTCTTGCCTTTTTTGGCGTTACACGGTTGCGACTGTCAAGATTGATCTCTCCTGTTAGCACTGTCAGATTAAACTTGGTTGAAGCGGGCAGGGTGTATTTGTGCCGTGCTAAATGATAACACACTCCTCGTTCCATTACTTTAAAACAAGCCCAGAGATTACCCGTCCGGCTGTCATGCTGTATGTTCAGCTTAAAGTTTAACTATTCGTTTCTGATTATTAAATCCTGAGAAATGCGTCTGTGCGTCCGTTGCGCATGTACTTTCAGTAACTCTACGACAGCTTAAGTTCACCAAAGAAGTCTATAGAAAACTCATGCGCAACATGCGCACAGACGCAATCCTTAACCAATGGTCAACAACAAGAACAGCCTCTTCAGTCCCCTTTTGTTGAAGTCAAAGATAATCAAAGGCACCTGGGGCCTCATTTGCCATCCATGGGACCCTATTAGTCTCAGGCCACCACAGAGGCCACCAAAGGTGCCCTAGACAGTCTGTAGCATCAAAAGCTAAGCTGATGTTATCACTTGTGTCGGTGTGTTGACTGATGCCTTGCTAAGGAGCCAGTGTCCGTTTGGGGGCACCAATACATCACAAAGATATTATATATCTGCGTGTAAATTATTATTGATGGAATTAGTCCCCCCTTTGGTTGACTATACCCGCTATTTCCACCACGCGCCCGCACGCCTGGGCATCGCTGCAAACATGTTTGGTTTGGCATGCGGTTATGCTGCTGTTTGCCTACTAAGGCCGTAGTGGCTCGCTTAAGGCGCTATAAAGGCTGAGTGTGGGGTTAGGCGAGCTGTGTGGTCTAAAACTTACGCTCAAAGCCTTGCTGAATTGACCAGCGCACAAGTGTGCCAACCTTCGAGGTAAGCCCGAGGGCTAGGTGTTTGTAATCCCATAATACCGTTTTCATTATGATGACGGTTATGCAATTGTGAAAGTATCGTCACCCTCATGAGGACCAACATGCTTGACGCTCCGCTCAAAGGCTGGAACCACACGCCCAATGTTCCACTACAAGTTTCACCGTTCTTTAGTTGGCCTCCCCGCCCTATCGAGATGGTCAAATGGGTATTTAATTCCTGGTTTTTAATGACTGAAAGGCTGATCCTGGTAGGGATCGCTTTCATTTCATTCCATTGGTTTCAGCCGCCGTTGGAGGTGACAGGCACGCTGGCCTTTGGCTGGGTTGCCGAAATGTTTATCCGCAACGTGATCTTGATGACGCTTGTTGCAGGCGGGCTTCATTTGTATTTTTATACCTTCACTAAACAGGGGCAGGCGTTGAAATATGATGCGCGTCCGCTCATGAAAAACGGGCGGCAGTTCACATTAGGTGGGCAAATACGCGATAATATATTCTGGACAATCGCCAGCGGTGTTACTGTCTGGACCGCCTATGAGGTGCTGATGTTCTGGGCGATGGCCAATGGGTACGCTCCCATGCTGACCTGGGCCGCCCATCCGATTTGGTTCGTCGCTTTATTCCTAATGATCCCCGTCTGGGAGAGCTTTTATTTTTACTGGATTCACCGCGCACTCCACATCCCTTTCCTTTACAAACATGTCCACGCGCTGCACCATCGCAACATTAATGTGGGACCTTGGTCGGGCCTTTCCATGCACCCCATCGAACACCTGATCTTTCTCGGATCGATCATGGTCCACTTTGTCGTCGCAGCGCACCCCGTCCATATACTGTTCCATTTACAATACTATGCGTTGACTGCTGCCACAACCCATACAGGGTTTGAGGGAATGGTAATTAAGGATAAGAACCGGGTGAAGCTCGGTACGTTCCACCACCAGATGCATCATCGCTACTTCGAGTGTAACTATGGATCGCTCGAGCTACCCTGGGATAAGTGGTTTGGATCATTCCATGATGGTACCGTTGAATCTGATGCCAAAATCCGTGAACGTCGTAAGAAACTTACTAATGGGGCCAAATGATATCGGTGGCATGACAGCCAAGTGTACTGTCAGACAAAACGAGCTTGAGCCGTGCGGGGCGGTTTCGTAGCCTCGCCATATGACCGCTCTCCATTCAGGTACTTAAAACAAGCCCCTCGATCATCCGCCTTACGGTATGCTGCTTTCCCGCTGAGGCCACTCAGGTCCACTTAAGGCGCTACACATGCTAGGTGTAGGGGACGGTTGGCTGTGTGGGGGTAGAGAAGCGCCACTTTTACTCACGCCTCGATTTAAAGCTGAACCGAGCCGCTGTTCTCGGTTAGCGGCGCTAATTGTTGATCGCATAGATTCAGGCTGCGCCAGAAATCCGATGTGAGTTCTCATTAGTTTGACAGCATCCCATCAACATCTACATACAACTGCCTCTAAGATTTGATAGAAAAATTCAACTCTGTTTTACTTAATGGTTTTGAAGGCACGGGCCTTTAAGCCCTTTTGAATTTCAAAAATTGAAATTGGCACATCAGGTTGTGGTTGAGGAATGCGAATGGGGATGTCTTTAAGACGCGGTTTGATCGTTGGTTCACCGCACAGCATTCGCGTATTATAGTCTTTGATCCCATCCCACATCGTCATTGAACCCATGATTGGGAAGGCATCTGCAGCCATCATTTCGTAAAACAAAATACGCCGCGAGCGGTCAGACGTATTTAAAGCAGAGCCGTGGACTATTCTTCCATGATGGATTGAGATAGATCCAGCCGGCCCCTTCAATTCAACAGCATCGGCAGGGTTTAGGCCAACATCTTCAGGAATAAAGGCGCCCGCAAAAACGCCATCAACATGATGATCATAGACCGGTCCCTTATGACTTCCCGGATAGACCATCAAAGGCCCATTCTCGCTTTCCATATCATCGATAATTACGCCAATAGCCAAAATGTCATCGTTCGTGTGTGGATAGAAAGCGTAGTCCTGATGCCACTCCACTGCAGCACCGTAACCAGCAGATTTCATGTTGAGCTTCGATGTATGCAGTCGAAGATCAGGCCCGGCTAAATCTCGTGCAGGAGCGAGGATGTGATCGGAAAACATCAATTCGCGCATGAAATTGCTGATTTTGTGCGGCAGCTTGATGCGGCGTAACCGCGGATCCTCAATTGTATGGCTATCTTCCAAATCCAATCGCTCGTTCGACTCTGTCATGCCGCGTGCTTCATCTTCAAACTGAGAAATCTCAGCACGTATCTTGATCAAGATATCATCAGGAAGATGACGTTCTAAAACCAAATATCCCATCTCACGATAGGCCTCAATTTGCTCATTTGATAAGATTTCAGGCATAACTTGCCCTCCTGAAGCCAATTTGTGAGGAGTTAAGTTGAGTTGTCAACTCTGCTCCGTGGACTGATAGCTTGGAAATTGGCACATCTAATGCTGATCCATGTTACACCGTATCAGCTTGGGATGGTTTTTTGCAGACTTTCAATAGCGCAGCCAGTAGTCAGTAAGTATTTACCATTAGCGACTTTGAACCGTGATCAATGAATAGGATGAAAATGTCCCTGAAACCCTGCGTAGCTTGTAACAAAAATTATGATGCAAAACTCTTGCATGATGGTGTTTGTGAGAAGTGCTTGGCTGCTGTGGTGATTAAGAAATGGTTAGGATCGGATGGATAACCTCTTGAACCCAGCCAACGCACACCAGCAGCGTTGCCCCAGATGCCAGTCACCTCTGAACACTGTCGTAGTGCATGGGCATGAGCAGTGTGTAATCTGTAAGTCTAATATCTTTGAGTGCTGCTCTGGTGATACCTGTGATACAGACCATAACTTGGCTTTTGGATATAAGAGAGGCTGACCAAACTCTCGACCCACGCCCGATGAGATGGCTGTGT
>Ga0206128_1003832_pt1 | contig 12184 bp, 8 predicted proteins | sample Helgoland_Spring_7_FD_148601 | JGI IMG/M metagenome (GOLD analysis project Ga0206128, IMG submission 148601) | Pelagic subsurface seawater microbial communities from Kabeltonne, Helgoland, North Sea - Helgoland_Spring_Bloom_20160426_1 | ecosystem: Environmental > Aquatic > Marine > Epipelagic ...
CACAAACCCGACACGGTGCTGATCGAATTCGCTGTCAACGATGCCGTTTCCAAACGCAATACCAGCGTCGAGCACGCCCGTAATAACCTCAACCAGATCATCGACCGCATCCTCGCCCAAAACCCGCAATGCGAAATCATCCTGCAAGTGATGAATGTCCCCGTGGCCCACACCCGCACCGGTCGCACCAAGCTCGATGCTTTCAATCAAATGTATCGTGACGTCGCCAAGGAGCGCGACTACCAACTCATCGACCACTGGCCAAACTGGGAGAAGCTCCTCGACGAAGACCCCCTCCGCTTCCACACCTACAACCCCGACACCATCCACCCCGTCCGCGACGGCGCCCTCAACGTCATCACCCCCCACCTAATCAAAGAGCTCGGCCTCGCCACAACAGGACATCCTGAAAAAAGCACCGCCACCCCATGCTGGAACTACCTGCTCCATGTCGCCCGTCAGGATAAAAAGAACCCTGACACCACCCGAGCAGACTACGACACCTACTGGGAAAAGAGCTTTAGCATGAGCGACCTCAATAAGGATGGCTCTGTGGATGCTGATGAGATGCAAGCCGACTCGCTACTCAAGGCTCTCGACACCGACCAGAATGGCACCGTCAGTCTGGGAGAATGGCTCATCGTGCAAGCACCACAATTCAAGGCCTTTGACAAAGACAACAACGGCAGCATCGACAAAAAGGAAAAAACGCAACTTGCTGGCAGGGCTGCAGTTCCTGTACGAGAATAAACTCAAGCTAGTGATTGTTGCGGCTTTAATCCGCGCAGTGACGGTGGGCTGGGCTGGATTGTGCTAGTTTGCACAATTGCTCGTCGGGATTGGGGGCGGGAAGATCGTGGGCTCACTTTCATGCCTTAGTGACGGTGGGCAGGGCTGGATTGTGCCAGCCCAGCTGGCACTGTGCTGGCTTCGCAAAATCCTCCTCCGGATTTTGCCGATGCTGACTTGCCGTGATACACGGCACTGCGTCGTGCGCTCGAACTACGTTCTCATCCAGCCACCCTGTAAACCATTACTCCCCAGTCCTCACAAGGAGGACTGGGGAGTAATGGTGGGCAGGGCTGGATTCGAACCAGCGTACACTTACGTGAGCAGATTTACAGTCTGCCGCCTTTAACCACTCGGCCACCTACCCATAAAGGTTTTATCCTAAGGTTTTATCCTGACCGGAGGTTAGCTCGGCCAGCATCTCTTGCGAGGCGGGGAGTTCTTACGTCTCCCCGACTGTGCTGACAAGTGAAAAATGGTGAATTTTGTGCTCTATGAGTAGAGACTCTTGACTGGCTTTCCATCTTTACCCCCAATTTTGAAGGGGCGACCTGATGGTGAGAGTAAGACACTAGTGGTATCGATGCCCATACCATGTGCTATCGTAGCATTGAAATCCTCGGTTGAAACCTTGTCCTTTTTAACGCTGTTACCATCAGCATCGGTGCTGCCGTATACCATGCCACCTTTGATGCCACCACCGGCTAACAATGAACTGTAGGCACGCGGATGGTGGTTCCTACCGTTTTTGCGATCGCCGTGAATTTCTGGTGTTCGACCAAATTCAGTGCTCAAGGCAACAATCGTCGTATCAAGAAGTCCTTTTGCTTCAAGGTCGATTAATAGATTGGCATAAGCCTGATCTAAAACGTTGCAGCGAGCCTCTACAGCCGTAAAGTTATCATAGTGAGTATCCCAACCGCCTAAGCCCACTTCAACGTATCTGACACCGTGTTCCACTAGGCGCCTTGCTAACATGCAGCCCTGTCCAAAGGCGTGCTCACCGTAAGCTTCACGCTCTGCCTTGGGCTCATCTCTGATATCAAAGGCCTTGAGGTCTTCACTCTTCATTAGGCGAACGGCTTCATCGTAGAGCTCGTCGTAAGCAAGAGCTTCGGTATTGTGATGCTTACTGTGAAATTCCTTATTCAATGCATCGGCCAGCTTCAGGCGACGATCAAAGTCTTCAACACTTACCGACCCTGCGATCGTGCTGTCTTTTAAGCCTTCGTCAGGTCTACCCAATGGAATGCCTCCATACTTTACCCCAAAAAATCCAGGAGAAGCATGCCCAGCACTCGTGCCAACGGTGACAAACCCCGGAATGTCTTTATTTTTACGCCCTTTAACCTTCATCACCCATGCGCCCACTGTTGGGTGCGTAATCGTTGCACGAGGCGCATAATTTCGATGCAGCATATATTGACCACGAAAATGGTCACCATTCTGATTACTCATTGAGCGAATCACGCAAATCTTGTCCATGACCGCTGCTGTTTTGGGTAAATATTGACTGATTTGAATCCCATCCGCACTCGTTCCAATGGCATTCACTGGGCCCTGAATTTCTTTATTTCCAGGCTTCACATCAAAGGTGTCAATGTGACTCATTCCCCCCGACATATTGAGAAAGATAACTGCTTCAGCTGGTTGGCTTTTGCCACCCGTCTGGGCCATGGCCTTGCCTGCCAAACTGGCTCCCAACATCGGGGAGAGTCCTACGCCAAGATAAGTTTTAGCAGCGTTTGCCATGAACTGACGACGAGTCAGCTCATCCGTTTTATTAAGATCAGATTTCATAAGTTTGTAGGTTGGGTTGATTTGCTAACAATAAATGTGGGTTATGGGACAAAAATAAATTCCCGAGAATTGATTAAAGCTGAGACAATGTTGCGGTAGCCTTTTCTTTCTCGCTCCTCAACTTCGGTTTCCATGAGCTGCATTTCGCTCTCGCTTGGCGCGCGAGATAGGATCCCGTAGAAAAGAGCACGGATGCGGTCCTTCACACTGCCCTCAGAAAGCTCGTAGATATGAGCATCACGATTGGCGACCACAAGCTTCTCAACAGCACCATTCATCATTGATAATACTTGAGTAGTGTTGGCTTCTTTGATGGCCGAGTCCAGCAACAGTCGGTCTGACTGACCAAACATTTGTAAAACGTGACCATTAGGTGCCGGTGAACGCAGCTCGGATGCTCGTGCAATACCTTTCAAGGCGCCACCGTTGTTGGTCTTGGACATCATCTCCATGCTCATATCCTTCTCCATCTTCTCCATCGACTTAGCCTTAGGCCCAATTGTCTCCCCGCTTTGCACACGATCGAATAATTTGTCGGCATACTTTTTAAATTCTTCGGGGTCTTTGATCGCTATAATTTCACTTTGAAGTGTCTGCATATCAAGCTTAGCCTTGCCATACTTGACATACTGAGACTTTCCGCGAGTTGGCAATTTATCTGGGTTACCAGCGACTAAAGTGACGAGAGAGTCCCAATATTGCTCAGCGCTCATTCGGTCAATTTTACGACCGTCAAAGATAGGTTTTTCTCCAGGCATGAGCTCGTGCTCAGACGAGGCAAACGCATAAACCCTAGTGAGCATTAGAATTTGCTGAAAAGCCCGCAAATCATAATCCAAATCCTGCATGAGGTCTGTGAGGTGGCGGGTCAGTTCGGGTGATGTGTGCTCACGAGGGTCGATGTATTCATCGACAGGCTCATACAACCCAGTGCCAACAATGCGTTTCCACATACGGTTGGTAATGGTCGTCACATAACGATCATTTTGAGAATTAGTAACCCACTCTGCAAAATTCTTTCTGCCATCTTCAGCATCCTTCCTGTCAGACATTTTCAAGCCTTTGGCAAAGGAATGATCTTTAGGTGTTTTGGCCGCGATCATCTCTCCTGGATCACCATCATTATATTGGTAATCATTTGGCAGCTTGATTCGGCCCTTACCCGGACCCGACAAGGTGGAATAATAAATATTGTTACCAATAAAATCGTATAACTTATAAAGTGGTGTTCCACGCTCATTTTCTTTAGTTATTTTAGCCCATATTGGGTTGAAAACGTGGCGGTTGATCTCACCCTGTCCATTGGTAAATGCGGCGAGTCGGAAAAAGTCCATTCTTTCCCAATCATTGAAGGGGTCATCATGACACTGTGCACACTCCATGCGAGTACCTAAGAAGAGACGCATGGTGTTGGATAGGTTGTCCAACGGCATCCCTTTGTCTCGGATGTAATAACCAACGGCTCCATTCTCCCACAACATGCCTTCGGCAGAGAGCAACTCACGTGTCAGAACATCAAAAGGCATGTTATCTGCCACAGCCTGCCGCACCCAGTCCATGTAGGGCGCCGCAGAATAGCGACGTTGGAAATTTTCCTGAACACGCAGCATGTCAACGAGCCAGTTGCTCATATGGCTTTGATACCCCTTCGAGTTCATCAGGTAGCGAACGAGTAAGACCCGCTTATTGGGATCATCAGATTCTAGGTAAACACGGGCTTCTTCAACGGTCGGTATTCGGCCGACCGCTAATAAAAAACTACGCCTCAAAAACACCGAATCGCTGGCGTCGGCCGGTTGCTCGGCATTCTTTTTATCATAGATTTTCTTAACCCTGATATCGATCTGCCGAGCCGCAGCCAAAAGCTCCTTCTCGGATAGTTGCTTGGCAGACCATTTTGCATCTGATTCTGCGGCATTGCTGACTTGCTCGGTAATAAGCACTACGGGCAGTGAAAACAGCAGGCTCCATTTAGTAAAATAATTCATGTAAATCGTTCGTTATTAAGGATGTAAGAATGAGGTAAAATAACCCATAACATCGGTTTCGCTATAAAGATACTAGCTTTTGCACTCATTTAAGAGCTTTATATCAGGATGAATAGGGTGATTTACGACAACCAATATTTCACTCTGGTCGTATTTTTCAAGATAAAATCGTTTCTCTCGTCATTAGAAGCTCATGGATATCATTGTTTAACGCAAAAAATCTTATCCTTGTGATGTTCCGTTATGCTCCCCTCGGCCTTGATACTTTAACTTTACTTCTGCATTTCAGGTTGGCATTCTAGATTCACCCCGTCGCAGTTCGCCGCCCCAAACCTTACAATCAATCATTCTTAATGAATAAAACGTTATTTGGCACCGATGGTATTCGTGGCATTGCCAACCAATACCCGATCACTCCTGAAGTTGCCTTAAGAGTAGGCCGTGCTGTAGCGCGTGTTCTGCAGTCGAATGGTGGCGGCCGCCATAAGGTGGTTATCGGTAAGGACACTAGGCTCTCCGGTTACATGCTAGAAACAGCCATTACCAGCGGGCTGGTCTCCGAGGGCTCCCGCGTATTGCTCACCGGCCCAGCACCGACACCTGCCGTCGCTCACCTGACCCGCTCCATGGGGTGTGATGCTGGCATCATGCTCACCGCATCTCATAACCCCTACCAGGACAACGGCATCAAAATATTTGGCAGTGACGGCTACAAGCTCAATGACCAGCTAGAGCTCGAAATTGAGAAAATGATCCTCGCCGATGACCTCCCCCACCCAGAAGGCGATCTGGGCAAGGCCATCCGCATTGATGATGCCATGGGGCGCTATATTGAATTCACCAAAAATGCCGTGGGAGCCAATTCCCTAAGTGGGCTGAAAATTGTGGTCGATTGCGCCAACGGTGCAGCTTACTACGTCGGCCCACTGATCTTCGAAGAGCTCGGAGCCGAGGTCATCCAGATGTCTGTCCACCCCGATGGCCGCAACATCAACGAGGGTGTAGGTGCTCTACATCCAGAAAAAGCAGCTGCCATGGTCAGGGAACACGGAGCCGATGTTGGCATCTGCTTTGATGGCGATGCGGACCGCGTTATTTTCTGTGATGAAAATGGTGAGGTCATTGATGGCGACCGCATTCTCTGTCTCTGCGCCAAGGCTCTTAAGGAACAAGGTAAACTCAAAGGCGATACACTGGTGGCCACCGTGATGAGTAATTTAGGAATGCGCGATGCCCTTGCTGCGGATGGCATCAAGCTGGAAACCACGGGAGTGGGAGATCGCCACGTGCTCGAATGCATGCGAGACAAAGGATACAACCTTGGCGGAGAAAACTCAGGCCACATTATTTATTCTGACTACGCCACCACTGGTGACGGTATCATGAGCGCCTTGATGCTGCTTTCCATGATGCGAGACAAGGGTGAGCCACTCTCCAAGCTCGCCGACTGCATGGAGGTCTATCCACAAGTTCTTCTCGGCCTTGATGTCACGGAAAAACCTCCTACCGAGGAAGTGCCGGAAATAGATGCTGCCATCAAAGCCGCCGAAGCCGCCTTTGCAGACAAAGGTCGTGTCTTTGTCCGATACTCAGGCACGGAGCGTAAAATTCGCGTCCTTACCGAATGCCCAGATGCAGAACTTGCAAAAAGCCAAGCAGACCTCATTGCTACTGCCATTAAAAATACCATCGGTGCCTAAACTCGGCCTTACCCACCCTTCTTATTCCTCCCTGCCATGACCATCCACCCTGCTGACCAGCTCGACCTCTGGCCATTACACCAAAACTCATCGGTAGGTAATCAGCTCATCGCAGGATCTACTCTGCACGATCTTCAGGCCAAGTATGCACAAGGGCTTAAAGATGCTCATCTTCCAGAAAACGCCTGGGTCACCAAAGAGGACTGGCAACGACTCAGTGAACTTGAAGCTCCCGCCGTTCTCCGCTCCAAAAGTGGTGAAGCCCTGGCTTGGACAGGTGATGATCACCCCAGCGAAGACGCAGCTCAAGCAAGCGCCTCCGAGGAGTCTTTCCTGATCCAATTCCCATGGGAGTTTATTACCATCAACGAAAGGCTGGTTGCACAGCTCAGCGAATCTCAGCACGAGGGAAACATTAGCCCCGCCGCTCACATTGATGGCATTATCCATCTGGGAAGTGGCTCAAAGATTCTCCCTGGTGTGGTCATTGAGGGCAATGTCGTCATCGGTGACAACTGCAAGATTGGCCCCAACTGCTATCTGCGCGGCTCAACTACCATTGGTGACGGCTGCCACATTGGCCAAGCGGTAGAAATTAAAAATTCGATCATTGGCAACAACAGCTCAATTGGCCACCTCAGCTACGTAGGCGACTCCGTCATTGGCAACGATGTCAACTTTGGCGCCGGAACCATCACCTCGAACCTGCGCCATGATGGAACCAACCACCTCTCTCGAGTTCGTGATTCACTTGTCGATACCGGCCGCAGGAAATTCGGTACCGTCGTTGGTGACGGTAGCCACACCGGCATTCTGACCGCCATCTACCCTGGGCGTAAACTTGGCCCCAACTCACAGACCCTGCCGAACCAAACGGTAAAGCGAGACATCACTTAATCACCCAATCATCATTACAAAAATCTAACCATTATGTGCGGAATAGTAGGATACACAGGCAAACGAGCAGCGATGCCCGTTCTCATCAGCGGACTTAAAAAACTTGAATACCGTGGCTATGACTCGGCTGGCCTCGCCGTCACCAGCGACGATGGGATACTGATCAGAAAACAAAGCGGCAAGGTTGCTGGCCTAGCTGAGATCGTCGAGCAAGAAGACGGCATGCTATCTGAAGCACATACTGGAATCGCCCATACCCGCTGGGCCACCCATGGACCACCCACCACACTCAACGCCCACCCGCACGAGGGCAATGAAGGCCGCGTGGTTCTCGTCCATAATGGCATCATAGAAAACCACAACGATCTGCGTAACCGTTTCAAGGCACAGGGACATACCTTCAAATCCGATACGGATTCAGAGGTCCTTGCTCATTTAGTCGAGTCCCTCTATCAAGGCGACTTATTAGAAGCCGTTACCACCGCTCTCAAGGAAGTCGAAGGTACCTATGGCATTACCTGCATGGCCAAGGATGAACCCGGCGTGCTGGTTGTTGCTCGCAGTGGCTCGCCCATCGTCATTGGCCTCGGTGATGATGAAACCATCGTCGCCTCAGACGCCTCCGCCATCATCACCTACACACGCCAAGCCATCTACCTTGACGATAATGACATCGCCCGCATTGAGGGCAGCAAGGTAGATATCCGAAGCCTAGATAAAGGTGCCGTCTCACGCACACCATCAGAAATTGATTGGTCACCAGGCGCCGCGGAAAAAGGCGGTTATGAGCACTACATGCTTAAAGAAATCTTTGAGCAACCAGAAGCGATCAGTAATACCATCCGCGGCCGCATCGACCTCAATCGAGGCACTGCCATCCTCTCTGGGCTCAACCTCAGTCCGCGCGAACTCGTCGACATCCAGCGTCTGCTCATTGTCGGTTGTGGCACCTCGATGAATGCTGGACTGATTGGTGAATATGCTGTCGAGGACTTTGCCGCCATCCCCGCCGAGGTCGAGCAAGCTGCCGAATTCCGCTATCGTAATCCCATCGTGGGCAGCCGGGACATGGTACTTGCTATCAGCCAGTCTGGAGAAACAGCTGACACCCTCGCTGCGGTCCGTGAGGCTGTCGAGAAAGGCTCCCTCGTTGCCGCTCTTGTCAATGTTGTTGGGTCAACCATCGCTCGGGAAACCAGCCGAGGTATCTATTTACACGCCGGGCCAGAGATCAGTGTGGCCTCCACCAAGGCATTCACCAGCCAGGTTTCTACCCTACTGATGATCGCCCTCAAGTTTGCCCGTGCCCATCGCTTATCCTGCGAGCAAGGCATGAAAATAGCCAAAGAAATCGAACGCATCCCCGAGCTGGTCGAGGCGGTTCTCAAAACCAATGATCAGATCGCTGAAGTCGCAGCACACTATGCACACTACAATAATGCCTTCTTTATCGGACGCGGCTACATGTATCCCGTTGCACTAGAAGGTGCGCTCAAGCTCAAGGAAATCTCCTACATTCACGCTGAGGGTTACCACGCAGCCGAGCTCAAGCACGGACCGATTGCCCTTTTAGAAGAGTCCATGCCCGTGATCGCCCTGCTCAACGAGGGACCTGGACAGGAAAAAACCCTTAGCAACGTGGCCGAGTGCAAGGCACGTAGCGCACCGGTTCTGGGTGTCATCACCGAGGGCGACGAGGAAGCACGCGCCGCTTGTGACCACGTCATTGAAATCCCTTCCTGCCCGCAGTATAGCTCCGTGATTCCGGCCGCTGTTGCCCTGCAGCTGCTCTCTTACCACATCGCCAGAATCAGGGGCTGCTCCATCGACCAACCGCGCAACCTAGCAAAAAGCGTCACCGTCGAATAAGCTACAGGGTGTTATAGCCTGGCCGGCCTACAGCGTCTTGGCGTCATCCAATCGTGGATGACCATTCTTCAGATCATCACGGCGAATGCCCTTGCCGCGGTTCATCTGATCCATGGCTTTAAAAGTTTCCACCATGCCGTGGATCGCAGCAAGCACGTCCGCAGTATGGCCAGTTTCTGAAATCGTATGCATGTTCCGAATGGGGAAACCAATCGAAGTTGAGGCACTGTCCACCCCAGCCAAGGAAGCTGCCATCGCGTCCGTGCCAGTGTCACGGCCAGAAAAATCAACCTGATAGGGAATCTTGTTTTTCTGGCAGGCTTTCTCAATTAAGGTATTGAGATACTCACTGGTGATCGAGCCGTTAGTCAGGCTAAAGCCCTTACCCATAGCAAGTGGGTTCATGCGCTTAGCACCAATACCCGGAGCGGCATCGTAGTCGTGATTGACGTCAGAACCGATCAGAATGTCAGGCTTAAGCTCGCCCGCAATCGCGGTGGCACCAAAACGACCGATCTCCTCGTGCGTTGCAATTGTGTAGAATAGACGCAGGTTTTTGAGCGGAGACTTTGCCAAGATCTTAGCAATTTCTGCCACCACAAAACATCCTAAGCCATTATCGAGATAGGCTCCGTAGTAAGTATCGTCAGAGAATCCTTTTTTGATCGGGCGGTTAAGGATGATCGGGTCTCCCGGACGGATGCCAAGAGCTTCGATCTTCTCCTTGCACTTTTCCCCGTGCATCTGCAGCTCAAGATACATCATCTCAGGCTTGAGGCCCTTATCCCCTGTCCGCTGTGCAGGCTCGGAGAAATGGATGGCACCGAGGGCCTCGATCGTGCCGCCCTCGATACAACGATAATTGCCAGGCTTCTTGGGGTCCTGGCTAAAGAGTTTTACTTCATGACCAACCAGTGTGCATGGCAGGAAGGAATCTGTATTCACCCAGATCTTGCCATCGGCATCAATCTTACGCACCTGCATACGGATCTTATCGGCGTGGCCAATGATCATTGCCGAGGTCATGTCGTCCTGCCCCGGGTGGGTATCGATAACGATACCGGCATTGCCCTTGAACTGATGAATCGCCCAGGACTTCGGCATGAACTTCTCAAAATACGGCTTCAGCACCCCGTAGGACATCGCAGCTTCGAGCCCGATCGGACTGGGGGCGGCAAGCACCTCACGCATAAATTCGAATTGGGCCTTAGGCATGGATTTCTCCCATGCTGATTTGGAGCTTGTTTTTTTTGCCGTTGGTTTTTTAGCCATGTCGATAAATTGTTAGTTTGTTAAGATGTTGATGCGTTGGATTGAATGTCGTTCCAGACCAGCCGGATGGCGTCTGGGTAAAGCTGATGTTCCTCCACCTGGATGCGGGCGTGCAAGGTGTCGGCGGTGTCGTCTACTAACACAGGAACCTTCGCTTGTAAAATAGTCGGCCCCGTGTCCATGCCGGCATCTACATAGTGAACCGTGCAGCCAGACTCACGAGCCCCGTCCTGCACCGCTTGTTTCCAAGCCATCAGTCCAGGATAGGCAGGAAGGATCGAAGGATGGATATTAAGAATTCTCTGGGGGAACACGTCCAGCAGTGGTGCTTTCACCAGCCGCATGAATCCCGCAAGACAGACGATGTCCACTGCTGCCGACTTGAGCTGCTCTGCCACGGCGGCCTGAGACGCATCTGGGAATCGTGTGCTATAGCCTCCGCAATCAATCACCTCAGCGCGGATACCCGCCTTCTGAGCACGTTCAAGAATATAGGCCTCTGGGTTATCAGAGAGCACCAGCACAATCTCTGCATCCAGCGAGCCATCCTCAATGGCATCCAAGATCGCCTGCATGTTCGAGCCGGAGCCTGAACCGAGCACGCCGAGTTTGATGGTTCCCTTGCCTGTGGACATGCCGATACCTACTTCGTGGGCATGCGACAGGCAATTCTAATTTGCCCGCTCGTGAAGCATGTAAACCTCAAGGCCGACCCTCGCGATTAAAAGGATAGCCGTTCGGCGCGATAAAATAGGGGCAATGTTCATCTCCATCTTCAGCATCCTCTCCAGCAAATTTCCGCACCATCACACAGCGATCCACTTGTTCACCCGGCTTCCACTTCTCCAATTCCAAGCCTGCAATGATCTTCATAGGGGCAGGCCAGAGCGGTTTTGGAATAATCTGCAGCAAGGCATCCTCCCCGAAGTAATCGGCACACTCCTCGGCATGCAGCCACTTACCGCGCCGCCCATTCGGGTTGAGAAACTCGGCCTGCGCCGGCCCAGCTGCACGCACATGATTAAAAATACAGCCATGCACTAGCTGTTGCACATCGACCTCTTGGTCTCGAAATTCATTTGGTAGCAGATCTCGAAATTTGTCCATCAGTACCAATTGGTGTGAGCGCATCTTCTCAAGCTTACGAAAATAATGATCCCGAGCATCGGGCCCCGGCAGCCGCAAGCCGCTCTCCGTCTCTACGGCCAGATAGAATTTCACAGCTAACTCAAGGTGGATGGTGCGGCCTGAAACAAGATCTCTCAGCAGGTAATCAAGCTCACCCAGCGTATGCCCTGCATCTTGGCGAATCGGCAAGCCCCGTGTTAAGACATCATATTGTGGTGTGGATTCAAGCAGGACTGCCAACGCATCCTCATAAAGGTGCCCGAGTTTTTGCTGCAGATTCAATGCGCTGGCTTGCTTCGGCATGACCAGTGAGTTGCAGGGGAAGCTCGTTGCCTCTGGCAAATCGCCCATCAGTGGCGGCTCCTCGATAAGGCTCTGAAAAAGAGCCTCGGAAACGATATCAGATGAGCAGGTCATTTCTCTTCGGCTTAATACCCAACTCACTATTCCAACTGATCGCCTCGGCTTAACTCGTAGAGGACATTTTCTCTGCGTATTCCTCAAGTTTCTGGCAAATAAATGGCCCTTCAGGCCGCCGCTGCTTGGCTATGGACATAAGCGTATTCGCGAGTTCTAGGTTTTCGTTTTCAATCCTGATCGCGGCATCACGAAACACATCAGCGTCTTGCCGTGTTTTATTTTTTGTTTTGAAAGTCTTAGGATGAACAATATCGGCTAGCAGAACTGGCTGTGCTGTAATTATTTCATGTAATTTCATAATAAAATCCTCTCGCACAAACA
>Ga0206128_1003834_pt1 | contig 12180 bp, 11 predicted proteins | sample Helgoland_Spring_7_FD_148601 | JGI IMG/M metagenome (GOLD analysis project Ga0206128, IMG submission 148601) | Pelagic subsurface seawater microbial communities from Kabeltonne, Helgoland, North Sea - Helgoland_Spring_Bloom_20160426_1 | ecosystem: Environmental > Aquatic > Marine > Epipelagic ...
AAAACAGCGTGTGGCCATCGCCAGGGCACTCATCACATCGCCCCGGGTCATCTTGGCCGATGAGCCCACAGGTGCGTTGGACAGCACCACATCTCAGGAGGTGATGCAAGTGTTGCGGGAGGTCAATGCTTCGGGCATCACCGTGATCATTGTGACCCACGAGGCTGATATTGCCGCGCAATGTGATCGCACGATTCGATTGCACGACGGGGTCATCATTGAAGATGGGCGCAGTGGCGAGGTGGTCGAGCCTACTGCGCGCGGAGCAAACACCCCAGACTGATGTTCAACCGTGAGACCTGGATCGAAATTGCCCATACGGTCACGGCCAACCCGTTGAGGACGGCGTTGACCGGGCTGTCGGTGGGACTTGGCATTTTCATCCTCGTGGTGATGCAAGGCCTGGGGTTTGGTCTGCAGAATGGGGTACAGCAGGACTTTGGTGATGAGGCTAAGAATACCGTTTGGGTGCGCACCGGTCGGACGACGTTGCCTTATCGGGGCCGCCAGCCCAACCGTTATGTGCAGATGCGCAATGAGGACGAGCAACGGATCACCGAGCAGGTGGTTGATGCGGGGCCGGTCGCCGGATGATGTGGGGGTCCACGGTAGGCTACAAGAATGAGCAGGGCAACTACCCAATCGTGGGGGTTGAGCCAGATTTCGATGAACTGGAACTGTTACCACTAAAGGGCGGGCGTTGGTTGCATGCCGACGATCTGGCCAAGGAGAGCAAGGTCTGCGTGGTCGGGGAGAACCTGCTCGATGAGTTGTTCAAACAAGACGAGGCCATCGGGGCATTCATCACGTTAAGGGGCATCACGTTTCGCGTAGTGGGGCACTTCTCCAAGAATGGGCGTTGGGGCAACAGCATGGTGTACGTGCCGCTGACCACCATGCAGCGCGTCTTCAATGGCAGCGATGAGGTGGACCAGATGGTGCTGTCCACCGGAGACCTGGATTTGGAAGGGTCTACTGCAATGGTGGATGCAGTGGATGGGGATTTGCGGATGCGACACTCGGTTCACCCCGATGATGTTCGGGCGGTGCGGGTGCGCGACAACCAAGAGGAGTACGCGATGTTTGACCGCATTTTTACAGGCATTCGACTTTTCATTTGGATTATCGGCGGTTTTACGCTGTTGGCAGGTGCCATCGGCGTGGCCAATATCATGGCTATTGTGGTCAAGGAGAGGACCGTAGAGATTGGGGTGCGCAAGGCCCTCGGGGCTACTTCTGGAAGCATTCTGTCGCTGATTGTCATCGAAGCCATCGCGCTGACTTTGATTTCGGGGGCGTTGGGGCTGATCTCCGGTGTGGCCACCTTGAATGCCGTGGCGCCCTATGCCGAACATGATTATTTCGCCAACCCGGAGGTCAACCTTCGGGTGACCGTCACCGCGTTGGCGGTATTGGTGGTGGCCGGCGCTATTTCCGGACTCGTGCCCGCCCTGCGCGCTGTGCGCATCCGTCCCATTGAAGCCCTTCGCTACGAATGATGGGGCTGGACCGCGACCGATTGGCAGAGCTCGTCCAGGTGGTCGTGCGCAACCCCTTGCGGGCTTTTCTTTCTGCGCTTGGCGTGGGATGGGGCCTGTTCATGATCATCATTACGGTGGGCGCCGCCCGGGGGTTGGAGGATGGTGGGCGCCGCCCGGGGATTGGAGAATGGAGTCAAAGCCGACATGGGCAGCGATGTATCCAACAGCATGTTTGCTTGGACCATGAGCACAAGCCTTCCATACAAGGGATACCAGCGCGGCCGGTACGTGGAGATGGACATCGACGATGTGAATTGGCTACAGGCCAATACGCAGCACTTGGACTTGGTGTGTCCCGAGGTGCAGCTCGGGGGGTACCGGGGCACCAACAATGTTGTTCGCGGCAAGCAAAGCGGTGCCTTCGATGTGCACGGGGCCATAGCGGAGTATCCGCAGGTGAAACCCATGAACATCACGGAAGGCCGCTTCCTCAATGAGGGCGACCTGGCCGGCGAGCGTAAGGTGTGTGTTATCGGCAGTCGGGTGAAGGACATCCTCTTTGAGATGGGCGAAGAGCCGTTGGGCGAAACCATTCAGATTCAAGGGGTGATTTTCCGTGTGGTCGGTGTTTACACGCCCAAAGGCAACGACGAGGATGCCCAGAATGAGGCGGAGAGCATCTACATTCCTTTTTCAACGTTTGGCAAGGCGTTCAATACGCGCGGCCGAGACGTTTGGCAAGGCGTTCAATACGCGCGGCCGGGTGGGCTGGCTTTCCATGCTCATCAAGGATGGGGTGGACGCGGAAGAGGCCGAAGAGGCGACCAAGCAGCTGATCAAAGCACGGCTGAGCATTCACCCGGACGATCCGCGCGCCATCGGAGCGTGGTCCATGGCGGAAGAATTCCAGAAAGCGGAATTGCTCTTTTCCGGGATGCGTCTGATATCGCTGCTCTTTGGTTCGCTCGCCCTGTTGGCGGGCGTCATTGGCATCACCAACATCATGCTGATCTCCATCAAGGAGCGGACCAAGGAGTTGGGCATTCGCCGCAGCCTCGGTGCCACTCCATTGCGGATCCTGCAACAAATCATTGGAGAGACGTTGTTTTTGACGCTGTTGGCGGGGTTGTGTGGATTGGTATTGGGTGTCGGACTGTTGGAAGCCGTCGATGGATACCTCGAAGGCGGCGGTGATGCCGGGGTTTTCCGCCATCCTGAAATTGATTTTAGAACTGTCCTGACCGTGTTGTGCATTTTCTGTCCTGACCGTGTTGTGCATCCTGCTTGGGATGGCCATCTTCGCGGGCGTCCTGCCCGCCATGCGGGCGCTGGCCATTAGGCCGGTGGAAGCCCTGCGCTCAGAGGGATGAATGATATAGAAACATGAAGAAAGGCCGCGTTACGCTCCTCCTCATTTTTGTCCTGCTGGTCGTCGCCGGGGCAGCCTACACCCTGAACCACCTCTACGAGAAGGAACAGGCTCCACAGGCGCGCTTTGGTGTGGAGACGCCACGCATCGCTGACATCATCAAGAAGTCGGTGAGCTCAGGTACCATCGGACCGCGCAAGGAAATCCTCATCAAGCCGCAGATCAGCGGCATCGTCGATGAGCTGTTCGTGGAAGCCGGCGATACGGTGATGGCTGGGGCTGTCTTGGCCCGAGTGCGGGTGGTGCCGGACATGGCCGCCTTGGCCTCGGCCCAAAGCCGGGTGGAGCGCAGTCGCATTTCGCTGGAGCGCAGTCGCATTTCGCTGGAGAACAGCCGCCGTGACTTTGAGCGGCAGGAGGCGCTGCTCGCTTCGGGTGTCGTGTCCGAGCAGGATTTCCAACAGTCCGAGACGTCTTACCTGCAGGCGCAGGAGGAAAAGCTCGCCGCAGAGGACAACCTGCGCATCGTCAAGGAGGGCGCGGCCAGCCGGGCCGGTGAAGCTTCCAATACCATGATCACGAGCACGGTGGAGGGCATGGTGCTCGATGTGCCGGTCGAAGTCGGAAACCAGGTCATCCAGGCCAACACTTTCAACGAGGGCACCACCATCTCCAGTGTGGCCGATATGACGGACTTGATCTTCCGTGGTCAGATCGACGAGAGCGAGATCGAGAACCTGAGGGTGGGGATACCGTTGATTCTGTCGATCGGGGCCATGCCAGGCAAGAAATTCGACGCTGTACTGGAGTACATCTCGCCCAAGGGCGTTCCGGACAATGGAGCGGTACAGTTTGAAATTCGCGCAGCTGTGACCCTCGGTGAGGGTGACTTTATCCGTGCCGGATTCAGTGCCAATGCCGATGTGGTGCTCGATCAGCGCAAGCAGGTGCTGGCCGTGAGCGAGGCATTGGTTCAATACGAAGGCCCGAAGCCGTTTGTAGAGGTTCAGATCGGAAGCCAGCAGTTTGAGCGGCGCGATGTGGAGCTTGGACTTTCCGATGGGCTAACCGTAGAGGTGCTGTCTGGAGTGTCTATTGAGGATTCGCTCAAGCGTTGGAATCAACCCATTTTTGACTGATGGCTTTGATTGAAGAAATGGACCGGTCAGGGAACTGGCTGTTCCGCTGGCGGAGCTTTCTGCCTTTGTTGCTCTTTTTTGGTGCAGTCCCGGTGGTGCTTTGGGGCGATGTGATGTGGACCCCGATGTCGGAGGGAGTCGATGGCTCTTGGCTATGGCCTTTGGTGTGCCTTGCTGTAGCAATGGCGGGCCAAAAGGTGCGTGGACTTTGTGTAGGCTTTACGCCACGGGGGACCTCGGGTCGCAACACCAAGGAGGGGCAGGTCGCAGAGTCACTCAATACACTCGGTATGTACTCGATGTGTCGCCACCCATTGTATCTCGGCAACCTTTTGATGTGGCTTGGAATCGTGATGTACATGGGTCACCTGTGGTTTGCGGTAGCCTTCCTTCTGGTATATGCGCTGTATTATGAGCGGATCATGTTTGCCGAGGAGCAGTTTTTGCGCGGAAAATTTGGTCAGGCCTATTTGGATTGGGCGGCCGGTGTTCCCGCCTTTTGGCCGGCGTTGGGCCGGTGGAAATCACCGGAGGTAGGATTCTCTTTGCGGAATGTCTTGAAGCGGGAGTACAATGGCTTTTTCGCCATGTTCCTCAGCTTTGCATGGGTGGACGGTCTTCACGGATTCAGGGCGTCTCATATGGACGGGGCCTTTTTCTCTTCGCCCGCCTGCATCTTCCAGGATTTCTGGGCTTACGCGCTGGCGCTGGCTTTTGCCATCTTCATCGTATTGCGCACGTTGAAGAAGGCCACCAAGGTCCTCGACGTAGAAGGCCGCGAGTACGTTTGACCCGCGGAGGGGTGCCCCTCAGGTGACTTTGGCACGGCGCGCGATGCGGCGCAGAAGGCCGGGGGCAAATCGGCTTAGCCAATATCCGAGGACTTCTTTTTTGCCTGGGGTGACCAGGGCTTTGTTTCGCTTGATTCCCTTGAGGATGGCACCGGCACATTGAGCCGGTGAGAGGCCATTTTCTGTGGCGTCATCCATGGACCCTTGCGGACTGCCGTCAGCAGTTAGGGCGTTTATCGATATCGCTGTACGGACGAATCCTGGTGACACCATAGTGACGCGGATGTTGTCATCGTGATGTTCGGCCCTGAGCGCTTCGAACCACCCATGCATGGCGTGCTTGGCTCCTGCATATCCGGACCTCATGGGCGCTGAGAACAGCCCCATTAAACTGGTGACGACAGCAAAGTGGCCGCCACCCGCTGCGATCATGTGTGGAAGCAGAGCTCGGGTCAAGGCCAACGTACCGAAGTAATTGACCTCCATCATCAGTCGGTCAACGTCAGTGGAGGTGTCGATCAGACGGCTGCGCTGGCTGATGCCCCCTGAATGCACCATCACATCGACACCACCGGTTTGGGTCCACACACTGCGGACCAGCGCAGTGATGTCATGGGTATGCGCAAGGTCAAAAGGAGCGAGGACCGCGTCTTCGGCGTGGAGTTCTTTGCGCAATGCTTCGAGGTCGGCCTGCTTTCGGGCCGACAATATGAGCCGGTCGCCACCTGAATGACAGGCCACGGCAGTGGCTTTGCCGATGCCAGAGGTGGCACCGGTAATCCAGACTGTGCGGCGGTCAGCCGCGGTCACGCGTCGATGTTGGCGTACTTGGCGTTGGCCTCGATGAACTCGCGGCGAGGCGGCACGTCGTCCCCCATCAACATGGAGAAGATGTTGTCACTTTCTGCGGCGTTTTCAATGGTGACCTGACGCAGCGTCCGGAATTCCGGGTTCATGGTGGTGTCCCAAAGCTGCTCAGCATTCATCTCACCAAGACCCTTGTACCGCTGCACGTTTACGGTGGCATCGGTCTTGCCCTTGAACTCCATGATCAAGCGGTCTCGCTGATCATCGTCCCATGCGTAGCTCTGTTTGGAGCCGCGCTTGACGAGATAGAGGGGTGGAGTAGCGATGTAGATGTAGCCTTTTTCGATGAGCTCCTTCATATGGCGGAAGAAGAAGGTCAGAATGAGGGTTTCGATGTGGCTGCCGTCGACGTCCGCGTCACACATGATGACCACTTTGTGGTATCGCAGTTTGGCGATGTTCAGGGCGCGCTCGTCCTCTTCAGTACCCACCGTGACTCCGAGAGCAGTGTAGATGTTTTTGATCTCCTCATTCTCGAAGATCTTATGGTGCATGGCCTTTTCTACGTTGAGGATTTTACCCCTCAGTGGCAGAATGGCTTGGAACAAGCGGTCGCGGCCCTGTTTGGCCGTTCCTCCAGCAGAGTCACCCTCAACGAGGAATACTTCACAAAGGGCAGGATCCTTTTCGGAGCAGTCGGCCAGTTTACCGGGAAGGCCAGAGCCGCCCATGACGGTCTTGCGCTGCACCATTTCACGCGCTTTGCGGGCGGCATGGCGGGCTTGAGCAGCCAGGATGACCTTCTGGACGATGGTCTTTGCGTCGTTCGGATGCTCTTCGAGGTAGTCGGACAGCATGCCGCGAACGGCTTGGGACACCGCTTTTGTGACTTCTTTGTTGCCAAGCTTGGTCTTGGTCTGTCCCTCGAACTGGGGCTCCATCACTTTGACGCTGACAATGGCGGTCAGTCCCTCACGGAAGTCGTCTCCGCTGATGTCGAACTTGAGCTTGTCGAGCATGCCCGACCCGTCTGCATATTTCTTGAGGGTGTCGGTCAATCCCCTGCGGAATCCACTCAAGTGGGTTCCACCTTCATGGGTGTTGATGTTGTTGACGTAGCTGTGGAGACTCTCGTTGAAAGAGGTGTTGTAGATCATCGCCACTTCCACGGGGATGTCATCTACTTCTCCTTCTACGTGGATCACATCTTGGATGAGCTGTTCGCGGTTTTGATCAATGTATGCAACGAATTCCTTGAGACCGGTTTCACTAAAGAAACGTTCGGTCGGATGGTTGCCGTCCTCATCCGTTGCACGTTCATCGGTGAGGGTGAGGGTGATGCCCTTGTTTAGGAAAGAGAGCTCGCGCAATCGGCGGGCAAGGGTATCATAGTTGTATTCAAGGGTGTCCGTAAAGATTTCGGGGTCGGGTTGGAACGTTACAGATGTTCCTGTCCGATCGGTGGTTCCGATTTCTCGTGTGGGGTAGGTGGCCTTTCCTTGGGCGTATTCCTGTTCCCAAGCTTTGCCTTCCCGATGGACTTCAGCGCGCAAGTGGATAGACAGCGCGTTCACGCAGCTCACACCCACACCGTGAAGACCTCCAGAAACCTTGTAGCTGTCCTTGTCGAATTTGCCGCCGGCACCAATCTTGGTCATGACGACCTCAAGTGCACTGACACCTTCTTTCTTATGCATGGCGACCGGAATGCCCCGGCCATTGTCGTGGACTGTTACACCATTGGTAGGGGTAATGGCGACATCAATGGTGTCGCAGTGTCCTGCCAATGCCTCGTCTATGGAGTTGTCGACCACCTCGTAAACCAAGTGGTGCAATCCCCGAGTGCCGACGTCTCCGATGTACATCGAAGGACGCTTGCGAACGTGCTCCATACCCTCCAGGGCCTGAATGCTGTCCGCGCCGTAATTGTTCTTCTTCTCTTCGCTCATCTCCGCGCTTTTTGACGTCCCACGAAAATAGCCCAACTCCTGCTTATACCCGCCTTTTCAATGGCTGTGAGAGCCCACTGTTTTCAACACTTTTGCAGTTGAACTGTGGGGTTTTCAACACCCGGGTGAAGCGGCGTTTGAAGCAGGGGGGAGAACCAGGTTCAGAACCGATAAGATGCCATCATCATCACGCCCATACGTTGGGCACCGTATCCGTTGAATATTTCGGTAGACCCAAGTGGTCCTCGGGCTTCTAAACCCAAGGAAAGACGGGCGTTGTAGCGGTATTCAACTCCCAAGTCAATTGCGGTGTAAGCGGGGAGTTTGCGGGCGAAGATGGCGTCTGCGCTTCCAGCGAGCACTGTACCGACTTCTTCACCGGCTGATTGAATTTCGTTTTCGCCACCCAATACTTGGGCAAACGGCACCCTGCTCGGGGCATATCGCGCGCCAACAATTTCAACGCCTAAGGCGATAAATAGAAGCTCTTCCAAGTTCCATTTTCCCGAGGCAGAGAAGCGGGTTCGCGGTTGATACCAAGCATAGGGTTGGTTGCCTGTACCGTAGGTGTGGAATTCGGCCCTTGCGCTCAGTTCAAGAGGTCCCTGTCCGCGGTAGGTGGCTTCTCCAATGACGCTGGCAACGGTCAAAGAATCATAAGCTGCACTAAAGCGTTGGCCTGCGCTGTCTGGGCCCGCTTCGTTAACCCAGTATTGGAACTCTCGGAAGCGGGTGGTGCGTGCCTGTGCGTTGAAGGCGAGGTCTCTGGTCAACTTACCGCGAAGACCGCCGTAGAGCTCCAGCGCTCTGTTGGTATTGGAAAGCGCGCCGCGAAGGGCTGTGCCACCGGCATTGTAGCTGGCGTCAAAGAAAGGATTCTGATCGACGAGGTCGTGTACTGCATTCCGTTGCATGCCACCATCGACGCCTCCGTAGGGCACAAAAACGTCGTCGAGCAATCTGAACCTGACCTCGGCCATGGGGTAGAAATGGAAGGACTGTGCGCCCCTCGCATCTACCCAAAGTCCGGCGCCGGCTTTCACCATATAAGCACCGCGTTCTTTTGTGACAGAGGGCCGCACGCCAACGAGCGCTGCGCTGCGGTTGATGGATGCGGCAGTGGTGTCGCCCATCCCATCGAGTTGTGTTCCCGTGATGTGGGCTTCAAAATCGAGGTCGTAACGCGCACCTTCGCGATGGGTGTGCACTTTTCCCGTGGCTTCTACGAGGTTTTCGCGGCCGGGGCTTTGGAGGATTTCGGGTTGTGGAAAGTTCCCCGGGGTGGGGGCGACTCCGACGGACAATCGTGAATACGAGATGGCCAGATTCCGGTGGACTTTGCTGCTGTCTCTCTCGTGGTTTTGAAGGCGCAAAGCAGCGCCCATCCGCCCATAATTCTGGCGGTTGTTCGGGGGCGAGAACACCCCTTCTGCGGCGGGGGTGAGGTCCAAGCCATGGAGGCCCCAAGCATCGCGTTCTAGAAAAGCAGAAGCCGTGATGCTGCTGCGCTTGACAAAGCGGCGGAGATAGCCAGTCAATGCATTCTTGGACCAGCCTTCATCCACACCGATGCTGTCCTTGCCCGTAGACCCTGCTGAGCTTCTGTGGCGGAACGAGAGTCCCCATGCGCCTTGTCGGCTGCGCGTATCGCCCAAATGAACCTCCAACATTGGGGAGGAATAGAGGCCAAAACCTGCGCGGGCATGCCCTGCGTAAAGCCGCGGAAGGGGGGCGTCCAGCTTGACGGCAATCGGCGCGATGGTGCGCGATACCGGCGACGGGGCCGTGCGTTTGGAGATGGGCGCGTACTCGATGACAGGGCGGTCAATCCCCAGGTCAACGGCGCGTGGAGAGTCCGTGGGCTTGTCTACCTCTCGGAGGTAGAGCTCCCGGTCTCCCACAAAGGTGACCTGTAGGCTGTCCTGTGCCAATGTAGGGAGGGCCAGGCTCAGTGCCAGTGCGGTGCACAAGGCGCCAACTCCCAAAAAGCGGGGGGGATGGACGTTTATCATTCTTCGTCGGAATTGGGGGCGTCTCCAGCAGAAGTGCTGTCTGCTGGGGCGGTGGGCGGTTGTTCGAGTTGTACGATGCGATCGAGCATGTCGAGGCAAGCCTCTTGCACCCAAGGTTCTTGTACGTTGCTCTGCAGCTGGTCGATGGTCGTTCGGGCTTGGAAGTAGTCCTCCTGAACGATGTAGGTCTCTGCCAGAAGCAAGAAGCTGTGGAAAGACCAGTCACTGCCGCCGCCGAACCGGTTGAGTTGCTCAAAAATGGCCGCTTGGCACGCAACGGGGTCTCCATCCTTTAAAATGAGCACCGCCAGCTGGTGTGTGGCTTCTTCGGCGTGTGGGCCGCCGGCAGCCAGTACTTCTAAATCGGCTTTGGCAGCAGGATCGTTGCGGTCCAACAGTATCAGAGCCCGGTTGTAATGGGCCGCTGTGCGGATGTCTGCTGGCGTTCCGCTGTCGTCCAAAATGGGGTCCACATAGGACAAGACGGTTTCTCCGTCGCCGAGCGCTCTGCTGCATCGCATGATGCCAATCCGGGCTTCCAACACGTGGCGCTTGAGGACGGCCACCTGTTCAAGTTGTCGGTAGTGTTCAAGAGCGGCATCAAATGCATCGCGGTTGTAGCGCAATGTGGCCGCCATGACAAGAGCGGGCTCGTGGTAGTCGCTCAAAGGTGCGGCGATCACAGCTTCTAAGGCCTCCAAGGCGCCGTCGCCATTGTCGTTGTCAAAGTGGCATTGTCCCAAGTGGAAACGCGCTGCCAACAGGCGGATGCTGTTGGGGTATTTGTCGATGAACTGCTCCAATTTGGGGGCAGCAGCAGCACAATCTCCGGAGAGGGCGAGGTCTTGAGCGGCAGCGTAGGTGCGCTCAGCAATGTCGTCTTCTGACAGTCCAACAACATCCGGCAGGTTGTCCAGCTGTCCGCGTTCCACCAGGAGGGGCTCTACCAAAAGGAAAGCGTCTTTGGTGACTTCATCGTCGGGATATTGCGTAGAGATGGTTTGCCATAAAGCGAGGGCATCGTCCTCGCGGTTTTGCTTGATGGCCACCAAGGCCAAATCCACCAATGCGCGTTTGGCAAAAGGACTTCCAGGCAATTCAGAACGGATTTGCTCAAACGCTGAACGGGCCTCGTTCATTCGGTTCCGTTCGATTTCGGCCTTTCCAATGGCGGTGAGGGCGTCGCCCTTAAAGGTGGGGGGCCCGTTGATAGCGGGTGTATTGCTGTTGGGTGGTGCCTGCATCGAGGGCCTTATCATAGGCATTGACTGCGCGGCCGTAATCCTTGTCGATGTAGAAGCAATCGCCAATTCTCAGAAGGGCATCGGCGCGGTGTCCGCCTGGGCCGGCGCCGGTTTCCGCATCGGCATATTTGCGGAAGGAAACTTGGGCATCGCGGTATTTCCTTTGGCGAAACAGGGCGTATCCAGCGCCGTATTCACCTTCGTTGTACTTGGTGGAGTTGAAGGCGCCTGGAGCGTTCAAAAAGGTGCGGTAGTGGCTCAATGCTGGAGCATCACTGCCGGATTTCATGGCGATTTCCCCCTGCCAATAATGGCTTTCTGCGGCCAAAGTGGCGTCTTCAGGAAAGCTTCGGCTGCGCTTGAAAAACGCGTCGGCTTCGTCGGTTTGTCCGCTCTGAAACAGGTCGACGCCATGGTTATAGGCCAACTTTTGATAGGCCTTTTTTTCCTTGGGGGACTTGCGTTGGATCTTGTCTAGGGCATCGAGGGCCCTGACGTGGTTGCGGGTGGTGAGGTATACGTCGAGCAAAAACCCGTACGCCTCGTCTCTTCGGGGGCTGTCCGGGTATTCGTTCAGGTACTGTTCAAATGCGGCGATCGCATCGTTGAAGGGATTGAAGTCGGTTTCAAAGGCGAGTTTGGCTTGGTTGAACAGGGCGTCTTCGCGCATTTCCAAGTCGTGGTCCATGGTGGCGGCCTTGGCAAAAGCCGACTGCGCTTTCGGCTTTTCGTTCAACTCTAAATAGGCGCGGCCCATGGCGTGGGTGGCATATTGGTCGAGTGGGGTGTTGCCACCGGTAGCCCGCATCAGCGCTGTAATGGCAGTGCTGGGGTTTCCGTTGGAAAGCCTGCAGGTGCCCACGATGTAGCTGAATCCCGCGGTGCGCTCTTGGGCCTCTGCATAGGTCCAGGCCGATTCCAAGTAGGGCGATGCGGAAGTGCAGTCTCCCAAGTGGAAGAAGGCTTCCCCCAGAATTCGGGTCAACTCCTTTTGATCGCCTTTGGCCAGGTCCCGGTCTTCTGCAAGCCAAGACGGTCCCCGTTCTGCCAATTCTTCAAAGCGCTCAAGTCGGTAGAGGATTTGACCGATGTACAGGGGTACGGCGTCTTTGAATGCGTCGATGGCGGAGAGGGACTCAAAAGCCTCCATGGCGGTGGTCAGGCGGGGGGTCTTCGGCAAAAGCGATGTGAGCGAGATAGTACTCAGAAGCTTCCAGAAATTCGGGTTGGGCAGCCGGGTCTTCCTTGACGCGCAAAAGGTCACCGCGGGCACCTTCGAGGTCTCCTGTTTCAAACCGCGCATGACCGCGCTTGAAGTGGTATTCCGTGCGCATGGACTTGGACAGCCGGCGTGGGTTGAGGGCATCAAACGACACGATGGCTTTGCT
>Ga0206128_1003836_pt1 | contig 12177 bp, 8 predicted proteins | sample Helgoland_Spring_7_FD_148601 | JGI IMG/M metagenome (GOLD analysis project Ga0206128, IMG submission 148601) | Pelagic subsurface seawater microbial communities from Kabeltonne, Helgoland, North Sea - Helgoland_Spring_Bloom_20160426_1 | ecosystem: Environmental > Aquatic > Marine > Epipelagic ...
GGGGCGGCCCGCAAAAGCGTCAGCGCCGACGATATGATGCGCGCGGTCCTCTCAGAGGAGTGATGCGCGCCACTCGGCCCAAGCTTCTGGCGTATCTAAGTCAAGCCGCGCGCGGTTGCCGTCAAGCTTAACTGTCACAACACTTTCGCGATGCGTTTCCATGATTTTAGCGGCACCACGATCCCCTGAAAGCTGTGCAAATTCGGACAAAAGCCGTTTTGGAAAAATGACAGGATGCCCGCTTATACCATCTTGGGTCGCGGCTTGAACAATGTGCTCGGGGTTTCCATTGAAAACGCCAATCAAGGTCACAAGATCATCCGTTTCGATCGCAGGCATATCCGGCGGCAAGATCATGACGCCCTCGCTGAGATGTTGAACCGCGCTTATTCCATTGCGCAAGGATGCCGCCATGCCTTCGCTTGCATCTGGCACTTCCAATAGGCGTACGTCACTCGTTCGCAGGGCATGCGCGCGAGGATGATCTAAGCTTGGCACTGTCACGATGACTTCCATTCCAGCACGTTTTGCGCGCTGTGCAATGACTGCAAGACAGGGAATGGCGTTTATCAGTTCCATCAGTTTGTCACCGCCGCGCATGCGCGATGACGCACCCGCAGCTGGCAACAAACAGGTCAGCGTCATGTGCCGCGCATCCGTGCACCATCTGCGTCGAACAATGGTTCAGTGATCAAAGTGGCTTTACGCATGTGCCCGAGTATTTCGATTTCGACCTCTAAACCCGCCTGAGCCATTTCGCGCGGGATCAAGGCCTGTGCGATGCTCTTACCTGCATAATGCGAATAGCCGCCAGAGGTGCAAAAACCCACTACTATGCCATCAATCCAGATCGGCTCATACCCAACAACGTCAGCGTTATTTGCATCGACCTCAAACGCACAAAGCTGGCGGGCAGGGGGCGTTGCACGCTCCGCTTCTGCCGCCGCGCGCCCAATGAAATCGGTGTTCTTTTTGAAGCTGATGAAGCGAGCCATACCAGTCTCTGCCGCGGTGTAGTCTGGCGAAAATTCCGAGAGCCAGGAACCAAAGAACTTATCGAGACGCAAGCTCATCATCGCGCGCATCCCGAAAGGCTGCATGCCGTGGGCCTGCCCTTCGTTCCAAAGTGTCCACCAAAGCTGGCGTTGCGCCATCGGGTCGCAATAAATCTCGTAACCCAGATCGCCCGTGTAGCTGACGCGCTGCACAAGACAGTCAGTCATCCCGACGCACATTTTGCGCACATCCATAAAGCGCATGTCGCTAATGTCCGTGCGTGTGCAGGCCGCCAAGACCTTGCGCGCATTCGGCCCTGCAATCTGGAAACCATTACGCTTGTCCGAGATGTTCTCGAAACGCACACCTTCGCTCATATTCTGCTCAAACCAACGCGTATGAAACGCCTGACTGCCATAGCTCGCGGTGAGCTGGAATTCTTCTTCACTTAGACAAGACACAGTAAAATCCCCGATCAAACGCCCCTTGGGGGAAAGCATCGGAGTAAGGCTAAGTCGCCCTTGTTTGGGAATGCGTCCCGCCATGATGCGATTTAGCCACGTTCGCGCATTTGGACCTGTGATCAGATATTTACCAAAGTTATGTACTTCGTTGATACCAACCGCGTGGCGCACCGCATGTACCTCACGCGCGGTTGCATTGAACGCGTCAGAGCGGCGGAAAGAGGGCGTTTCATAGCTCGGCTCGCCATCCTCGCGCGCGAAATAATTCGCGACCTCAAGTCCGAATTGCTGCCCCCACACCGCACCCATATCGCTGAAAGTGTCATACATTGGCGTTGTGCGAAATGGACGCGCAGCGGGGAGTTCTTCGTTCGGATAGGCAACGGAAAAGCGTTTCTGATAATTCTCGATCACCTTCGGCAAAGTGTACCCGGGCGTGATCACATCTTGGCCAAAACGCGCCACATCCATCGCGAATGTATCGCGCTCTGTTTCGCCCTCGATCATCCATTGTGCGAGCATCAGACCGACACCGCCGCCTTGGCTAAAGCCTGCCATGACACCACTCGCGCTCCAATAATTGCGCAGGCCCGGCACAGGTCCAACCAGGGGATTACCGTCTGGCGCAAAGGTGAACGGGCCGTGAATAACCGACTTGATGCCAGCTGTTTCGAGCACCGGAAAGCGCTTGTACGCGAACGCGATACTGTCTTCGATCTTGTCGTAATCATCCGGCAAAAGCTCATGGCCGAAGTCCCAAGGCGTGCCATCGACAGCCCAAGGTCGACAAGGCTGTTCATAAAAACCGATACACAAACCACGCCCTTCTTGGCGCAAATAGCTCTCGCCCGCAGGGTCCATCACATGAGGGTGCTCGCTACCCATCTCGTAGATTTCAGGAATATCATCGGTGACAATATATTGATGCTCCATCGGGTGCAGTGGCAGATAAACCCCAGCCATTTCAGCCACTTCGCGCGCCCAAAGACCGCCTGCGTTGACCACATGCTCTGCATGGATCGTGCCTTTATCAGTCACAACATCCCACGTGCCATCGGGACGCTGGTTGGTCTCGATCACCTTTGTATGCGTCTCAATCGTAGCGCCACCCATGCGCGCGGCTTTGGCGTACGCATGAGTCGTGCCTGACGGGTCGAGATGCCCATCAAGTGGGTCATAAAGCGCGCCGAGAATGCCATCAGTATTCGTCACAGGCGCGATCTTTTTGATCTCTTCAGGGCCAACGATTTCCGTCTCGAGCCCCATGTAGCGATGCTTTGCGCGCTCCGCGAGCAGCATGTCAAAGCGTTCTTGGTTGTCCGCCAGCGTGACGCCGCCCACATGGTGCAGACCGCAAGACATGCCTGTAAGCTCTTCTAATTCCTTATAAAGTTTGATTGTGTAGCCCTGCAACGCCGCCATATTTGTGTCGCCATTTAAGGTATGAAATCCACCCGCGGCATGCCATGTCGAGCCAGAGGTCAACTCGGAGCGCTCAATGAGCATCACGTCGGACCAACCAAGCTTTGTGAGATGGTACAAAACGCTGCATCCGACAACGCCGCCGCCGATGACAGCTACTCTGGTGGTGGATTTCATGAGCAATTTCCTTAACCAAACTGGGTGCCACGATTTTTCTAGAAAAATCGCAGCGCCCGTTGCTCTGTTGCGACACATAATGTCGCCTTTTTTCTATTTGACCGCTTTGATCAAGTTAGGCTCACTTAAAACGCAGCTTCGGGAGTTAAGCAATGCGCACTACGGCACAAGCAGTCGTCATCGGGGGCGGCGTGATCGGCTGCTCCATTCTTTACCACCTCACCAAACTCGGCTGGTCCGATGTGGTCTTGTTAGAGCGCAATGAGTTGACCTCAGGCTCGACATGGCATGCGGCAGCAAACATTCATGGACTGCACGACAGCACCAACATTAGCCGCATCCAGCACTATACGATGAACCTTTATAATGCGCTCGAAGAAGAAACCGGCCAATCTTGCGGCGTATTCCAACCAGGTTCGCTCTACCTTGCCCAAACCGAGGCACGCGTGCACCAACTGCGCTTGCAAGCGGCCAAGGCCAAGCTTTACGGCATGAATTTCTATGAAATATCCATTGAGGAAGCCAAAGAACTCAACCCGATGGTGAACTATGACGGCATCAAATGTGTGATGTATGAACCCGATGGCGGCAATGTAGACCCTTCAGGCGTGACCAACGCATACGCTGTCGGTGCGCGCCAACGCGGCGGCGAAATCAACCGTTTCACGCCTGTCACCGCGACTGAGCCTCAACCCGATGGCTCATGGATCGTCAAAACCCCGAAAGGCGACATTCACACGCAATGGGTGGTAAATGCCGCGGGCCTTTGGGGGCGCGAAGTGGCGGCGATGGCGGGGATAACATTGCCTTTGCAACCCACAGAGCATCAGTATTTCGTCACAGAAAGCATCCCAGAAGTCGAAGCGTCAGAGCGTCGTCTCCCGTCTGTTTCAGATCGCGACGGCGAGTATTATTTGCGCCAAGAGGGGCAAGGCTTACTGGTCGGTGCGTATGAAAAAGACATGAAATTCTGGGCGGAAGAGGGCACGCCGCTCGATTTTGCGCATGAGCTTTTTCCTGATGATCTCGAACGCATCGAAGAAAATATGATGAATGCAATCGAGCGTGTTCCTGCTGTCGCCGATGCAGGCATCAAACGCGTGATCAACGGCCCGATGATCTGGTCACCGGATTCCAACGTGCTCTTTGGTCCTGTGCCAGAACTTGATAACTATTTCTGCTGCAACGGAATTATCCCCGGGTTTTCGCAATCCGGTGGCATGGGTCTCATGGCGGCGCAGTGGATTATCGAGGGCGAAACCCAATACGACATGTTCGGTTGGGACGTTGCGCGCTTTGATACATGGGCCGACAAAGCTTTCACCAAAGCGCGGGTCGAGGACAGTTACGCGCATCGTTTCGCAATCCATTTCCCTAACGAAGAACGCGCAGCTGGCCGCCCCACGCGCATGCGCCCCGCCTATGCCAAACAGGTGGAACTCGGCGCGGTTTTTGGCCTAAATGCTGGTTGGGAGCACCCACTTTGGTTTTCCGATCAGAAGGGCGCAAGCGACACCAACGGTTTCACGCGTCAAAATTGGTGGGGGCCTGTGGGTGAGGAATGCAAAATGTTGCGCGAGCATGCGGGCATCATCGATATTTCTAATTTCGCAAAATACATCTGCAAAGGCGTGGGCGCTTCCGAGTGGCTCAACGCGATCTTCGCCAACAACATGCCCAAAGCGGTCGGGCGCTCCTGCCTCACGCCCCTTATTGGGAAACGCGGCGGGATCGCAGGCGATTTCACGGTGACTAAAATTGGCGACGATGAGTTCTGGATTATCGGATCCGGCATGGCCGAGCGCTATCACAAACGCTTCTTCAAGCAAATGCCCCTGCCTGTAGGCACAATTTTCGAGAGCAAAACCAACGAGATATGCGGCTTTAACATCGCAGGCCCCAAGTCACGAGACATGTTGCAGCGCATGACAAACGCTTCACTTGCCAACGATGACTTTCCCTTCATGCGCTCTCAACGCATTGAACTCGCTGGCGTGGATGTGCTTGCGCTGCGCGTCAGCTTTACAGGTGATCTCGGCTGGGAGCTCCACTGCGCTGAGGCAGATCAAGCGCGGCTATACGATGCTCTCCTAACAGTCGGAAAAGACTTCAACGCAGGCCCTGTTGGCGGTCGCACGTTGATGAGTTTGCGCGTCGAAAAAGGTTATGGTTCATGGAGCCGCGAATACAGCCCTGAATATTACCCGCAAGAGGTTGGCTTGGATCGCCTGTGCAAAATGGAGAAAGACTTCCTGAACAAAGAGGCTGTCGCAGAAACCCTTGCCCAAAAAGCGCGCGAGCATATGGTGTTGCTGCACCTGCATGAACAGGACGTCACAGCCTCAAACGCAGATGCGACAGGGGGGGAGCCGATTTTCAAAGACGGTATAGGCATCGGTCGCGTCACGTCGGGGACATATGGCTACACTGTTGGTATGAGCCTCGCGCTTGGTTTCGTGAAAAACGCTCAAGCTGGCGATAGCGTCGAGGTCATGGTGCTTGGTCAACCTCACCGGGCAACCATTCTAAGCGAACCACCCTTTGATCCAACAGGCGCGCGCTTGCGCTCATAAACCGGTCCTCGTCTTCCCCTTTTTATAAGTATCCCGGGGGAGGCTCAGCTTGCTGAGACGGGGGCAGCGCCCCTCTTGCGTAGGGTGCGTGATTTCACGCACCCACCCTTCTTAAGGGCGTTCACTTTTCTCGAACTTGGGCAACATCGCACTGAAATCTTTGCCCAAACCGTCTTCATCTTCAACAAATTGCGCATAAAGCGCCTGCGCCATTGCGCCCATCGGCGTGTCCGCCTTAACCGCGATCGCTGCTTCTTGGGACAAGCGCAAATCTTTCAGCATCAATTCGGCCGCAAATCCAGGTTTGTAGTCATTGTCTGCAGGACTTTCGGGGCCAACGCCGGGGGCAGGGCAATAGGCGTTCATGCTCCACGAATAGCCCGAGGATGTGCTCACCACATCAAACATCTTCTGGCGATCCAGCCCAAGTTTGTCGGCCAGCGCAAAGCTCTCGCAGGTCGCGATCATCGTCGCACCTAGGATCATGTTGTTGCAAATCTTTGCGGCCTGACCATTGCCGGATGCACCGCAATGCACGCTTTTTTGACCCATAATTTCAAAGAGCGGCAATGCTTTGGTATAACCTTCATCCGTGCCACCAACCATAAATGTCAGAGTCCCAGCTGATGCGCCACCAATGCCCCCCGATACAGGCGCGTCCAGTGACAGAACGCCAGCTTTTGCGCATTGCTCAGCGACTGCGCGGGCACTCTCGACATCGACGGTGGAGCAATCCAAAAGAACCGCGTTTTTTCCCATGGCTGGGATCACTTCATTTGCGACGCTGCGCAGGATCGCACCGTTGGGGAGCATCGTGATGACCACGTCAGCGCCATTGGCGGCCTCAACCGCGCTGCTCACATTTTGCACGCCATCAGCCGTCGTACCGGCCACATCGAAGCCTGTCACAACATGGCCTGCCGCCGCCAAATTGGCAGCCATTGGCCCACCCATATTTCCGAGCCCGATAAATCCAATTTTCATGGCTGTGCTTTCCTCTTCAAACGTCAGCTTGTCCTTGCCCAATGGGCGCAGCATGAAAGAGACATCAACGGCGGGTACTTTGTCCAGCGTATGTTTCCACTTGGGCGTACGATCCTTGTCGATGATTGCGGCGCGAATGCCCTCCAGAAAGTCCCCATGCTCCATCGCGCGATATGTGAAGCGATATTCCAACTCCAGCGCGCGTTTTATATCGGTAGTGCTGCGCAGGCGGTGGATCATCTCAACGGCAACTGCCATGGCAATGGGCGAGTTGCGTTTAATCGCGCTTAGGGCCTTCAACGCAAAATCTGATCCATCGTTTTGCAAGTTGCGACAGATGTCATCCAGACTTTCACCGCAGAAACAGGTTTCAATCATCGCCATATGCTCGATAATCTCTGCTACCGGTGCTTCTTTCACGGCGCTCATCAAGGAAGCAAGTTGCCCAGTTTCGCAAAGTGCAACTTTCAAACCGTCCCACTCGCTTTGCGGTATAAAGTGATCTGCAAATCCGCTTAGGATCGCATCGCCAGGGCCCATACGCGTGGTGGTTAATCCGAAATACTCGCCCAAACGGCCAGGTGCGTGGGCAAGCAAAAGGGAGCCGCCAACGTCAGGCACCAAACCAATCCCGCATTCAGGCATCGCAATACGGCTACTCTCGCCAACGATACGATGCGATGCGTGACACCCGATGCCGACGCCGCCGCCCATAGTGAAACCTTGTAAGAAGCTGACGATAGGCTTGCTGTAACCTGCCAAACGGGCGTTCAAGCGGTATTCGTCGCGCCAAAAGCCCTGGCCATAGCTAAAATCACCCGCGCGCCCTGTTTCATAAAGCTGTGCGATATCGCCCCCCGCGCAAAAGGCTTTTTCACCCAGTGCATCGATGATAACCAAGGCAATCTCAGGATCATGCGCCCATGCGCGCAAAGCGCTGTCAATCGCATGGACCATGTCATAGGTCAGCGCATTGAGAGCATCGGGACGGTTCAATGTGATATGGCCAGCTTTGCCAGAAACGCGGATGTGGATATCGCTCATGTAGAGGTGCCCCCGTGAATATTTGTTTGAATATTTGTATGATCAGTCGTGTGTCAGTTGTCAGGTTTCCAGCTTTATGTGACGCTTTGGAGGCGTAAGAGCAACACATTGCGCGCAATATAGCTCTCAAGACGGGCACCTACGTTGTGAATCAATGTGGCCAAGCGCTACTTTGGCGTCACACACTTGGGGTGGACATCATGGAGCGCTCTGCCACGCGCATCACAATCGCAGCTGCGACACGGCAAAGGCCGCGTATGCTTTCAGATCTTTTACAATCTTTGCAGGCCTTGGATGTGCCGCAAGGGGCTGATATTTCTTTCGTTTTCGTCGAAAATGACAGCTCGCTAAAGATCGAACCCGAGGTGGACGCATTTTATAAACGCACGGGTTGGCCCGCAGTCGCGGTGCTTGAGCCGAACTTGGGTATTTCGCACGCGCGCAACAAGGCGATCGAGGTCGCGTTGGCCAGTGGATCGGACTGGCTTGCGTTCGTGGATGACGACGAACAAGTGCGCCACGACTGGCTGCGTATTCTATGGGCTGGCGCGCGCGATGCTGGTGCAAATCTTGCGGGTGGTCCCGTTTTGCCTGTTGCGCCTGTCACGGGTTGCTCTGATGACGAAACCGAAGTTCTGTCCTACTATGAGCGCGCCGCAGCCGTGAATGACGCGCGCAAAGTCGCAGCGATGGAAGCGGGGCGGCGCTTTGATTTGGAAACCAACAATTGGATTGTTGATCTTCATGCAGTCGAAGAAGCGGGCTTGCGCTTTGATCCAGAGTGTGGCCTGAGTGGTGGCGAAGACACTGATTTCTCGCGCCGTGCGCACAAAGCGGGGCTGACACTGGCGTGGGTGCCAAATGCAATCGTGCATGAAGAGGTCCCAAATGAGCGTTTGAGCGCCTCGTATATTGCGGACCGTGTGCGGGCGCAGAGTATTACCAAGTTTCAGATGATGCTGGCGGAAAAGCCGGGAACGGCCAAGGTGAGTGCGTGCGTACAGATCGTTGCAAAAGGGCTATCTGGGGTTTTGCGCATCGTTCTGTCGCCAATCTTGGGGCGCTATAGCTATTTTAGGGGTGTGCGCTCGATCGGGATCGCGCAAGGCTTTTGGGCTGGTTTGCGCGGCGAAGGACAAGCGCGTTACACGCAAGTCACGGGTGATTAACTCTGGCGCGTAAGTGAGCGGCCTTGCGGGGAAAGTTTATTTAGAAAGATGAAGAGAAGCGGCGCGCTCCTATGCAAAGGAACGCGCCTTTTTTGATTTTAGTCCATCGGCTTGAAGTTGAACTCGCCACCTTGCTTGATGCCAGAAGGCCAGCGCGCAGTCACTGTCTTGGTGCGTGTGTAGAACTTGAACGCATCAGGGCCGTGCTGGTTCAAGTCACCAAAGACAGATTTTTTCCAGCCACCAAAGGTGTGATAGGCAAGCGGCACAGGGATTGGCACATTGATGCCGATCATGCCCACATTCACGCGGCTTGCGAAATCACGCGCGGCGGCGCCGGCGCCGGTAAAGATCGCAGTTCCATTGCCGTACTCGTGATCCATCGCCAGTTTGAGCGCTTCTTCATAAGAACCCGCGCGCACAGTGGACAGGACAGGTCCAAAGATCTCGTATTTGTAGATGTCCATCTCAGGGGTCACGTTGTCAAAGAGGTGCGGGCCGACAAAAAAACCGTCCTCATACCCCTGCAGGTTGAAATTTCGACCATCGACGACCAGCTTCGCGCCTTGATCAATGCCCGTTTGTACGAGGCGTTCGATGTTGGCTTTCGCAGCTGAGGTGACCACAGGGCCGTAATCCACATCATTGCCAGCTGTGTATGGCCCGACTTTCAGCTTTTCGATCTTGGGAACCAGCGCTTCGATCAGACGATCCGCTGTGTCCTCACCAACTGGCACAGCGACGGAAATCGCCATGCAACGTTCGCCAGCCGCGCCATAACCAGCACCAACGAGGGCGTCGGCTGCTTGTTCCATGTCCGCGTCGGGCATGATGATCATGTGGTTTTTGGCACCGCCAAAACACTGCACGCGTTTGCCGTTCGCACATCCAGTGGCGTAGATGTATTCCGCGATTGGGGTGGACCCAACAAAGCCAACGGATTGGATAATTTCGTCGTGCAGAATGGCATCGACGGCTTCTTTGTCACCGTTCACGACCTGCAAGATACCTTTGGGCAGGCCCGCTTCTTCAAGCAGCTCCGCAAGCATCAAAGGCACAGACGGATCACGCTCTGATGGTTTCAAAATGAACGCATTACCGCACGCAATCGCAGGCGCAAACATCCACATTGGGATCATCGCAGGGAAGTTGAATGGCGTGATTCCTGCTGTAACTCCAAGAGCTTGGCGCATGGAGTACATGTCAATGCCGGGACCAGCGGCGTCTGTGTAGTCGCCCTTGAGCAACTCAGGTGCACCGATGCAATATTCAACCACTTCAAGGCCACGCTGAACATCGCCTTTGGCGTCTGGAATGGTCTTGCCGTGCTCTCGGCTTAACGCTTCAGCAAGCTTTTCCATGTCACGGTTCAACAGACCCACGAAAGCCATCAAAACACGTGCGCGGCGCTGAGGATTTGTTGCCGCCCATGCCACCTGTGCCTCTGCGGCGATTGCGACGGCGCCTGCCATCTCTTCAGCATTGGCGAGTGGCACTTTGGCCTGCACTTCGCCCGTCGCGGGGTTATAAACGTCCGCGAAACGGCCTGACGTGCCTTTGACGTGTTCGCCGCCGATATAGTGCGTGAGTTCTTGCATTTTGAATCCTCCTGATGATTGAGCGAGAGTTTAGTCTTGCAAAAACGCTTTGAAAAGGCGCAAATATCCAAGAAGGTTTTGCATTTTTGCAAAGGATACTTGATGGCTGATAATTGGGATGATTTACGGGTGTTTCTGGGCGTTGCGCGGGGGCAAAGCCTGTCTGCGGCGGGTAGAATTCTCAAGATTGATCCTGCCACTGTAGGCCGGCGCGTTGCGCGGCTGGAACATACAATCGGGACTGCACTTTTCGCCAAATCACCTCTTGGTTATGAACTGAGTGCCGCAGGTGCGCGCCTTTTACCCTTGGCCGAGCAAGCCGAGCAAACCATGGGGGCCGCGAGTGATCTCTTGGGCACTCAAGGGCTTGCGGGGCAGGACATTAGCGGCAGCATTCGCATCGGTGCGCCGGACGGATGTGCAAACTTTTTGTTGCCGCAGGTTTGCGCGCAAATCGTGGCGCAAAATCCCGAACTTGATATCCAGATCGTCGCGTTACCGCGCGTGGTGAACCTGTCCAAACGCGAAGCAGACATGGCCATCACCGTCAGTGCGCCGACGGCGGGGCGTTTGACTGTCCAAAAGCTAAGCGATTACAAACTCCACCTCGCTGCTACGCCGAGCTATCTACAAGGGCGGCCGGAGTTGAAATCCCTTGCCGATCTCAGCCAGCATCGCATGATCGGCTATATTCCCGACATGATCTTTGACAAAGAACTCGACTATTTAGGTGCGCTGGGGGTCGAGCGTGTTCCGCTCGCGTCAAATTCGGTGTCGGTGCAATTCAACGCGATCCGACAAGGGGCAGGGCTCGGGATCGTGCACGACTTCGCTTTACCCGCAGCACCTGAGTTGCGCCGTGTCTTAATGAGCGACATTAGCCTGACCCGTAGCTTTTATTTGGTGCGCCACAGTTCTGATCGTCGCTTGCAGCGTTTAAACCGTTTTGCAGAGCGTTTGGTCGCAGGCATTCGCGCTGAAATTGCACGGCTAGAGACATGGTGCGCGCAACAGGATGCACCGCACGCTTGACTCAATGGTGCTTTGCGGGAACTCTGAAGGCATTCAAATATCAAAGGAAACTTGCCTATGTTAGTTCAGCAAATCCTTAATTCCAAAGCGAGCATTGACGTCGTTACCGTCACGCCCGGCACTTTGGTCCGCGATGCAGCACAACTTTTAGCCGAGAAACGCATTGGAACTGTGGTCATCTCAAAGACAGGTGAGACTGCCGATGGCATCTTGTCCGAGCGTGATATCGTGCGGGAATTGGCGGCGCATGGGGCAGGTTGTTTGGCGCAAAAAGTCGACGATTTCATGACGACAACGCTTGTGACCTGTACGCGCGCTGACAGTGCAGACAGCGTTTTACATCAGATGACTGAGGGGCGCTTTCGCCATATGCCAGTGGTCGAGGATGGCAAAATGATTGGATTGATCACTATTGGCGACACCGTCAAAGCGCGTCTGAGCGAGCTTGCGATGGAGAAAGATGCGCTTCAAGGGATGATCATGGGGCATTAATTTTGCTATAAATGCAGGTTCTGACTTGCGTCCATTGACGCAATAATGTTGCGTGCATCGCAAGAAATTCTGGAGCACACACATGCGCGTTGGCCTATACCCCGGCACTTTTGACCCTGTTACCCTTGGCCATATCGACATTATTCGGCGTGCTTGCGCTTTGGTCGACAAACTGGTGATTGGCGTGGCGATCAACCGTGACAAGGGCCCCTTGTTTTCGCTCGAA
>Ga0206128_1003844_pt1 | contig 12146 bp, 13 predicted proteins | sample Helgoland_Spring_7_FD_148601 | JGI IMG/M metagenome (GOLD analysis project Ga0206128, IMG submission 148601) | Pelagic subsurface seawater microbial communities from Kabeltonne, Helgoland, North Sea - Helgoland_Spring_Bloom_20160426_1 | ecosystem: Environmental > Aquatic > Marine > Epipelagic ...
ATCTGCCGATGCTCAGCGAAAAAGTCCGTTCGCTCAATCTCGCCAATGTTGCGACAGCTGTGATCTTCCAAGCGATGAAACCGCAGCTGGGCGGCTAAGCCTCTGACTAAGCCCCGCCGAATGCATCGTCGTAGCCAATCTCACCACGCGGTTCGGACCCACGTAGCACCACGAACTGCACGTATTTTGTGGGTGTGTCGAAATAAGTCAGCGCGCCGTTCGATGCGAACCCAAAACGTCTGTAATAGTCGGGATTGCCGACCAACACACAGCCACACGCGTCAATCGCTTCCAGCTCAGCGAGAGCGTGTTTCATCAATGCGCTACCTATCCCTTGTTTTTGACGTTCAGGGTGCACCGCGATAGGGCCAAGGCCGAACCAATTGCTGTGTCCCTTAATTGTGACAGGCGATAATGCGCCATGTCCGACAATCTTACCGTCTTCTTCAGCTACCAATGAAACGCGCAAGGCACCGTTGTCGCGTAAACCGTTGATGATGTCCGGCTCGGATCCATCACTCATCGCGAGCGGCGCAAAGGCGTCGGCGGTCAGTCGATAGATCGCGTCGATATCTTGCGGCGTTTCGCGGCGAATGATCATGTGCGCAACGCTGGCAGGCCAACGCCTGTGCTTTCAAAACCGCCATCGGATGCGATGATCTGACCCGTCACGTAAGACGCTTCAGCCGAGCAAAGGAAGGTGATCACAGACGCGATTTCGTCCTCTGTTCCATAGCGATTGAGCGGAATCGCGTCGTGATAACTGTCAATGATCTCTTGCGTATGAACAGCCATTGCGAGTTTGGTGCGCACAGGTCCGGGGCAGACGCAATTGGCGCGGATGCCGTATTCGCCAAGTTCTGCGGCTTGCTGCTTGGTTAGGTGGATCACGGCCGCTTTGGAAGTGCCGTAAGCGACCCGCAACGTGGACGCACGTAGACCAGAGATAGAGCCGATATTTACAATCGCCCCTTTGGTCACCTTGAGCGCATCCGTGGCTGCTTGGGAGAGCAAAAATGTGCCATCGAGGTTGATGGACATGATCCTGCGCCAGCGCTCGTAATCGGTCTCTTCAATAGGTCCAAAATCCGCGACGCCTGCGTTGTTGACCAATGCGTCGATCTGGCCAAAAGCCTCGAGCGTTTTGGAAACGATGCGCGCCACGTCCTGCGTTTGCGCGATATCGTGATCGAGTGTTATGACGTTCTCGAGGCTCTTCGCGCTTAACGCCAGCTCATCGCCATCCCAATCCACCATCGCAACACGCCAGCCTTTCGCGAGGAATTGTTTCGTGGTGGCAAGGCCAATCCCGCGTGCGGCACCTGTGACGAGAGCTACTTTCATTTACGACCTCTTGCGTTTTCGTGTTCATATCGCTGCTGCGCGATAATCTCGTTTGCTTGGGCTTTCACATCGTCGCGTAATGATCCCTCAACGAAGGTCAAATGCGCTACGATGGCATTACGCGCGCTCTGTGGATCGCGCGCTTGGAGGGCTGCGTTTATCTTGGCATGCTGTTCTAAAAGCGCATCGCGCGTCGTGCGTTGTTTGAAAATAATTTGGCGATTGTAAAACACGCCTTCGCGCAACAATTGATACATAGAGCGCATCATGTGCAGCATGATCACGTTATGGCTCGCCTCGATAATGGCCAAGTGAAAGTCCGCATCAAGCTGGGCTTCTTCTTCGGGAATGTTCTTTTCATGGGCGCTTTGCATCTTGATGAAAACGGTGTTGATCACGTCAAGATCAGTCTGTGAGCCAAGTTTTGCGGCGCGCTCTGCCGCGAGCCCCTCCATGTCACGCCGAAACGATAGGTAATCGAACACCGCATCGTCATGGCGCGCAAACAGGCTGGTGAGCGCAGGCGAAAACGCCGAACCAAGCACGTCTGCGACGAAAACACCTGCACCGGCTTTGCTGGTGAGAAGGCCGTCGTCTTGCAAACTCGCAATCGCGTCGCGCAAAGAGGGGCGCGAGACGCTGAGACGTTCGGAGAGTTCACGCTCCGAAGGAAGTCGCTCGCCTGGGCGCAAAATTCCGCGCAGGATCAGGTCTTCGATCTGGCGAATGACAGCAGTTGAGAGTTTCTCTGGTTCAACGGGGCGGAAGGGCATGCGCGGCTTTCTTGCTGATTGGTCAAGTTATATGACCGCAATGTATGTGCAGCAAGCGTTGGATGGGGGCCAGCCCCCAAACCCCCGAAGTTTATCTGGAAAGATGAAGATTAAGTTTGTTTCGGAAGGAAAGCTTCGACGGCAGCGGTGGCGATGACGATCGTGTCGCCAGTGTCTGGGTTGGTGACATTGAGGCCGCCGTGGGTGGCAGTGATCGTCGTGGTGCCGCGTGGGAGCTTGTCTTTGAGAGCGTCGGTGTCGAGCTTGTCAGGTTCTTGTACACCAATGGTAACTTGTACGCGCATGTCGGTGTGAGGGATGCCGCGCGCCGCGAGCATGGGGATGGAGGAGTGGCGGATCGCATCCTCGATCGCGCGGGCGGCGGCTTTGGTGTAGTCCATCCCGTATTGATCGTTGCCGGAACCCATTTCGATGATGAAGCGTTGATCGGTCATGTGGCTGGCTCCAAATCGAGAGACACGTTGATCGCGACAGTGGCGATGACGGTCGGGTTGCCATCAGGGCGCGGCACATCAAGGCCGCCTTTGGTCACGTTGATAGAGATTTGACCATATGGAAAGATGTCTTTGAGCGCGTCTGTGTCGAGTTGCTCGGGCTGTTGCACGCCCACTTCTACATCAATTAGCATCGCTTCTTTTTCTTTGCCGAAGAGTTCCGCGAGGTTGATGGAATTGTGCCAAAGCGCATCTTGGAGGGCTCGGCGCGCAGCTTGGGTATAGTCTTGCCGACGCAGAGATGCGCCTTGGCCGAATTCAGTGAGGAGGCGTTGTTTCATCGTATCATCCTTGTTCAGAGCCAGCCGCGCCAGCGAAAGACGGCGTAAAGTGCGATACCAATCGCGGTGGATAGTGCTGTGAGGGCCGCGAAAGCCCAGATCCATTCTGTCCCTGGCATGCCCGCGACGTTCACGCCGAACAGGCCGGTTAAAAACCCGAGCGGCAGGAAGATCGCGGCCATAACCGAGAGCACGTAGCTGTTACGCCCAAGGGTCATCGCGCTGTGGGCATCGACGTGTTCTTGGATCGCCATCAGCCTGTCGCGGGATGCATCTAACGCCTCGACCGTGCGCGCGGTTCTGTTGGCGGCTTCGCGCAGGTGGTTTGAATGCGTGGCCTGCAATATGCCTGTCACATCCGTGGCGAGACGTTCGACTGCCTCGCGTTGTGGCCCAACAAATCGGCGTAGTTTGATGATAGATTGGCGCAGAGCGAGGCACTCTTTTGACGTGTTTTGATCCGCGTTGAGCGAGCTTTCCTCAAGCGCGTCCACCATTTCCTCGAACTGTAGCGAGACCACTTCGATCCTGTGGCATAATCCATCGACTAACGCTGACAGGAAGGCCGCGGGTGATGCGGGGGCTGTGGCCTTTTCGGCCTGTTGGCGCAGCGCGTCGAGCGCCATCAAGCGACGTTTGCGCACAGTGATTATCTGCGTTGGCGTCACCCACAAACGTAGAGACACCATGTCCTCTGGGTCCGCGTCAGGGTTCAAATTGACGCCCCTTAACGTGACAATCAAACCCTCGTCGAACGCATCAACCCTCGGGCGCGTTTCGGCGGCAAGTAGGGCTTTGGCGATCAATGGATCAACTTGGGTTGTGAGCCAGTCTGCGAGATGGGGGTCTGCCAGATCAAAGTGCGTCCAGCGCCAACAACGCTTAGACGCGCGCGCCGAAAGGTCGATAGCCTGCGCGGAGCCGTCGGGGTCGATATCAAACGCAGCTATGGGTATGGGGGGTGGCATGCGGGTCGCTCATTCCTTGTCTCTGCTCGAGGTTGTGTGCATCTTGTCGTAAATGCGTTTGAGGGCAAGTGATTTGGAAAAGCGGTATCAGGTTTTTATCAGTTCGACGTTTCAGGATTTGCAGGGCGCGCGCCAAGAGGTGTCGCAGGCTTTGCTGAGGGCGGATTGCTTTCCCGCTGGGATGGAGCTGTTTCCGGCTGCGGATGAAGAGCAGTTCGAGTTCATCAAGACGGTGATTGATCAGTCGGATTACTACATTTTGATATCCGCTGGGCGCTATGGCTCGATCCATCCTGACACGGGGTTGAGCTATACGGAGATGGAGTATGACTATGCGGTGGAGACGGGCAAGCCTGTTATTCGGTTGCTGCATAAGGATCCGTTCAATGAGTTGAAAGGGGAGTTTATTGAGCAGACGGATGTCGGGCGGGAAAAGCTAGAAGCGTTTCGCACAAAGTTGATGAAGGGCAAATTGGTCAAATTTTGGACTTCGCCGCAAGACATTTTGATAGAAACGGTATTTGCATTGCAAGATGCGCAACGAAGGTTTCCAAAAGATGGTTGGGTTCGAGGCGATAAAGTAATGAACAGTCAGACTCTTAAGGAACTAGAAACTCTACGTGGAAAGGTGAGCAATGCAGAGAAGGAATCATCAAATCCATCGAATATTCTAGAGAAAAAAATAAAAGCTCCAGTGACAATAGGTTTGTTGAAAAAGCTTTCTGGCGAAATCGAACGCAACATTGAATTGGTTGATTTGCTGGTAGCTTTGAAGAATAGTTCTGATGACGACGATGATTTGAGAAAATCAGACATAGCTTCGATTGCAGGTAAGTTAAAAATAAATTCCAATGTTGCAACAATTATGCTGAATGCGTGCGCTTTAGACGGTCTGGTTTCTGAAGGCAGCACCTATTTCTCTTCAACATCAAAGTTTAAAGATGCTTTCCAAGCCGCGACTGTTTTGAAGGCGTTAAATACTTAAAACTCCACCCCAATCTGCGCCTTAACCCCTGATCTGAACGGATGCTTCACCAGCTCCATCTCTGTCACCAGATCGGCAATCTCGATCAAGTCATCCTTCGCATTGCGGCCTGTCATCACAACGTGGGTCATCGGTGGTTTCTCTTCCACCAAGAACGTCACCACGTCGTTCACGTCGATATAATCATAGCGTAGTGCGATGTTGATCTCGTCGAGTAACACCATTTTGTTGCTCTCGTCGCGGATCAGCTCTTTGGCTTTTTCCCAAGCGGCCTGCGCCATTTCGGTGTCCCGATCGCGGTCTTGGGTTTCCCATGTGAACCCTTCGCCCATCGTGTGGAACGAGCAAATGTCGGAAAATTTGCCAAGGATCAGATCACGCTCGCCCGTGCTCATCCCGCCCTTGATGAACTGCACCACGGCGCATTGCATGTCATGGGCGATGTGGCGGAAGATCATCCCGAAGGCGGCTGAACTTTTGCCCTTACCTTTACCCGTATGAATGACGATCAGACCTTTTTCATCGGTCTTGGTGGCCATGATTTTGTCGCGTGCGGCCTTCTTCTTGGCCATCTTCATCGCGTGACGTTCGCTATCAGCACTCATCGGGAAATCCTTTTCGTTTTGGTCAACTTAGGGCAAGCGCAGGTCTAGCGCGACAGGATAATGATCCGAGGGCCACACGCCATCGAATGTCTCACGCAATACCATTGGGGCGCTTAGGGGTGTCGTGCCGTTTGCGACGCCGATGTGATCGATTGCACCAAACAGGTTTGCGCCGCGATTAAGGTGATAGGTCGCGCCTTTGACAGGGGCGAAGGTGATGCCAGCGGCCCCAAGAATTTGCAGCGTTTTGGCCCCTTTGCGTGCGTTGAGATCGCCAAGCAAGATCACGGGCGTACCTTCGCTAATCCAAGGTGCAATGCGTTTGGCAACGAGCGCTGCGGATAGCTGGCGGTTGGTGGCGCTTTTGAACTCGAAATGAAGATTGATGGCGTAGAACTGTGCGCCACTTTTGCGATCTTGCATCATGGCCCAAGACGCGAAGGCGGGGAACGAGCCGTTGAACGTGCGCGAATATATCACGTCTGGTGTGTCCGAGAAAAAGAACCAGCCTTGGTCCAACATGTTCAAGCGATCCTTGCGGTAGAAGATCGGCTGAGTTGGGGGGAAGGTTTCGGCAGGGCCGTGCGCTGCCAGCGCGTAATCCGAGTTTTGCGAAGTGAGCCAATCGCGTGTCAGATTGATATTTCGGTCACTGCCAAAATCAAAGCTTTCCATCTCCTGAAAGGCGATCAGATCCGCATCGATGGTTTTGAACGCGGCGTCCATCGCGGCTTTGCGTCGCTCCCAATCGGCCACGGACCACGCGCCGCCGTCTTTACCTAGCCAGATGTAGTGTACGTTATGTGTCGCAACACGCAGGGCACCGTCTGGTTTTGAGGCAAGTCCTGAGCTTCCCGAATTGCGCACATGTTGCGCGCAGGCGACCAGCGCAGTAAGCGCGAAAAGCACAAAGATGATTTTGGTCAAAGATGCGAGCATACAGGCCCCTTTTGATGTGCGCATTTTTGCGACGAGAGTGCTGTGGCTACCTTAGTCAAAAGAGGGCTCGGAGGGGGCTAAAATTTCTGTGATGCGGGCGCGGGCCGAGTTTGATCGGGGGATCCAGAGGCCACGATCAATCGCCTCTTGAAAGCGTTCGGCCATTTCTATCAACGCCGATGGGTTATGATCGGCGATGAATTCGCGGGTCTCATCGTCCTCTAGGAAGGCGGAGTCAACCAGATCGAAGTGGTGGTTTTTCACGGCCCCAGTCGTGGCGGCGAAGGCGAAAAGATAGTCGACTGTTGCTGCCATTTCGAACGCGCCTTTATAGCCGTGGCGTTTGACGCCGTCGATCCACTTGGGGTTCACCACGCGCGAGCGCACGACACGGCCGATCTCTTCATCCAACGTGCGGATCACGGGGCGCTCAGGGCGGGAATGATCGTTGTGATAGATCGGGCGGTCTTGGCCTTGAAGCGTGCTGACGGCTGCTGCGGCACCGCCCTCAAATTGATAATAATCGTCGCTATCGAGAATGTCGTGTTCGCGGTTGTCTTGGTTCTGCACGATGGCTTCTGTTTGTTTGAGGCGTGTTTCGAACCCAGCGCGATCCCGCTCGCCCTCAACACCTGCGCCATAAGCGTAGCTGCCCCATTCTAGATAAGCTTCGGCGAGGTCGGATTTGTCGGCCCAAAGGCGTTCGTCGATCATCGCTTGCAAGCCTGCACCATATGCGCCGGGTTTGGAGCCGAACACGCGCGATGTGTTGCCCTCTGCCTTCGCGCGCGCAGCGGCTGGGTTTTGACCCTCGGATTCATCAAGCGCCATGACGGCTTTGGCTACGCTATCGACAAGGGAGATAAGCTGTGGAAACGCATCGCGAAAAAAGCCCGAAATACGCAACGTAACGTCCACGCGGGGGCGCCCGAGCACGCCTTCGGGAAGGACTTCAAACCCTGTCACACGGCGGTTGGCGCTGTCCCATTTCGGCTTTACTCCCATAAGTGCAAGGGCCTGCGCGATGTCGTCGCCACCTGTACGCATGTTGGCAGTGCCCCAAGCGGTCAGCAGCATTGTGCGCGGCCAATCGCCGTGGGTTTGCAGGTGCTTTTCGATGAGCAGATTGGCGGACTTCCACCCGAGCGCCCATGCGGTCGGGGTCGGCACCGCGCGGCTATCAACGGAAAAGAAATTGCGCCCTGTTGGGAGAACATCAAGACGTCCGCGCGTCGGTGCACCAGATGGGGCTGGCGCTACGAATTTACCGTTGAGTGCGGTCAGAAGGCCGTTCATTTCGGCAGGGCCGCAAGAGCGGAGGTTGGGCATCACTTCATTGTGCAGGGTTTCAAGAACCAATGCGGTGGCTTTGAAATGCTCAGGTGTTTCTGACCACTGGATTGCGTTTTGTGCGAGCATTTCGAGGCGTTCAATCGTGTCGCCATTTGAGCGCCATGTGTCAGTGCCCATGCTTTCAAGAAACTTGTGACGTGGGCCAGTGTAGGCTGTTCCCATGTCGCAATCGAGCGGGTCGATATCGACGCCGCAATCTGTAGCAAGGGCGCGGATCAAAGACGCGTCTCCATCTTTGCCATCCCCACGCGGAACACGCACTAAGGCGATAGCGAGGTCGCGTTCTAGATCGCCCAATGGAGAGCTGCCAAAGATGTGCAAACCATCCCTGATCTGCGCTTCTTTGAGTTCACAGAGATAAGAGTCGAGCTTGGCCAGATCGCCGTCTTCGTCGTCGCCCGATAGTCCCGCGTCTTTGTCGAGACCCGTGGAGGAGGTCATGCTGAGGATTTCACGGCGGAGATACGCGATGCGGCGGGGGTCGATGCCCGCGGCTTCATAGTATTCGTCGACGAGGGCTTCGAGGTCTTTGAGCGGACCGTAAGTTTCGGCGCGCCCTAAAGGGGGTGTCAGGTGGTCGATGATCACGGCCTGCGCACGGCGCTTGGCTTGGGTGCCTTCCCCGGGATCGTTGACGATGAATGGATAGATGTGGGGCGTGGGGCCAAAGACGGCTTCGGGCATGCAGTTCTCAGAGAGCGCAATCGCTTTGCCAGGAAGCCATTCGAGGTTGCCGTGTTTGCCCATGTGGACAATCGCGTGGGCACCTTGGACGTGGCGCAGCCAGATGTAAAAGGCGAGATAATTGTGCGGCGGCGCGAGGTCGGGCGAGTGATATGTGTCTGTCGGATCAATGTTGTAGCCGCGCGCGGGTTGCACACCCACGGTGGCATTGCCGAGTTTGAAGATAGAGAGTTTGAAGCCATCGGGTGTGAGGAATGGATCATCTTCAGGCGCGCCCCAGCGGGTTGTGATCTGCTCCTTCACATCGAAAGGGAGGGCGTCGAAATGCTTTTGGTAAATGTCCAAAGGCAGCGTTTCGCCACCCTCTTTATCGGCGCGATCCGTGAGCCAATTGGTTGGTCCAGACATGATCGTTTTCATCAGCACGTCGCTATCGCTCGGCGCATCTTCAACGCTGTAGCCCGCATCGGCTAGAGCGTTCAGCGTGTTAACCGTTGCTTGAGGAGTGTCGAGACCGACGCCATTCGCAAGACGGCCATCTTTGTTGGGATAATTTGCGAGGACCAAAGCGACATTTCGATCTGCCGCAGATACCCCACGTAGCTTGGCCCAATTGGCGGCAAGTTTCGCGGCGAAACCTATCCGGTCGCCTTGTGCGCGATATGTGGCGATGGGGCACTCGGTTGCTTCGTCGAAATAGGCCTCGCCTTTGAAAGAGATCGCTCTGGAAAGGATACGTCCATCTACTTCTGGTAGCGCCACGTTCATCGCGATGTCACGACCCGAGAGGCCGGTTAGGCCAGAGGCCCATGCTTCTTCGGTCGATCCTGCGAGCACGGTTTGAAAGATTGGCGCGTCGTTGGCGGCGGGCATGGTGAGTGGGTTCTTCGGGCTGTTGTCGCCTGCGTGAGGTGAGCCAACCGCGAAGGACGTGCAGTTGAGGATGACGGAGGGCGGCGCTGCGGTGAAGACTTGTTCGAGCGTGGCGACACTGACGGGGTCTTTGAGCGAAGCCACGAAGAGGGGGAGGGGGTTGAGACCTTCTTTGAGCAGCGCTTTGGTCAAGCGGTTGATGGGATGTAGGCCTGCGCCTTGGACAAGCGCACGGTAGAAGATGATGGGGACGATTGGGGCACCGTCTGTCCAGCCGTCTTGGGCGGCGAACAGGCCGGAGATGCCTGCACCCGGCCAATAAACACCTGCGCGCAACAGCGGGGATGCCGCGCTGGGTTTGTCGGATCCGTCGAGCATGGATTTTGCGTGACGCAACAGGTTTTGCGCGTTGTCGGGGCCGCCCTCGACGCAGTAGGCCCAGAGCGCGTCGTAATCTTCGTCCGAGACTGTGCTGAGGCGGCGCAGTTCCTCGTCGGGCTTGTCGTCACCGGGAAGCAGCGCCAACGGCACGCCCCCGTCATGGAGGCGCGCAGCGTATTGTTCGGCCCCGTATTTCCAGTAGCCAACACCGCCAAGTACCCGCGCGATGACAAGTTTGGATTTGGATGCGCATTCGCCGATATGCAGGTCCACTGACATGGGGTGCATCAGGTGCATCATCGAAGCGAGGCGCAGGGTGGGCGGCGCATCGATTTGCGCACGCGCGTCCGAGAGCGCGGCGAGTTCCGTGTCGGCCGCAGAAATGATCACTACATCGGCAGGGGTTTGGCCCAGATCAACAGGTTCTTTACCATCATCAATAGAACCGGGGGTGGCGGCGAGCAGGTGCATGATTGAGACCTATGAGTTGTGCGCGGGCCGCGCTTGGTGCATTGGGGGCGCAAGCAAAAGGAAATTGAGATGAACAGCAACAAACCCGACACGTCGAATTTTGGCAACAGCACGTATAACAAGCATGACGATCACAAAGGTCACGCGCCCCGCCGTGCGCGAGGCAAGACCCGTTTGACCAAGGAAGAAATGCTTGAGCAGATGAAGAAAAACGCAGCTGAAAAGGCTGGCAAGGCGTAAGCTCAAAGGGTTTCTTCCGTAAGGGTTTTTTCCATGAACAGGCTTTCGGGGGCGGCGACATAGTCCCCGAACGGGCCACAGAATGTGAAGCCGTGGCGCTCATAAAGACGGTGTGCAGCGTGCAAAGTATCACCTGTTTCGAGCTTGAGCGCGAGTAGGTCATGTTCGCGCGCTGTGTCTTCGATCTGACGCAAAAGGGCGGCGGCGACGCCTTTGCCGCGTGCTGCTTCTAGGGTGAACATCGATTTCACCTCGCCGTATCCATCTTTGATCGCAATCGCGCCTGTGCCAAGGATGTCTTGGCCGATCCGCGCGGCGAACAGGTGGATGTTGTCTGCTTCCAGCGCGTCCAAATCCAAGAAATGACAGGACTCAGGCGAGAAGAGCGAGAGCATGAGCGCATGGCTCAGTTCTAGCAAGTCTTGCGTGCCATTGGCGCGTGGCGAGGTGGGTTCGACGACGACCATTATGCTTTGAGAGCTGTTTCGATGGCAGTGTGATCAAGGCCCGCTTGGCCGATGACGACAAGACGGGTGATGCGCGGGTCGCTGCCAAAGGGCTTGTCAAAATAGGTGTCAACGCGCGGACCAACAGCTTGTAGAGTGAGGCGCATGGGCTTGCCTGTGACAGCTGCGAAACCTTTAAGGCGCAAAATGTCGTGGGCGCGAATAATGTCGGCGACTTGTTCAGCAAACGCGGCTGCATCGGTGATTTCACCGCGCTCCACGACGAAACTTTCGAAAGCGTCGTGATCGTGGTCATGGTGGTGGTGATCATCCTCGTGGTGGTCGTCATGGTGATCGTCGTCGTGATCATGATGGTGGTGATGCACTTCATGTCGTGCGTCCATGTCACCTTCGGCGCTGTTGCCTTGGCCAAGTAGGACGTCAACAGGCAACGCGCCCATTGTGGATTTGACGACCTGAACGCCTTTGCGAGATTCAGATTTGAGTTTCGCGGCAAGCGCGTCCACTTCATCAGGGCTGAGAAGGTCGGATTTATTCACCACGATCATGTCAGCGCAGGCGATCTGGTCTTCGAACAACTCAGAGAGCGGTGTCTCGTGATCGAGGTTCTCGTCCAACTTGCGCTGGGCGTCGACTGCGGCAACGTTATGGGCGAAACGGCCCTCGGTCACGGCTTTGCCATCCACCACGGTCACAACGCCATCGACGGTAACTTGGGTGGAGATTTCGGGCCAGTTGAACGCGCGGATAAGCGGCTGGGGCAGGGCAAGACCGGAGGTTTCGATGACGATGTGATCCGGCTTGTTCTCGCGGGCGAGCAGCTTTTCGATTGTGGGGACAAAATCATCCGCGACAGTGCAACAGATGCATCCGTTTGACAGCTCCATGATGTCATCCTCGGTGCAAGTCTCGTCGCCGCAGCCTTTGAGGATGTCGCCATCCACGCCAAGGTCGCCAAATTCGTTAATGATAAGCGCGATGCGCTTGCCTTTGGCGTTTTCTAGCATGTGACGGATCAGCGTGGTCTTGCCCGCGCCGAGAAAACCAGTGATGACGGTGGCAGGAATTTTAGCAGGCATAAGAGGTCTCCGATTGGACGACGAATGGCGAGAAGTGACCCGCGTTATCATTTGCGACACATGTGCCGTTGCGGGCGAGGCTCCACAAGGGGAAGCCTTTGCGCAAGCGTTGCGCGGGCGTGTGGGCGAGGGTGTGTGCGTTGAAACGACGTCCTGCATGAACCAATGCGACACGCCGGTTTCTTTGG
>Ga0206128_1003846_pt1 | contig 12144 bp, 12 predicted proteins | sample Helgoland_Spring_7_FD_148601 | JGI IMG/M metagenome (GOLD analysis project Ga0206128, IMG submission 148601) | Pelagic subsurface seawater microbial communities from Kabeltonne, Helgoland, North Sea - Helgoland_Spring_Bloom_20160426_1 | ecosystem: Environmental > Aquatic > Marine > Epipelagic ...
GGGGTTTTGGGCGAGGATGCGGTCGATGATCTGGTTGAGGTTATTACGGGCGTGCTCGACGCTGGTATTGCGTTTGGAAACGGCATCGTTGACAGCGAATTCGATCAGCACCGTGTCGGGTTTGTGCTTAAGGACTTTTTCATCGAGGCTTTTGACGCCCCAGTCAGAGTTGGCACCTCCTTGGGCACCATTGATGACGGTGCATTGTCCGGGGTATTGCTGGTTGAGAACGGTGGCGATCTGATCGACCCAGGCGCCAACGGCAGTGAGACTGGTGCCGAAGGTGACTAGGGTTTGTTGTTTGCCCGCGTCGAGATTGCGGACCAATTGTGTGCTTGCTTGCTTGGCAGAAAGTGGAAGTGCAGCGAGCATCATGACGGATGCAATGCTGAGAAGGAAAAAAGGGTTCATGGTGGTTCGTTTCATCTTTGATAAGGTACAGATTTTGAATGGGTGATCATGGAATACTCGAAGCATACTTTGCAGTTATCAGATTCTTATCAAATAAACATGACAAAAACTGAGGGGTTGAAGTTGTCTGGGTGATGGCTAGATTTGATCTCATGTTGAAGATGAGCAAGGCCTTTGTGGTGCGCATGGCACTGTGGTCAGTATTGATGCTGTATCTCGTTGGTGACTTTTTTCTCTTCAATGGTCCGCTGAGAGGCGAGCTGCGGAGGATGTTTCCCTCGAGCGAGGATAAGGTCGCCGAGGCGATGGCTGAGGGTATTTGTGCAAGGGTCTATAATGCACCGATTTACTTGAGTCAGGTTGATCGGCGAGTCACGGAGAGGCTTTGGCGCACTGGGCGTGATCCTAAGAGGGTCAGTGAGGCGGAGAGGAAGATGCTGCGCTGGTTGGCATTAGAGGATTTGATTGCTGAGGCGCTGGTGAGGATCAAGGTGAGGGTGAATAGTGAGCAGGCAGAAGTTTCCACGGAGGAGGTGGATGATGAGCTGGCGAGGTTTGAGAGCCGCTTTGATTCTCCCGCAGAGCTGGATCATGCGCTTGCCGCCCAGGGTATCGAAAGCCGAGAAGAGCTACGGCTAAGAATGCAGGCGCGTTTGGAGCAGGAGAAGTATGTATTATCCAAGATCAAGGCCAGTATTACGGTGAGTGATGCGGAGGCAAGAGCCTGGTATGAGCAACATCAGGAGGAATTGACCACGCCAGAACGCCGCTGTGTGCGGCATATTTTTATCGCGACTCTTGACCGGCCATCTGACCAGGCAAAGCGGGTGCTTGCTGAGCAGCTGGTAACGATCAAAGCGGGTGAGGCAAGTTTTGCCGAGGTGGCAAACATGGTCAGTGAGGATGAGCGCAGTAAGCAGGTGGGCGGTGAGCTTGGCTGGATGCGCCAGGACAGGCTGCCTGATGATTTTGCAGTGCCTGTATTTTCAATGCCATTGGCTAGCCCGGAGCTGATCGAGACTAAGCTGGGTTGGCATATTGTCGAAGTAACGGCAGTGAAGGCCGCTGAGCTGCTTGCTTTTGAGAAGATGAAAAGCGAAATTCTCGCCACCTTATCTGATCAGCGACGTCAACAAGCAGTGGATCAATACCGTCACCAACTTCGCCTATTGAACCACGATAAGGTGGAGATCTATGGGCTCTTGATGAAATCTTGAGTGTAGGGTCAGACGATGTCTGAGAGGCACTCTAGTCCATGTCTTTTTTCTTGAGCTCCTCACGCAGCTTGTCAAGGAAGCCATCAACGGTGGGGTATTGGGCAGCACTAAAGCGGCTGAACTCTCTGCCATCATCACCAAAGAGTAGAACGGTGGGTACGCCCGTCACCTTGTAATCACGCATGACCTTGCGGTTTTTCAGAGTAAGCGACTTGTTTGCCTTGGGCATGTCAATTTTGACAAGAATGAATTTTTTTGAGGCTGGTCCGGTAAAGGAGCTCTTGGAAAAGACCTTGTCGTGGATCATCATGCAGGGAGGGCACCAATCTGAACCAGTGAACTGAGCCAGCACGAATTTTTTGTTTTTCTTTGCCGAGGACAAGGCGCTATCGAGATTGGTTGTCCAGCCAGCAGCAGTGGCAAAATTCATGCAGGCAAAAATGGCGATAGTGGTGGCGGTGATTTGTTTGATAGCTTTCATTATGTAAGTAAGACGTTGCAGGGAGAGAAATTATTCCAAAAATGTCGTTCGCTGCCAATAAAAATGCTAGATATAGCTCATGCAAGATTTACTCGTTGCTACCGGTAATAGCCATAAGACGGCAGAAATCCGTGCCATTTTGGGGGCTGGTTATGTCGTCTCAGATCTAAAAGCTCATCCTGAGTTGCCAGAAGTGGAGGAAACGGGCAGCACCTTTCTTGAAAATGCGACCCTTAAGGCGGTTGAGATCAGCAAGCAGGTCGAAGGTCTTATTTTATCTGATGACTCAGGCCTAGAGGTAGACGCCCTCGGTGGTGAGCCGGGGGTGTATTCCTCACGCTATGCGGGTGAGGCGGGAAACGATGCGGCAAATAACAAAAAACTTCTCCACGAGTTGCAAGGTAAAGACAACCGTGCGGCGCGCTTTCGCTGTGTGATGGTATTAGCTCAAGATGGCGAGGTGCTTACTAGCTTTGATGGTGCCGTGGAGGGGCGCATGCTTAGTGAGCTCCATGGGGAAGGGGGCTTTGGTTATGACCCGCTGTTTGTTCCGGACGGCTATGATCAGACTTTTTCCCAGCTTAGCGAAGGGATTAAAAACCAGCTCAGCCACCGTGCAGTGGCGATGCAAAAGGTCGTGGCTTGGTTGGCTACCTCACCCCGCTAATAAAGCCGAACCTACTGACCATGTCATCTTGTTGTAGTCCCCCTCAACCTGAGTCACCAGACTCTGGCAATGATGGTGCATCCTGCTGTGGCGGCAGTAAAAGACGCTTTGACTGGTTGCTCTGGGGGTCCTTGATTTTTGTGCTGTTTGGCTACTTTGGACATTTGCTGTTTGCAGAGGTGATGGCTGGAACTTCGACTCAGCTGGCACATTTTTGTCGAGGTGTCTTTGAGCTTCTCAATAAGATGTGGTGGGGCCTTGCACTGGGGGTGCTCGCCGTTGGGATGCTGGGGTGGGTGCCACGTGAGTGGGTGGCAGCGGTTTTAGGAAAACCAGGAACTATCACAGGAATCCTGCGCGCAATTTGTGCCGGTTTGATTCTCGATTTATGTAATCACGGCATTTTGCTTGTTGCGATGAAGCTCTATGAGCGCGGTGCATCCTTTGGACAAACATTGGCTTTCCTGATTGCTAGTCCATGGAATTCACTGTCGCTGACCTTGGTACTTTTTGCCCTCATTGGGGTGAAGTTAACCTTAGTTTTCATCCTGCTCTCTGCGCTGATCGCCATTGTAACCGGACTCTTGGTTGAGATGATGGTGAAGGCGGGCCGGCTGCCGGCAAATCCCAATGCAGCAGAACTACCGAAGGGCTTCAAGCTTTGGCCTGAGGTGAAGGCGACTATCAAGCAATCCAGAATCAATCACATCTTGTTGGCGCAAATGCTTAAGGCGGGGCTGAGTGAGTCGCAGATGATTCTGCGCTGGATTTTTTTTGGCACGGTATTGGCCGCTGCAATTCGGGCCGTGGTACCGGCAGATGTTTTTGGCGATTGGTTTGGGCCGACTTGGATGGGAGTGCTGCTGACACTGGTTGCCGCCACGGTGATCGAGGTTTGCTCCGAGGGATCTAGTCCTATTGCTGCTGATCTGGTCACGCGAGCGAATGCACCGGGTAATGGGTTCGCGTTTCTGATGGCTGGAGCTGCCACCGATTACACTGAAATCATGGCGCTGAAAGAAACGACAAGATCATGGAAGATGTCACTGGTCTTACCCATGCTTACTTTACCTCAGGTGGTGGTGATTGCTTGGATGGTCAATAGCTTGGCCGGCTAGAGTATCTATCTAGCGTTTCCTAGGGAAGATGATGATGGCATGCCGATCATAGCGGATGGATGCTCTCGCTTGGTTGGCGATGTATTCTAACATGATACTGGCAGGTATGTTTCTTAATTGCATGGTGACCTTACTGTTTTTGAAGGCACCTTCAGGATCATGTATGATGAAGTTTGGCGTGATTTTTTTGTCTGTTTGCTGCTCTATTTTAATGGTGAGGATTTCTAGTGCCTCATCAATCGTCAGTTGATGAAAGTCTACCGACGGAATGTTGATTTTCTTGAGCGCATACTTGGGGTGAATGTTATTGAATGATGTTTGAGTAGTACCAAGCTCCTTAGCCTGTATGCTCAGGCATAAAACAGAAACGGCAAAGATGACAGCATGAAGGATGCATGGGAGGTTGCTTAGAAGGATGCGTGGCTTGCGGCTTTTGATCATATTTTTCATGATATTGAGAGGCGTAATTTTTAAGCAGAGACTCTGGTATGTGCAGTGAATAAGTCTAAAGCGGGCGGTCATGATGGCAACGAGAAAAGTCTTGATGAGGCAAGCTGGCTTGATCTGCCGTGATGAGTGCTTGCTCTTCGTGCCGTTTGGTCTTTGATTTGGGTGTGGAAATGACTGGTAGTAAGAATGAAGACAATAGGGCATCATTCTCAGTGCAGGCCCCTCAGCCTGTAGAGCTGGATATGTCGCCTATCGAGGTGGCTGCTGGTTTACAGCATTTGCCTGGGTTGGTGTTTTTTGACACCTCGGGAAATATTCCATCGCGTAGTCATGCACCAGTTTCCATCATTGCGGCAAGGCCGGTGGAAACGATCCAAGGCCAGATCGATAATGAGGCAGACGTAGAGCGCTTGCGTGCGGCAGTGGGTCAGTGGAACGTGCAAGCGCGTTCGCTGGGTTTTCCTGCTGGGGGTGCCTGTGGATGGGTCGATTACGAGGGGGGATTTTGTTTTGGCATCTATCCTGAGATGCTTATTTATCAGCATGATCGTAAACAATGGTGGCAATGTGGAAATCTCACTGAGAGCATTCAAGACCGAACAGCTTGCTCTGATAAAACACGTGTCAGTGGCTTTGAGGCAATGATGTCAGAGGAGCAATACAAAGAAGGTGTGCGCCGTGTTCATGAGTATATTGCTGCTGGTGATATCTATCAGGTCAATCTGACGCAGTGTTACCGTGCGGAGGCCCATGGAGGTTCTTTGTTTTCACTCTACCAAAATCTTCGCCAGGAGACGCCAGCGCCATTAGCCGTCTGGATGAAGCTCAATAAACGCGAGGTGCTTTCCTCTTCCCCTGAGGCATTTCTGCGCATGAGTGGTAGGTCAGTTGAGACTCGACCCATTAAAGGTACCCGACCTCGCTTTGAAGATGAAAAAGAAGACCAGGCATCTGCACGTGAATTGTTGAATTCTGAAAAGGAAAATGCTGAGCTCATTATGATCACGGATCTTCAGCGTAACGACCTGGGTAAGGTATGTGAGTTTGGTAGTGTGAGGGTTGCCGATATGCTTTCTTTAGAGAAACTAGAACATGTTTATCATTTGGTATCGACGGTGACGGGGACCCTACGTGAAGAGGTCGACCACCTCGGCGCACTTGCCGCGTGTTTCCCTGGCGGTAGCATTACGGGGGCTCCCAAAAAGCGGGCGATTGAGATTATTGAGGAGTTGGAGACAGTGCCGCGCGGGCTCTACACTGGGGCTGTTGGCTACCTTGGATTTAATGGTGAGAGCCAGTTTAATATTCCCATTCGCACGCTGGTGCGGGACGAGGATACTTTACACTACCACGTGGGTGCGGGCATTGTTGCCGATTCAGATCCTACTGAGGAGTTTGAGGAAACCTTGCACAAAGCCAAGGGTATCAGACTTGCCATTGAGCGGTATCAACAAGAAGCCGCAAAATAGTTGCACATTGACTGATGGCGGTAATGGCTTAGTTTATGGCTGAATTTAATATCATTTCATGAAATTTATTGATGCTAATTACGCTGCACGTGCGCTTGCCATACTAGGATGTTTGCTTTTACTGCCATCATGCAAAATCGTTAACAGCCTGGTGAAGCTGCCCGTCAATATTGTCAAAACAGCAGCGCGCACCGTTGGAGTAAGTAATCTGACAGATCAACCAGCTCAACCCACTCGGTCAGAGGCGAGGCCCGCGGCCCGATCAGAGGCAGGGAAGCAGCGAGAGCTCGATACAGCTGAACAAGCCTCTGAGTAGAAGCTAGTAGCTGCCTTTATAAGAAAGGACAAAAAAACGCGGCCTGACGGGTAAAGCCGTCACGACCGCGTTTGTATTGATTTTTTTGTAGTTCAGCTTGGTAACACTAGCCGTGTTTTAGCTGCAGCCACAACCACCTCCACAGCACTTGGCGCTGGCGAAGTTCTCTGAGACGACGTCCCAGTTGACCACACTCCAGAATGCGGCGATGTAGTCTGGCCGGCGGTTCTGGTAGTTGAGGTAGTAGGCGTGCTCCCAGACATCGAGGCCGAGGATAGGCTTGCAGTTGCAGGCACCAGCGATTTCACCCATGAGTGGGTTATCTTGGTTGGCGGTTGAGCAAATACACAGGCTGCCATCATCTTTAACTCCGAGCCATGCCCAGCCGGAACCAAAGCGAGTGGCTGCAGCTTTGGCGAAGGCTTCCTTCATGCCGTCAAGACAACCAAAGCTGCTATCGATAGCAGCGGCAAGCTCACCAGATGGGGCGGAGGCACCACCGGGGGCGATGACCTTCCAGAATAGGCTGTGGTTGAAATGACCGCCGCCGTGGTTGCGCACAGGGGTCTGAATCTCAGCGGGGACTTTGTCCAGATTTTGGATCAGGGCTTCAACGGAGACGCCTTCAAGATCGGCGTTGCCTTCGAGAGCGCCGTTGAGTCCGGCGACGTAAGTTGCGTGGTGTTTGCTGTGGTGAATCTCCATGGTGCGCGCATCAATGTGCGGCTCTAGAGCATCATATGCATATCCTAATTCGGGTAATTTGTGGGCCATAACGTCTTTTTAGTTTGTATGAGTTGTCATCTCTACGCTGTGGGGTTAATGGTAACCCGTGCGTGGATGTTGCCAGAACTATGGCGTAGGATTCACGCATCGCAAGTAAAACTCGCTCGATCCTAGGCATCATGATTTCTCCTGAACAACTACCTCTTGTTACCGTTACTGCCGCTGCTGGACTTTTTATCGGCACTTTAATGACATGGCTACTCGTATCAGCCAAAAACAAGGCTCAAGCTGCAGTTGATGCAGAGAAGCTAAGTGCGGAACAACAGCGTGTTGAGACATCCACCCGCGATCTGGCAGAGCTGCAGCTTCAATTTGAGAAACTACAGGACGAGGATCGTTCATTGAGGAAGGAGCACACCGAGCTCGAAGTCCGGCTTGAAGAGGAGAAAAAAGCAGCGCTTGAAAAGCAGGCGCTGCTAGAAAGGGCCGAGCTTCGCTTGACGGATACTTTTAAGGCGCTTTCTGCCGAAACACTGAAATCAACACAGGATCAATTTTTATCACTGGCTAAAAATAGCCTGAAGATGCAGCAGCAGGAGGCAAATAGTGAGTTGGAAAAACGCAAGCTTGCAGTCGAGCAGATGGTTAAACCGATTTCTGAAACGCTCGAGAAAGTGCAAAATCAGATCACCCAAAGCGACAAAGCGCGACAAGGTGATAATGCCACCCTCAAGCAGCAGATCACTCATATTACAGAGTCCAATCAAGGGCTTGAAAATGCAACCAAGAAGCTGGTCAAGGCCCTGCGCCAGCCGACAGGACGTGGTCAGTGGGGTGAGATGCAGCTGCGCCGAGTGGTCGAGATGGCGGGCATGCAGGAGCACTGTGACTTTGAAACACAGACGACCACGCACACTGACGAGGGTAAACGCCTGCGTCCTGATCTGATTGTTAAGTTGCCCGCAGGCCAGCAAGTGGTGGTGGATGCCAAGACGCCAATGGATGCTTATCTCGATGCCATTGAGACCGATGATGACACGGTGCGGCAGGCGGCATTGGCGCGCCATGCAGCTCAAGTGCGCACCCACATTCAGCAGCTGGGCAGTAAAAAATACCAGCAGCAGTTTGAGACCACGCCAGAATTTGTGGTGCTGTTTTTACCCAGTGAGGCCTTTTTCTCCGCCGCTCTTGCGGAGGACTCTAGTCTGATTGAAAAAGGGGTGGATCAGAATGTTATCCTCGCTACGCCGACTACTTTGATTGCCCTGTTGCGTGCGGTTGCCTTTGGCTGGCGGCAGGAGGCGCTGGCAGCAAATGCCCGTGAGATCTCGGCATTAGGTAAGACCCTTTATGAACGCCTCGGAGTCTTTGCTAGCCACCTTACCAAGGTGGGTAAGAACCTTGAAACTACGGTCAAGAATTACAACAGCGCGGTGGGCTCGTTCGAGCGATCTGTGATCCCCGGTGCGAGGAAATTCCCCGAGCTCGGCGCCGCTGCGGAGGATTCTCGGATAGGAGAGCTGAAAGCAGCAGAGGCTATACCTAGAGAACTTACTCTTGAAGCTTCCCCGCTTGTTGCAGAGCAGGAGGTGCCGTCTATTGAGGATCTTGCTACGCCTGAGCAACCTGATATCGGCTCTGCCGCTGATGATTTCCGCTCGGCTCTTGATTAGTATGAGCAGCGGAGTCTGTGATTGGTAAAGAACCTAACTCGATGACTCCCATGCCTTAGGCTGGATTTGGTAGTCGGGTAGCCATTTGCGGTCCTTCCATCCCTTGTGAAAAACCTCTGTGGCAGATCCAGACATGGGTGGCACCAGCCAGCTCCAATTACCAGACACGAGGCGCTTCTCTGCTTGCTCCTTTTGCACAAAGCGCATGAACTCTGAAGATGCACGGTGGTGATCGACAATGCGAACGCCATCCTCTGAGTAGGAATGCAATACCGCTTCGTTTAACTCTACCAGAGCGCGGTCTTTCCATAAGGTTTCGGATTGAGCACCGAGTAATCCCATCTTGTCGCCAATAATAGGTAACTGATTATAACGACCCTCATCGCCTAGATCACGGGAGCCGATTTCCGTTCCCATGTACCATCCGTTGAAGGGTGCAGCTCTAAAGTTCAAGCCGCCAAGGCGTAGGTTCATATCAGAGAGAATAGGCACCGCGTACCATTGCAGGCCAAGGTCAGCAAACCACTCTAGACTTGGGTGACGCAGAGCTACTTGCAAACAAACATCCTCGGGTGGATCATAGAGCCGTGCTGGCTCGCCGCGTTTTTGAATGATCCAGGGCAGCAAATCAAAATCTGTGCCCTTGCCTTGCCATCCCATTTTCTCAGCGAGTTGAGTAAAAGCCTCATTCTTAGGATCGCCGAGATAGCGACCATTTGCCTGGGTTCCGTAGCCAGCGTAACCAAAAAGCTGATGATTCCAAATGCGTAACAAGGGACCATGTTTGTCCTCTGGTGCGTATATGCTGACGAGGGGTTTAATCCATTTTCTCAGCGAGTTGAGTAAAAGCCTCATTCTTAGGATCACCGAGATAGCGACCGTTTGCCTGGGTTCCGTAGCCAGCGTAACCAAAAAGCTGATGATTCCAAATGCGTAACAAGGGACCATGTTTGTCCTCTGGTGCGTATATGCTGACGAGGGGTTTAATTTTACCACCATTGGTCGCTATGCGGATGTGCTGCAGTAAATCCTCTGCCATGGCATCTGGTTCAACGATGTCGCGTTTGTCTCGTACTTCCAGTGATGACCAGAATAGCCTGCCAATGCAGCGAGCGTTGTTGCGCCAGGCAACACGAGCGCCATGCTCAAGCTCCTCAAAGCTGGGCTCCCATGGATTCCCTTTTTCGATGGAATCACGGGCGGCGGCTTGCCTTGAAACGTGTTTTTGTTCATCCCAGCCAAGCTCTTCATGGCAAAGAGCGAGAAAATCCATCGCCTCTGCTAATGTGTCTGCTATCGACCCTTGGTCGTCAGTGCATGATTGAGATGATGGCATATTAGCTAAGGGGCTGATTGTGGAGGCAGGCAAGAACGCTATCGATCTTGCCCAGTGAGGTCAATGGCGTTGTCTTGCCATGGCCATGGGGCTGCCATCCATGCTGGGGCAGATCCTTGAATACGTTGCCACAGATAATCGAGGGTCTCTCCGGCCTTGGATCTCCCTCTGAAAGAGACTTGGTTAAAATCGAGCTTTCCGGATTGCTCTTGAAGCCGCCAGCAAAATACGGGGCTTTTACTTTCAGGAGTGACTATCTCAGTGAAGCGCATATCGATTAGAAGGAGAGAGTCTGGTTTACTGGAGGCTTGCACGACTTTGTGCCAGTTCTTCGTAAACCAGACGAGTTGCACAGCTTCGGGATGATCTTTGAGGGGTTCAAGGGCATCATGTCCTTTTGCTGTGCTGTCGATTCGACATGGTCGTGCGGAGTCATCAAAAACCGACCAATAAGCGATGTGATACTGGTCTTCAGATTCAGCCAGCATGCGCCAGAGAAAGATATTAGATATCGTGGGTGCGGTCATTATTCGTGTTGGGGTGATGCCGCGTGCACTGAGTTGTTTGTCGAAGTAAATGTTCGCTTGGTGTTTGAGCGTGAAGCTAGCGGTGGTATAAAGGCAGAGCCAGATGGCCGCCGTGCGTCCGATGATCGTGCGGGTGGGAGAGCTTTTCTTGAAAAACAGAACCAGCAGAAGACCTGCCAGCATGGGTAGGGTGAATGAGATGTCGATGATCGACATGTTGTTCAAGGCAAAGCGGTGGTTATGAAACGGCTCAAAGATCTGAGTGCCGTAGGAGGTGAAGCAGTCGATGGCGACGTGGGTGACCCAGGTGATAAAGACAAACCAGGTCGCTTGCCGTTGGGTCACGCCTCTTTTCCGGTGCAGTTTGGCCAGCAGCCAGCCAAGGACAAGGGCGGCCACAAAGCACATCAGGATAGAATGGGAAATGCCTCGATGCCATGAGAGTTGCTGCACCTTATCGAGCCATGGGTAGGCGATAATATCGAGATCGGGAAGGGTGCCGATAAACAATCCCCAAGCCACTGCTTTCCAGCCAAGCTGTTTGCGCAGCGTCATTTCGCCGCACAAGCCGCCTAGCGCTGCCTGGGTGATTGAATCCATGGGGGCAGGCTAATGCGCTTTTCTCATACCTGCAAGATGATGTGGTGAGGTAGTGACATCAATATGCTGCTGAGAGGAGGTTTGTGTCATGGTCTCATGTATGCTAGGGATATGGGCATGGAATTTGCAGAACGTAAGCGGCTCATCTGGTATCTGATTCTTTTGCTCATGGTGATCGGGGGTATGCTGTATCTGAATGGGGTCAGAGACATGAAGGAGGCCGAGGAGCAGGATTCAGGCGTGGCTGCTGTGGCTGAACCTTATGCTCCCGTGGCCCACGTCTACGAGCAGAGGCAGGCAAGCCGGGACGGCACGGGCAAGGTGTATATGGGGCGTGAGATTTCACAGGTTATGGGACATGCTGCGATTCACTGGTTAGAACGTCCTGAACGAGAAGCTGAGGAGGCGACGAGCCGAGTCATGCAGGGCTTGGCGCAGGAAATTAAACCGGATGCAGTGGTGGTCGATGTTGGTTCAGGCTCGGGTTATTATTCCTTTCAGCTCGCAGAGATTGTGCCATTAGGGAAAGTGATCGGGGTAGATATCCAACCTGAAATGGTGGCTTATCTTGCGCAAAAGGCGCAGCGCCTTGGAGTGAAAAACGTAGAAGCCAATCTAGGTAAGATCGATTCTGTGCAGTTACCCGCAGAAAGTGTCGATGCGGTGATTATGGTGGATGCCTACCATGAGTTTTCTCATCCCAACGAGATGATGCAGTCGATCTTCCACGCCCTCAAACCTGGTGGCTGTGTCTATTTGCTGGAATATCGCGCAGAGGATCCTGCCGTACCGATTAAACCTCTGCATAAGATGACAGAAGCTCAGTCGATCAAGGAGATGCAGGCCGTTGGATTGAAGCACCTGAAAACGGAGGACTTTCTGCCGTGGCAGCATTTTATGGTATTTACCAAATAGCCCCCGGAAACGTGTATCTTTAGTAAGCCTGATTTTATGATGGTTTGTTCTGGCATTGCCGGTCTTCGACAATCAGCACACCTCGCCAATCCCTGCGGAGTTGAATTCTTTCTCGTGTGCGGTTTTTGGCTTTCAGGCTACCGTATTCAATAGTGAGCTTGGCACTCAGGCGGTGAATTTGAACATCCTTGAATTTGAGCACGGGAACACGTTTTTCCCTAAGTATGGTGTGCAGAGG
>Ga0206128_1003849_pt1 | contig 12133 bp, 12 predicted proteins | sample Helgoland_Spring_7_FD_148601 | JGI IMG/M metagenome (GOLD analysis project Ga0206128, IMG submission 148601) | Pelagic subsurface seawater microbial communities from Kabeltonne, Helgoland, North Sea - Helgoland_Spring_Bloom_20160426_1 | ecosystem: Environmental > Aquatic > Marine > Epipelagic ...
AAAATTCCAAACCCGTGTGAGGGGTTAAAAAATAAATTGTTTCCCCGTTGCACGAATACAAATCCACATTCTTGAAGCGCTTCGCATCTTGCCGCTGTGAATCGGGACGGCTAGAAGCACTTCTATGAGCGACGATACCAAAAACATTGATCCGTTGGTCCCAGACCTGAGTGAGCCTTTGCGCCGCGCTCTTGGTGACCGCTATCTGACCTACGCGCTCTCAACGATTATGCACCGTGCTTTGCCCGATGCGCGCGACGGTTTGAAACCTGTTCATCGCCGCATTCTTTTTGCGATGCGCGAGCTCAAACTCTCTTCAACTGGTGGGTTTCGTAAGTCCGCGAAGATTTCTGGCGACGTGATGGGCAATTATCACCCGCATGGTGATGCTGCCATCTACGATGCGATGGCGCGTCTCGCGCAGGACTTCAACGTTCGATATCCGCTTGTGGACGGGCAGGGTAACTTCGGCAACATCGACGGCGATAACCCTGCGGCTGCGCGCTACACTGAAGCGCGCATGACGTCTGCCGCCGAAGCGTTGATCGAAGGTCTCGCTGAAAATGCTGTTGATTTTCGCGAAAATTATGATGGCACGCTTACAGAGCCTGTGGTCATGCCTGCGAGCTTCCCGAACCTATTGGCAAATGGCTCTAGCGGTATCGCTGTGGGTATGGCGACGAACATCCCGCCGCATAACATTGCCGAGCTGTGTGACGCGTGCCTGCATTTGATCAAAACGCCCGATGCGCGCGATGAGACGTTGATGAACTTTGTTCCGGGTCCAGACTTTCCGACGGGCGGTACAATTGTTGAGCCTAGGGAAAATATCGTCGAAGCCTATCGCACAGGTCGCGGCTCGTTCCGTCTTCGCTGTAAGTATGAGGTTGAAGACCTTGGGCGTGGACAATGGCAGGTTGTTGTCACCGAAATTCCCTATCAGGTTCAGAAATCCAAGCTGATCGAAAAGATCGCGGAGCTGATCCAGAACAAGAAAATCCCGATCCTTGGCGATATCCGCGACGAGAGTGCGGAAGATGTGCGCATTGTGCTTGAGCCGCGCTCCAAGAATGTTGAGCCCGAGATTTTGATGAACATGCTTTATCGCAGTTCCGATCTTGAAGTGCGTTTCTCTCTTAACATGAACGTGCTGATCGACGGTTTAACGCCAAAAGTTTGCTCAATGAAGGAAGTGCTGCGTGCCTTCCTTGATCATCGCCGCGATGTGTTGATCCGCCGTTCCACCTACCGCATGGAAAAGATTGACCACCGTCTTGAGGTCTTAGAGGGCTTGATTATTGCCTTCCTCAATCTGGACCGCGTGATTGATATCATCCGCTATGATGACGATCCCAAAGCTGCGCTAATGCGTGAAGATTGGGGCCGTACATTTGTGCGCGCGATGAGCGAGAAAGACTACGTTGGCCCGCCTGAAGGCGAAGGTGAGCTGACGGAAGTTCAAGCGGAAGCCATTCTCAACATGCGCCTGCGCTCTTTGCGTCGCCTTGAAGAGATGGAGCTGAAGCGCGAGCGCGATGCGCTGATGGAAGAGCGCGCAGGTCTCGACGACTTGCTGAACAGCGGTGATCTGCAGTGGAACCGCATTGCAGAGCAAATCCGCGAAACCAAAAAGCAGTTTGGTAAAGATCATCCCGCTGGCGCGCGCCGCTCTGTCTTCGCCGAAGCCGGCGAAGTCGAAGAGGTTCCGTTAGAGGCAATGATAGATCGTGAGCCGATCACAGTTGTTTGCTCTGAAATGGGCTGGATCCGCGCGATGACGGGTCACATTGATTTGACGCGCGAATTGAAGTTCAAAGACGGCGATGGTCCGCGTTTTGTGTTTCATGCGGAAACCACAGATCGCTTGCTCGCATTCGGCTCAAATGGACGTTTCTACACCGTTTCCGCGGCCAACCTTCCTGGTGGGCGCGGCATGGGCGAACCGCTTCGCTTGATTGTTGATCTGCCCAATGAGGCCGAGATTGTCGATCTCTTTATCCACAAAGCGGGCCGCAAGCTGCTTGTTGCCTCCTCTGCGGGGGACGGCTTTGTGGTGCCTGAGGATGATGTCGTTGCGCAAACGCGCTCTGGCAAACAGGTGCTGAACGTACGCGGCGACACGCGTGCGCGGGTCTGTAAACCGGTTGGTGGCGATAGTGTGGCTGTCGTGGGTGAGAATCGAAAAGTTCTTGTATTCCTGCTGGATGAGCTGCCTGAAATGGGTCGGGGCAAGGGCGTGCGTTTGCAAAAGTACAAAGATGGCGGCATGTCGGATGTGACGACTTTCACAATGGCAGAGGGTTTGTCGTGGCTCGATCCTGCAGGTCGTACGCGCACAGAGCTGGAATTGGCCGAATGGCTGGGCAAGCGTGCTGGCTCTGGCCGCATGGCACCACGCGGTTTCCCGCGCGACAATCGCTTTAATTAGCGGATTGATTGAACTTGCGTGCGCGCTGCGCTAGCACTGCGCGGCTGCCAAAGGGGTTCTTCATGTTTCGATTCTTTATCATTCTGCTCGCTGCTGCGTTTCTAGCCGCTTGCGAGAACATCGACGATATCTCTGGCAAGCCAGCGCCGATTGGTGAATTTGCACTTGGTCATAACGTCGTTGTTGCACCCAATCTGGTTATGGGTCCTGCATCACGAGAAGCTTCTGATGAGGATTGGATCGCGTCAGTTACCAAAGCAATTGGCGACCGCTTTTCGCGGTATGAGGGCGAACAGCTCTATCATTTTGGTGTTTCACTAGAAGGATACGTTCTTGCTCAACCGGGTATCCCTATACTTCTGTCTCCAAAATCTGCGTTGATCTTAAAGCTGACAGTTTGGGACGATGCGGCGGGCGTAAAACTTAACGAAGAGCCAGAGCAGATTACTGTGTTGGAAAATCTCGATGGCGATTCTGTGATTGGCTCTGGTCTTACGAAAACGGCGGACGAGCAAATGCTGGCACTGTCTGAGAACGCTGCAAAGCTGATTCAGCGTTGGATCACGCGTCAACATCGTCAGGAAAAGTGGTTTAAACAACGTGGTGATACAACGCCTGCAATCGCTGAGGAAACGCCAGAAGAGACGAGCGAAGAAAGTGTCGCGGACGTAGAAGAAACAGTGGAAGAGACAAAGGCAGTCGTCGAAGAGACCCTCGAAACCGCAGTGGACGAAGTGGCGACGAACTGACGCTTGATTTCTTTTCACGAAGCCAATATGTGCGCGGCAGAGTAATACGGGTTCGCTTTGAACCCCCTAATCTGTGAGGCTCCACCATGGGCAAGGAAAAGTTTGAACGCAATAAACCGCACGTCAACATCGGCACGATTGGCCACGTTGACCACGGTAAAACGACGCTGACAGCTGCGATCACGAAGCAATTCGGTGATTTCCAGGACTACGCGTCTATCGACTCCGCTCCAGAAGAGCGCGCACGTGGTATCACGATCTCCACAGCGCACGTTGAGTACGAGACAGAGTCCCGTCACTACGCGCACGTTGATTGCCCGGGTCACGCGGACTACGTCAAGAACATGATCACTGGTGCCGCTCAGATGGACGGCGCGATTTTGGTTGTGAACGCAGCCGACGGCCCAATGCCACAAACGCGCGAGCACATCTTGCTTGGTCGTCAGGTTGGCATCCCGTACATGGTTGTTTACATGAACAAAGTTGATCAGGTCGACGACGATGAGTTGCTCGAACTGGTTGAAATGGAAATCCGCGAGTTGCTCTCTTCTTATGAGTACCCTGGCGACGATATCCCTGTGATCCCGGGGTCCGCTTTGGCGGCGCTTGAAGATCGTGACGATGCAATCGGCAAAGATTCCATCACCAAGCTGATGACAGCTGTTGACGAGTACATCCCGACGCCAGCACGCGCGGTGGATCAGCCGTTCTTGATGCCTGTTGAGGACGTGTTCTCGATTTCCGGCCGTGGTACAGTTGTAACCGGTCGTGTTGAGCGCGGTGTGATCAATGTTGGTGACGAGATCGAAATCGTTGGCATCAAAGACACGCAGAAGACAACATGCACAGGCGTTGAAATGTTCCGCAAGCTGCTTGATCGCGGTGAAGCTGGCGACAACATTGGTGCACTTCTTCGTGGTGTTGACCGTGAAGCGGTTGAGCGTGGCCAGGTGCTTTGCGCGCCTAAGTCCGTGAACCCACACACAAAGTTCGAAGCAGAAGCCTATATTCTGACCAAGGAAGAGGGTGGCCGTCACACGCCGTTCTTCGCCAACTATCGCCCACAGTTCTACTTCCGCACAACGGACGTCACGGGCACGGTTGAGCTTCCAGCGGGCACAGAAATGGTGATGCCGGGCGACAACTTGAAGTTCAACGTTGAGCTGATCGCGCCTATCGCGATGGAGCAAGGCCTGCGCTTCGCGATCCGCGAAGGCGGTCGTACAGTTGGCGCTGGTGTTGTGTCTGCAATCACTGAGTAAGTTCGCGTAAGGTGCGTGGTATCACGCACCCTACATTTGACATTAAGAACGGCATCCAGAAAAATCTGGGTGCCGTTTTTTGCATTCTCCCCGTGCTCGAGTCACCTTGCGTGCTGCAGCACGCAAAGCCACGCGGAGGGCTATTTTGGCGCGTTCTCTCGCTTTGAAATAAAATTTATTCCACGGCAGGACAAACGCAATGCCGCTTTGCAGCATACTCGCAAGGCGCTGCACTCGTTTAAAAAATTCAACTTAGCATACGAAAGTATCCAGATTGGGTATGCCATGGTATTCCTTTAAGTATTTAAAATCATTTGATTTTTAATTATTTCGCAAACATAAACTGTCGGATGCTGGACGTTGAAAAACCACACTCCGAAACTCACCCGCACCCCGATCTATCCGATTGGATTGGTCAAAGAGAGCGCGCACATGGCTGTGTTACACATCACGCTGCTCTCACAATTCGCGCGACCCTTGTCGGGGAGGGCGAAGAGCAACTTGGGGGAGATACCATGCCCCATCTTTGGCACTGGTACGCGTTTCCGCCAACTGCTTCGATGGATGGTTTGGGTGCTGACGGTCATCCAAAGCTTGGCGGTTTCCTACCGCCAGTTCCGCTAGAGCGGCGTATGTGGGCAGGGGGAATCTTGGAGTTTTTTCAGCCTTTGAAAGTGGGCGAACCGTTGGAGCGGCGATCCAGCATCACGAACGTGGTCGAGAAATCTGGCGCGTCTGGTCAAATGGTTTTTGTGACAGTGCAGCACGACATTTTCACCGACCGAGGGCTTTGTGTGCGAGAGCAGCAAGATATCGTTTACCTGGACATCCCTGAACGCTTCAATCCGCCCCCTGCGAAACCCGTGCCGCGCGCAACAGACGATGCGGTGATTGTGATCGACCAAACCGTTCCAACGAGTGAACCTTTGCTGTTTCGCTATTCTGCGATCACGTTCAACGCACACCGTATCCATTACGATTTGCCCTACGCTCAAGCCGTAGAGAAGTATCCAGGTCTTGTGGTGCATGGTCCTTTGCAAGCGCAGCTTTTGATGGACGCGGCAAGCAAGTGGGCTGGCAAAGCACCGATGCTTTTCAAATTTCGTGGCGTGCATCCGATGTTTCATCAAAATGACCTGCGCTTGGTTGGAACGCAAAACGTTTCTGAGGACACAGGCACGCGCAAATTGACGCTTTGCACCGCACTTGGAGATCAACATCAGGGCATGCAAGCCACAGCAGAATGGGAGGAAGATTAATGGGAATTTTATCTGGAATGCGTGTGGTTGAGGGCTCGGCTTTCGTCGCTGTGCCGCTTGCGGGCATGACCTTAGCGCAAATGGGTGCTGATGTGATCCGCTTTGATCGTCTGGGGGGCGGTCTAGATGCCAAGCGCTGGCCGCTTGCGCCATCTGGGCAAAGCTTGTTTTGGGCGGGTCTGAACAAAGGAAAACGCTCTATCGCAGTGGATATGAAAAGCGAGGAAGGTCGCGAGCTGATCACCCGGATTATCACCGCGCCGGGCGAGGATGCAGGGCTCTTCCTTACCAATCTGCGCGTTCGTGGATGGATGGACTATGAAACTCTAACGCAGTTTCGCAAGGACCTGATCATGGTCACTTTAACGGGGGACCGACGTGGTAACCCTGCGGTGGATTATTCGGTAAACCCTGCGCTTGGCGTGCCAGAGATTACAGGTGCAGAAGGGTCCACGGATCCTGTCGCACATGCGGTTCCTGCTTGGGACTTACTTGCGGGGAACTTGTGCGTATCCAGCCTTCTTGCCGCAGAGCGCCATCGCTTGCGTAATGGCGTGGGGCAGGACGTTGAGCTGTCTTTAAAGGATGTTGCGGCCGCTGCATTGGGTCATCTCGGCATGATCGGTGATGCTGCGTTGAACGATGCGCCGCGAACAAAGGCAGGTAACGCGCTTTATGGCGCTTATGGGCAGGACTTTGTGTGCAAAGACGGTGAGCGGGTTATGGTAATCGGCTTGACCGACCGCCAATGGCGCGGACTCGTTAAGATCACCGACACGGGCGCGCAAATGGACGCACTTGCGAAACGCATGAAACGGGATCTGATGCAGGAAGGCGCGCGTTGGGAATTGCGCCATGAGATCACAGAGATCTTGAAGCCTTGGTTCGCGGCTCGCCCAGTCGCCGCGTTTGCAGAAGCCTTTAAGGCGGCTGGTTTGACGTGGTCGCAATTCCGCTCGCTCAAAGCCGCTTTGGCAGAGGATCAAGATTTGAGTGCCGACAACCCGATGTTCACGGATTTGCACCAAACAGGGTTGGGTCGTTTCCCTGTACCAAGCTCACCTGTGAGTTTCTCCAAGCACCCGCGAGAGGCCGCACGTCCAGCGCCGCAGTTGGGCATGCATACCGAAGAGATCCTAGGCGATGTTGTTGGCATGGATGATCGTGAAATATCGCGTTTATTTGATAGAGGGATCGTGCAAAGCCCGAATTTCGCGGTTGTTCGCCCAGCGGCTTAATCAAAGCAGTTGATGCGATACAAATCCGTCTATCATTGCTAACATCTCGCTATGACAAACTATCCCTCACCTCGTTCGATGCATCCTGTGCGCCTCGCGGATGGGAGCGCGCATTTGGGTAGCGTTTTTCTTGCCGCGGCGATTGATCATCCACGCATGAAAGTGGGTGAATACACCTACGCGTCCGCGCATGAACCCCCTAAGGATTGGGCTGCACTTCTCGCGCCCTATCTCTATGATTTCTCGCCGGAACGTCTGATCATTGGCAAGTTTTGCCAGATCGCCAGTGGTGTGCAATTCACCACGTCCTCTGCCAACCATCGCTTCGACGGCATCTCGAGCTTTCCTTTTGCGATTTTCGGGGGCGGTGGGCGCGAGGGTCGCCCGTCCATGCCCGATACAGGTCCCGATACCGTCATCGGTAACGATTGTTGGATCGGGACGGGTGCGACATTGATGCCGGGCTGTGTGCTTGGCGATGGCGTTATTGTGGGGGCACGGGCTGTGGTGACTGGTCAGCATGCTGACTACACCATTATTGCAGGCAACCCTGCACGCGAAGTGCGGACCCGTTTCGTGCCACGCGATCGTCAACGCCTCAAAGCGATAGCGTGGTGGGACTGGCCGATAGAGAAGATTTTGACGCATGAAGCAGCGATATCTGGTGGAGATATTGAGGCATTGGAAAGGGCTGTGCGTCCGCTTGCAGGATCGTGAAGATTGCCCCTTGCAAAGGCGACATCCCCGCCGTAAACGGACATTGGCTTTAGGGGTTTAGCTCAGTTGGTAGAGCATCGGTCTCCAAAACCGAGGGTCGTGGGTTCGAGTCCCTCAGCCCCTGCCAAAGCCACTTGTCCCTACATCTTCAGACAAGCTTCGTGGCCGCGCGAACGCACATTGGCGTGTAAGCGCATTGTTAGGCTTTAAGTTGTCTTGAAACTGCCGCACTCTACACGTATGTCACCCCCAACCTTGATCGACGGAAGTTCTAAAATGGCCATGACCAACCCGCTCCAGTATGTTCAGCAAGTTCGCTCCGAAGTTGCTAAAGTTGTTTGGCCAACGCGCCGCGAAGTCATGTTGACGACGATCATGGTGTTTATCATGGCGGCTTTGACGGCGGTTTTCTTCGCGGTCATCGACATCATCATTCGATTTGGATTGACCAGCGTTCTTGGATTCTTCGGCTCTTAAGCGAAAATCAACACCAGCCCTTGAATTGCCCGTCTAGCTTGGGTATTGCGCTGTTACCTCCCCAAAATGACTGCCCTTAAGATTCGAACGGCACACGCATTTTGTCTGGAAGGTCGGTACGCTGCGTTATGCCGCGTGTTGCGAAAAGGTTAATGTGACCCACTAGGGTTCAGACAAGGATAAGTGTCAGATGGCGAAGCGGTGGTATTCGGTAAGCGTTCTTTCGAACTTTGAGAAAAAGATCGCCGAGCAAATCAGAACCTCAACCATCGAGAACGGCCTTGAGGACGACATCGAAGAGGTGCTTGTTCCGACTGAAGAAGTCATTGAAGTCCGTCGTGGCAAGAAAGTGACCTCCGAGCGCCGCTTTATGCCAGGCTACGTGCTTGTACGGATGGAGATGTCTGACCAGGGTTATCACCTGATCAACTCGATCAACCGCGTCACTGGTTTTCTGGGCCCACAAGGCCGTCCAATGCCGATGCGTGACGCTGAAGTCGAAGCGATCCTTGGCCGTGTGGCCGAGGGCGAAGAGGCACCGCGTAACATCATTCACTTTGAAACAGGTGAGCGCGTTAAGGTTAACGATGGTCCGTTTGAAGACTTCGATGGCATGGTGGAAGAAGTCGACGAAGACAACCAGCGCCTCAAGGTGACTGTTTCGATCTTTGGTCGTGAAACACCCGTTGAGTTGGAATTCACTCAGGTCACGAAGCAAAGCTAAGTCACCCCTTTTCAGCACCACCAGAAAGCGCGCCTGTTAATCGGCGCGCTTTTGTCGTTTACCGCGCAAACACAGCACGCAGCCACCCATTGTGGAACATAAAAGACTCACTTGCGCGAAGAAGTGTGTCAAATCGCCTAAAAAGCGTATTTTTCGCCCAAAAAGATATTGACGCCCGCGTTGGTTGCACGGTGTAATTATATCCACGAGCACAACATACAGCGGCAAGCTGCAAAGCCGCGGATACATTTTGGGGGATACTATGTTCATTTCTTTGTTAAGGAGCCATTTGCCTTGGGTCGCACCAACGGCAGCGATTGTTTTCGCGGCATCCACAGGTTTTTTTGATCGTTCTTCGAGTTCCGAGCGAGTTGCTCAAGCGCCCGCACAAGTCGCATATGATATCAATACGCAAGCAACCGCTGTAGCCGAAGAAAACCAACCACGCGTTCAAAGCAATGCAGCAGCAGCTGAGGTTGTGACGCGTTTGAGCGTTGTTACAGATTCATCTTTGCAAGCTCTTCAGCCAGAACTTGAACCGATTCAATCCGCAGCTTTCGCTCCGGTCGTACAGTCTGTCGTTGAAAAGGTAAAACCTGCTGTGGAAGTCGCATCGTTGCAAGACACTAAAGAGGCCACATCGTTTTTTGCCAATGCGCAGGCTAATCTAATTGCTCAGGAAAGCTGCGTTTCTGACTTGCGCGCTTTGTCAGAGCGAGCTCGGGTCTACTTTCCTGCAGGAGGTCTAACACTGGACGAAAGCGGCATAGCGCAGGCGCGTTTGATCGCGGCTTTGGCGCAAGATTGTAATGGTGTGCAGATACTCGTTGAGGGCCATTCTGATCCGTCGGGTGATCCAGCAGTGAACTTGCGCCTTAGCAAACAACGCGCAGAGCAGGTGATCCAACGTCTTGGCGCAACCGGTCTTGATACGTCGGCTTTTGTGGCCGAAGGTTTGGGCAGCAAGCAGCCCTCTGGCGTGACTGGGCCTCAAGGCGATGCGTATTATGATCGCCGAGTTTAATTCGTTGTTCTTGAAACCAACGCAACAGCTGTGCGCAATGTCGCCATACCAAGCGCTTGGGCCTCATCAAGCTGTGTACAAGAGCTTCGCGGCGCAGTGTCTGATATTCAAATTTTCTACGCGCCTCGTTCTGTTGCCGCCAAGCAAGAGGACATGTCGAAGGCGCTATTGCTGGCAAACATGGCAATGGATTGCCCGGATGCCCGTTTGCGTGTGATCGGTCAACATTCCGATGATGCTCGCATCGGTGAAAACCCGGCGACGGGCCGCTTGCGTGCGAAAGCGATGATGGCAATGCTGGTCGGGCAAGGCATCGAATCTGGACAAGTTATTATGGCCGCGCCTTCGCGTTCCATGAGCACGAATGAGCTCAGCGGAAGCCGGTTGGATTTTGACATCATACTTGAATGATCTCTGACTGACGCGTTTCTTTAAAGAAACGAGAAGCCCCAGTTCTATCTCATCAGATTGAACTGGGGCTCTTTGCGTTTATCGCTCAAATTATCGGCATGCGTTGTAATGCGGATTGAACCGAAAATAATCATTTGCACTCCTCTCAGATTCGGACTATGCGCCGGAGGCTCATGGGCAGGGCTTTAGTTCTGTCCGTTTTTCCGTGGGAGGCACGGTCATCGCGATGACCAAACCAGACCACGGCGACAGTATCTTCGGACACGCGTGTTCGTGGAGTTGAATTAGGAGAAAGCCAAATGGCTAAGAAACTCGCTGGTACGATGAAGCTGCAGGTTCCTGCAGGTAAAGCGAACCCATCCCCACCCGTCGGCCCTGCATTGGGTCAACGCGGCATTAACATCATGGAATTCTGTAAGGCGTTCAACGCTAAAACAGCGGATCTCGAGCCAGGCGCACCATGCCCGACCGTGATCACATACTATCAGGACAAGTCCTTTTCCATGGACATCAAGACGCCACCAGCGTCTTACTTCCTGAAGAAAGCTGCCAAGCTTTCCTCAGGTGCGAAGCTCCCTGGTCGTGAGACAGTTGGTTCTGTCACAGTGGCTCAGGTTAAAGAGATCGCAGAAGCGAAAATGAAAGATCTGAACGCGAACGACATGGAAGCGGCTATGCAGATCATTCTGGGCTCTGCCCGTTCTATGGGCATCGAGGTGAAGTAATGGCTAAATTTGGTAAGCGTTTCACCGCAGCTCGTGCGGCATTCGAAGGCAAGAGCAATCTGACAGTTGAAGACGCTGTTGCTCTGGTCAAAGCAAACGCCAACGCGAAGTTCGACGAGTCTGTCGAGATTGCAATGGTATTGGGCGTTGATCCACGCCACGCGGACCAGATGGTTCGTGGTGTGATCGGTCTTCCAAACGGCACAGGCAAAACAGTACGCGTTGCTGTCTTTGCACGCGGCGCGAAAGCTGAAGAAGCTCAAGCAGCTGGCGCAGACATCGTTGGTGCAGAAGACCTGATGGAAATAGTTCAAGGCGGTAAGATCGAATTTGATCGCTGCATCGCAACACCTGACATGATGCCTGTTGTGGGTCGTCTTGGTAAGGTGCTTGGTCCACGTAACCTGATGCCAAACCCAAAGGTCGGCACAGTGACAATGGACGTTGAAGCAGCTGTAAAAGCGGCTAAAGGCGGCGAAGTTCAGTTCAAAGCAGAGAAAGCTGGCGTTGTACACGCGGGCGTTGGCAAAGCATCTTTCGATCAAGCCAAGCTGGTTGAGAACGTTAAAGCCTTCATCGGTGCCGTCGCAAAAGCGCGCCCATCCGGTGCAAAGGGTGCTTACATGAAGAAGATCAGCATTTCTTCTACCATGGGCCCTGGTGTCAGCCTCGACGTTGCGTCTGCAAACGAAGAGTAAACAAGAATTCTTGTGATGTTTGCCTTCGGGCGAACCCACTTGATGACGGGGCCGCTTAATTTGGCCCTGTCCTGTCCGAGACGAAGGGTGAGAAGGCAACTTCTCATAATTCCTTTCTGAGATGGGGAACGAGACGAGACTTTCGAGGATTTAAGTACCTCGGGCGATCAACTCGGGACCCTCTATTGGACCCGAACGCCTGCACGTCTTTCAGACGTTGCTGGCTTAACTGAGCCGGAAGGGGAACCTTCCACATTTGGAGTAAAACTGTGGATAGAGCACAAAAAGAACAGTTGGTCGACGAACTCGGCCAAATCTTTGAAAGCTCTGGCGTCGTTGTGGTAGCCCACTACGCCGGTCTGACAGTTGTTGAGATGCAGGATCTACGTGCTCGCGCAAGCGAAGCAGGTGGAGCCGTTTT
>Ga0206128_1003861_pt1 | contig 12100 bp, 15 predicted proteins | sample Helgoland_Spring_7_FD_148601 | JGI IMG/M metagenome (GOLD analysis project Ga0206128, IMG submission 148601) | Pelagic subsurface seawater microbial communities from Kabeltonne, Helgoland, North Sea - Helgoland_Spring_Bloom_20160426_1 | ecosystem: Environmental > Aquatic > Marine > Epipelagic ...
ACATAAAAGCGCACACCCTCAAGAATGTTAACACTCATCAGTGTTTTCCATAGCAGTGTTTTTAGCTCATACATATCAATAACAACCTTCTTGCCGTTAACTGTATGTGTGCCTGCGCCTAGTAGATTGTAATACATGCTCTTAGTAATAAGTTCGTCATAGCATTCTGTAATACTGTCTGCACAATCTACAATCTCTTTAATGTCCATCATCTCATCAAAGATAATGCTAGGATCACTATACACATTGCGGATGATGTGTGTATAACTGCGGCTGTGGATTGTCTCACTGAATGTCCAAGTAGTAATCCAGTTCTCAAGTTCTGGCAAACTACAGATAGGATTAAACGCTTCTGCTGGCGCACGACCTTGCACACTGTCAAGCAGGATCTGGCGCTTGAGATTACTTGTAAACACATGACGCTCGTGGGTAGTTAGTTCCTTAAAGTCTTTACTGTCCTTGAGAATATCTACTTCTTCAGGACGCCAAAAGAAACCCAACTGCTTGTCGGTTAGTTTATCAAACTGGCGATACTTTAGCGTATCATAACGCTGCATGCCTAGTTCGCCGTCAAAGAATGCCATCTTCTCTGTGTGATTGTGTTTACTTGTGTTTAATACTGCCATTTTTCCGCTCTCTTGTTATATTGTACAACTGTCGCAATCTTCTTCATATTCAATCTCATCTGGAAGTGCGAGTTCAATACCTTCAACACGATCAGCCATGTCATCTCCGCTGCCATCATATGTGTTAAAATAATACAATTGCTTGGTTCCATATTTATACGCCATCAACAAATGTTGTAGCATCGTACTCATTGGGATCTTTTCATCTTCATAGTGCTGTGGGTTGTAACTTGTGTTTACACTAATGCCTTGGTCAATATACTTTTGTAGTACCGCCATGATCTTAATGTAGCCTTCAGGACTTTGCTGATCCCACAGTAGTTCATATTTGTTTTTCAAACGTGGATATCCAGGAACAACTTGCTTTAGAACACCGTCCTTGCTTTGCTTGACACTGACAAACGCACGAGGTGGCTCAATGCCGTTTGTGCTGTTTGATATCTGCGCACTTGTTTCAGCAGGCATAAGTGCCATTAGTGTGCTGTTACGAATACCAGTTGCTGCAAGTTGCTTGCGCAGACCTTTCCAATCCATACGTTCTTGATGCTTGACTAAATCATCAACATCTTTCTTATAAGTCTGGTTAGGTGTTATACCATCGCCATACTTGGTTTCATTTGTACCAGGGCAAGCACCTTGCTCAACTGCTAGGTCTGCACTGGCTTTAATTAGGTAGTAACTCCAAGCCTCAGCATACTCATCAATGAGATCCAAGTTTGGGTTACTGTATGTTGTATCATTCCGTGCAAGAAAGTATGCAAGGTTAATGATACCAACGCCTAGAGGACGGCGTTTCATTGTGCTACGCTCTGCTGCTTTAACAGGATAGTTTTGATATGTAAGCAATGCATCTAATCCGCGAACTGCAAGTTCACAAGGCTTTGCAAAATCTTCTGGCTTGCGAATGTTGCCCCAGTTAATAGCACTAAGCGTACACAGTGCAATCTCACCTTCTTCGTCATTAAAGTCGTTAAGTGGCTTTGTAGGCAAGTTAATCTCACAGCACAAATTGCTCTGCTTAATAGGAGCAAGTTCAGGTTTAAATGCTCCATGATCATTTGCATGATCTACGTTCATTAAGTAAATGCGTCCTGTGTTTTTACGCTCTTCCATAAAACTTGCAAACAACTGTGCTGCTGGCAATGTCTTTTTGCGAATACTTGTCTTGCGTTCTGCTGCTTCATACAGTCTCTTAAATTCATCCTGATCTGCAAAGAATGCATCATACAATCCAGGAACATCAGCAGGACTAAACAGTGTAATGTTGCCACCTGAGATTAGTCTTTCGTAGAATAGTTTTGAGAATTGCACACCGTAATCCATATGTCGGACTCGGTTATCCTCTGTGCCTTTATTGTTTTTAAGCACGAGCAAGTCTTCGACCTCCAAATGCCAAATAGGGTAATAAAGTGTAGCGGCTCCGTTTCTAACGCCGCCTTGAGAACAGCTACGAGTTGCGGATTGGAACATCTTGTAGAAAGGGATGACTCCAGTATGGTAGGCATCTCCATTTCGAATGGGACTTCCGAGTGCGCGGATACTTCCTGCTCCGATGCCAATGCCGGCTTTTTGACTAACATACTTAACAATGCTGCTAGTAGTAGCATTGATACTGTCCAAACTATCGTCCGTCTCAATAAGTACGCAACTTGAAAACTGTCTTTGTGGTGTTCTAACGCCAGCCATAACAGGAGTAGGCAGGCTAACATCAAAGGTAGATATTGCATCATAGTAATCCTTTACCCACTGCATACGAGTTTCTTTAGGATAATGTGCAAACAGTGTTGCTGCAATAAGTGCGTATGCCACTTGTGGTGTTTCGAATATTTCGTTTGTTACACGATTCTTTACTAGATACTTTCCTCTAAACTGTTCCATTGCAGCATAGGTTAAATTTTCATCACGCTCATGTTTAATGAAGTCATTGATAGCACTCCATTCATCATCGTCATAACTGTCGATTAGTTCACTGTCATAAAAACCAATCTCAACATTGCGAGCAACAAGTTTCTTAATGTGCCAAGGCTCAAACTCGCCATAAACCATTTTGCGTAGATGATAGTTAATAAGTCTACCACCCACAAACTGATAGCCAGGAGTCTCTTCGCTGATTAAGTCTGCTGCACTCTTAATAAGTGTTTCTTGGATGTCAACACTTGACATGCCGTTGTAAAATTGTATGTGACTGCGAATTTCTACTTCACTAGCACTGACGCCTGTAATACCTTCACACGCATAAAAAACGACCTTGTGGAGTTTATCCAATTCAAGGTCTTCTGTTGTACCATCACGTTTGGTAATCTGGATTTGTTTGTTCATCTTTGAACCCTTTGAATATTTCTAATGTTTTTGTATGTGGTATTTACAGGCGGTACCACACTGCTTCTAATACACTATAACTCGCAAGCGTCTAGGACTAATGGTTATTATTGAATTAATCTGATGCTGTATTTGAACGTTGCAGCCGTTCCGGTGCTAGTTGTAGTATACTGTAGTGTAGTGATATTTGACGTATTTGTCAAGCTAAAAGTTACACCTACACTGCCGTTATGTTCACTAAAATCTTCGTCTAGTACCTGTGCAGTTGCGTCTTGTGTAATTCGCAATGTGCCTTGGCGTATAGTTGTGCCACGAGTGATATTAAAATCAATTTCAATACTACTTTCTAGTCCAGTGTTATCTGCAAATGTAATGCCAGTTGATTGATTGCTAACATTGTCAGTTAGTGTTGCTGTTTGTCCATAGTTACGAATATAAGAGCCAAACTGTGCTCCACTGTTCTGCACACTAAGTCCAAAATGGCTAACACGCAAAGTGCTTGTTGTTTCATCTGCATCAGGACGCTCAAAGTCATCACCGATACTGTGCATACCAACACCTGCATATTCAATAACATGTGTACTAGCATTGCCGCTGCCAAGATTGTTGTTAGCACAATCTTTAAATGTATTGTTAGCACTTGTAAAGCCAGGTCCAAAATATACATGAATAGCACGATTGTAAATGTCATCAAACAAACTGTTGGTAACTTTTACACCACGTGGTCCATCAACTGCAGGAGCAACACCTGTTCTGCCTTCGCCAATCTTTAGTCCTTTAAACAGCGTATCAAACTGACAACCAGTAAATGTAATGCTGCTCATGTCGTGATCTGCTACTACACCAAATGGACTGTTGTTAAAGATACACCCTAAGAACTGCACATGTTCACTTTCACGAGTTGTACTACTTTCAATTTTCACACTTGTTCTGCCTGTACTCGATGGTACTGCAGATTCGTTGCCTCTAAAACGACAGTTTAAAAATGTCATATGTTTTGCTTGGTTAACAACAAATGCATCAATGCCAGCTACTGCGGCCCAAAATGTTAGTCCATCAATAACAACATTGCCTGGTAATGCTGCACCACTTGCACCTACGCTGCCATCAACCTGCTGCAGTGCGTCACTGGTCATAGCAACTGCGTCACCTCCAGCAGTTGTACATTTGATAATACTACTATCAAATCCATCACCCCATAGTTTAGCAAAAGGTGGAATCTTTAGTACATCTGTTACGATATATGTGCCAGCTGGGAAGAACAATGCACGACGAATCTCTGTGTTTGTTGCACGACTGAACAGTTGGAACAGTGCGCGGTTAATTGCTGCAGTATCGTCTGTTACGCCATCGCCTTTAGCACCAAAGTCTTTAACACTAGCATGGTCATCATACTTTTGCTGCATGGTGCGTGTGATGGGATCGTTTGCAGTTGTGCCAGTTGTAGCGTTGTAACCTGCTGCAGCACCTTTGTAGGTATAGGTATCTGCACTGTCGAGCAAGTCGCTGTTTGCTGTTAGTAGTTCAATGTTCTCAATCTGTGGAGCATCAGTGCCACCGTTACCAATGTAAATTCTGCGTGTGTCTACTGCGAGACCAAGCTCGCCCACTGCTAGTTGTGGTAAGTTATCAGCAACGCCTCGTCTGTGTTGGATTCTTGAGATTTGTACAATAGCCACGTTAGTATACTCCTATAAACATATAGTGTATTTATCCGTTAGTTAACACTCATTAACGGTATTGACCGTGTAATACCTTCTTTGTATACTAAGCAATAATCGTATAAAGTTTTTAGTCGCTGTGGCCCGCGCCAAATAGGCCACTTATATTTCATTGCATATTCGTGAACTTCCAAGCGACGGCGCATACGTTCTTCAAATGTTAGATCAGGATTAAGAGCACTGGTCCATATCAAGCTATTTTTTTGACTAACACCAATGTCATTGTATTCATATGATGGAAATGTTACTTGATGCGATTCTATCATTCTTTCAAGTGGAGTGTTAGGTAAAAACATAAGACTAGTACTAAGATCAATACCGGATATTGTTCCAGTTGCTACATACTTTTGCCAACGTGAATACATTGCAAGATTATCATGGTGATCATCCAGTGTCTCTGTCATATAACCAATAATCATTAAGAAAAAAGACTTTAGTCCAACACGATTAAAATGATATAGATGATAATCAATATCTTCGTTGGTAAATTTTTTATCCATTTCCCAACGAATTTTATCACTGCCTGTTTCTACTCCAACATAAAACTGTTCACCGCCTGCCTCTGCAATCATATCAAAGTAGTCATCGGTTAACTGTCGTTCTGGTTTAAAAATAAATTGTCCGCCCCACTGAAAACCTGCACTGTGAGTGCTATTATAATTTGCGAGCTTGTCGCACATATCTCGAAAGGCTTTTAGACTACCATTTATTAAACTATCTGTAAAATAAAATTGCGATACTCCATGCTTTTCATAATGATTGATCATTTCATCCGCAATATTTTGACCATCACGATATCTGAACTTAGGCCAATATGCTGAAACATCACAGTATGTGCATTTTCTTACACATCCTCGGCTACCAATAATGTTTACTTCGGTGCGGTCCTTATAGAGATAATCATATGCTGGCATGTCATAATCGTCATAAACAGGAAAACTAATATCATTCAAATTGTTAACTTGTCTTTGATTTTCTTTATTGTTAATTCCTGGATAATCAGTATTGCCATTTAGTAATTCTATAATAGCCTGCTCGCCTTCTCCAAAGATTACATATTTGCATAGTCCGGCATCGAGCATTATTTGGCCAATACGATTTACTCCCATGCCACCTAAAACAATTTCACAAGTTGGGTATCTGCTTAACACACGTTCGCAACACATTTTAGCAAACACATGACTGTTGCTGGTGAATACACTTATCATTAACCGTGTATTGTCATCACAGTGAGGCAATAATTCGTTGTCGATAAATTTTTCTAGTTGTTTTGTTTCTTGATCTGTAGGTGCTCTTACTTTTTCCCAGATACTTGACAAATCATAGTATGCACTATCACCAAGTTGTTGAAAAAGTTTTATATTAAGATCTAATACTTTTAGTTCAAATCCAGCACTTCTAATAACACCTGCTATAACTGCAGTACTAATAGGCGGTCTATGAACTTCAAGTTGTGGGATAGCAATGAGTATATTATTCATATATCCAGGATTTTCCTTATTTTGTTTATATATTGATGATGGTCACTATAATTATTTATTATGGTGTAATCACTAAAATAACTGGTATCACGATACTCGTTTGTTCTTTGATATCTTGTGTCTATTATCCAGTCATATGGATTGTCACCAATTGGAAAATTCCATTCGCCATTAAATCTTAAACAACTATCAGTTACCATTAAACAGCCTTGCTCTTTGCTATTGTAGTCTACTTTACGCAATAGCCATAATATACTAACTTCGTCTATTTCAATTTCTTCGATTTTTATAAACTTGTCTTCTAAAATATTTCCAGATGCATCTAATTTAGTATCATAAATTTTATTTGTGCCAAAACTTTTGTTGTACATTCCTAGCTGAAAAGGAGCGTTTTCTAGTACTATGCTAACATCAGTTTCATTTTCAATAGGATAGTCAAACTTTGTGCCGTTTTGAATAATTGTTAAAATAGGCCAAGTATTATAAAAGAATCCAGTTGCTTTAATTTCCAAATTCATAATTGCATATTCATCCTTGCTCGTAGTACTGGGCAACTCTGTCAAACCAAATGTTACTGTAATGGTCGAAAGCAGCACCTTCTAATATCCATTCTTGATACTGATAGTCCTTGCTGCACATAAGAATAACACCCTTGTTAATAGTAGTTTCAAACATGTTATTATGTGCATGTGCGTAGGCACAAAGTTGTAGGAAGTAATCTTCTACCCATTCAGTTCGCTTTGGTTTGTTGGTTTGTTTAAAGTCCATGATTGCAGGATCACCATCATGTACACCAACTAGGTCAGTTGTGCCAGCGTAAAGTCCACTGTAGTAAAGAGGCACTTCTGTTCCCCAATACTCGTCTGCATTTTTAAGCCCATGCTCTAATATGAGACTTGCCATTTTGTGACTTTGTTGACTGTAAGGATTGCTACCTGGCTCTCCTATCTCACCAGATATAACATAGTCCTCAAGCCACTTGTGTAAGCGTGTGCCTCTACCTGCAGCCTCTGTGACAATCTGCTGTGCTTTGGCTTCGCCTACACGCTTCTTCCAGTTTGCAAGTGCCTTGCGTTTTTCCTCTGGTTTAGTTTTATCTAGTATTGTAGTGACACTAGGCACAGCATTTCCGTCAGGAGTTGCATAGTGCCTTTTGCCTTCAATTGTTTTTCTGTTTATGGGTTTATAGTCGTATTTGTTAATAAGCATACACTTATTATACTATGCTACCAAGTGATATACCAATAAAAATATGTGCCGCTAGAACTTTTTCTTGCGATGGTATAACCTTTGTTCTCGAAATGTGCAATCACTTCGTTCATCTGTTCTGTTTTAACAATGTCAGTGATTGTGCCTTGATATGCTTTGTAATAGTTTTGACCGTCTACATCATTGTCGGTCATTGGGCTACCTGTAATAGTAGTGCCCTGGATAGTAACTGTTGTGGTGTCGCTAATGGTTGCTGCAAACGCACTGTTAGCAATAGCATTTAGTACAGCAATTTCCATGATACTGATTTGCTGTGCTAGTACATTGTTGTTCTGCGCTCTTTCACGAGCCTGTGCGCCTGTAGGGAAATATGCCATTATGCGTTCTTCTTTGCCATCTTAGTTGCCGTAGCGTAGTAAATCGCTTCGCCTTGTTCTTTACCGTAGCGGTCAATAAAGTCTGACTTTGGTAGTTTCTTTTCGTAATGCTTCATCTTTGATTTTTCTGCTTTAGTAAGACTACGCTCTTTAAATGCTTGCCATGCTTCGTTTATGCTCTCACCAGCATGCATTGCAGCCATGTGCTTGCGATACTTTTCAGTACCTTTCTTGTGTGGGCTCTTACCTTCACCGATCATGTTAAACAATGTAGGCATTAGTTTAGTAAACTTTTCAATAGTACCTACACGCTGTACAATCTTTTCTTTGTTCTCAGGGTTTACTTTGTCATAGATTTGTACAAGTACACTTGCTGTATACATGTCCACCATTTGCTTGCCGTCACCAAACTCTACTTCCATTGCACTCTTGTTGTCTACAATGTCGCGCATCTGTTTCATAACATCTGTGCGTGTGTCAACTTGTGTACCATCTTTGCCAAACATTTTACTTAGGTGTGGCGGAAGTTCGCCTTCTACAAATTCTTCAGTTCTCATCTTAGTTGCCCTTTGTGCCATTTTTGCAACACGTTCATCATCTGGCATGTCACCTTGCGGCTCCTCATATCCTGCGCCTTCGTCATCACTGTCGCCAACAAATGTAATCTCGTCTTTGTTGAACTGTGCAATAACATTCTTTAGTTGAGGATTAGTGTCGAAAACTGTTTTAAATCCGTCATAATCCATCATAATACCTGCGTTAGCAAGCATTTGTAGAAAGCCGTTCATGCTAAGTTTGCCCTGTTTGCCAGTATTACTAGCACGGGTTTGTGCAACCATAGCTGCACTCATTATAGCATCAACACTACTATCTACTTCGTAAAATCTCATTACTGACTAAAGCCCATTACGCCACTGCGTCCTAGCATGTCTTTAAGTTCTGCAAGTTCTGCATCACCGTTTGAATTTTCAATTGGTGCTTCTTCAACTGCAGGTGCTGCTTCAATTTCTGCAGCCTCAACTGCAACTTCTTCTGCAACTTCAGTCATTGCTGTTAACCGATCTTGTAATGTTCTCATGTCTACTGTGGTATACATTATGCTCTCTTTTCTCTGCCTACTGGCGCTTCTTCGCCGCCCTGTGCTGCTGGTGCTGAGTCAAATTCATCTTCAATTGGCTCCATGTCTGCTACATCATCCATGTTCATGCCCATTGGTTCTGCAGGTGCATCACCAACTAGTACACGGGTTGCATTGTCTGCCGCAACACGATCATTTTTCATTGTGTCCAATGTGTTCTGTAGTGCGCCAGTCATTCCTGCAACAAACTGATCTGCAATGTCTGAACCCATTTCATCACGGATCTTATCTGCTACTGGTGCTAGTTCTTCGTTAAGCATTTCACCAACATCTTGAATCATTGCATCATACTTGTCAACCATGCTCTTAGCAGCCATGATTAATTCACTTGATTCAACTGCGCCTTCGTTCATCTTCTTTTTCTTTTTGCCGTAGTAGCCTTCGTCTGCTTTCGCTTTTTTATCTTTAGCAGCCTTTTTCATAGACTCTTCTTTATCGCCGTCACCGTCGATATCAATATAGTCTGGCTTTGCGTTCTTTTCAGCGATGTGCTTAGTAAGTGCCTCAAGTGCAATTTTCATCTCGTAATACTTTGTACGAGTTTGACTTGCACTACCTAGTTTACTTTCGTAAATATTCATTTGTTCACTGAGATTCTTGTGCAAACGCTCTGCCTTTGCTTCACTTAGATTATCTAAGTCCAGTGCATATCCAAATACACGTTTTGCTAGTTTGTTTACTTTTTCTGCATTTGGAGCAGGTACGAGTTCGTTAAGGTTCATGGTTCTTCCCTTTAATTTATATAGTGTATTTATTAAACTGATATGGTTTTTAGGAGTTGTGTGAGTGCTGCATCCGCTTCATGCAATATAGGCATGTCAGCACTTATGCGGTGACTCATGATGTTTTTGCGCACTTGGTTAGTGCCACGTAGATGATAGTGATAAAAGTCTATGTCTGTTTTTACTTTTTGTAGTTTACGATCTAATTCTTTAATCGCTTTAGCCTTGTTTAAGTCATTGTGCAGCAAGCACAGTGCATATCCTACAGCACTTTTGCGTCTATAAAAACTCTCATCTTTACATATCCATGCGCCATAGCGATTGTCAATAACAATGTCATTGACTTTTACACTGCCATGCTCAAGTTTGCTGATTCTTATTTCAGGACTGAAATCAAGTAAGCGATCAATACGTTGATGTAGAGTTTGCTGCCTTGGAAATTGTAAAATAGATGCTGTCATCTTGCTTTTGCCTTATTAGGATAGATTTTTCAGTTAAGCGGCGTGCCACTTGTTGTTCTCTCTCACTTAAATCTCTTTTTTTCACAGGACCTTTGCTCATTGTCTCAATGAGATCCTGCTCCTCCTTGGTTACAAAAGTCTGAAGACCACTTGTAAATTCTACAAAACGCATTATCGTAAACTACTTACGTTAACGTCAACCATTGCACCTTTTGCGCGGCGAATTAAGTTCGCACGTTCTGCAGGTGTTAGTTCATCTGTGATCTGTATCATACCGTTAGGTCCTGACAGATCTATTTTTTTATCACTTAAATTCATTGTAAACGTAATGCGCGGATCATTTGGATCAGCAAATGTTGCAGTAAAGCCTTGTGTACCTGTTAGGATATATTGTGCTTCATTTAGCTGAACAGTCTTACCTGTCATCACACCATACTGTGCTTCTAATATTTTCATCTGCTTGCCTTGTTTAGTGCTGCTACACGTTTACTTGCCGGGTTAACTCTTTTTGTTTTCTTTGCTTTGCGTGCCATTCTTGCGCCCAAGCGTGCTTTAGTCATCTTTAACTTAATACGCTTTTTAATATCTGGTGCTGCAAAGCATTGTGCTGGCGAACTTACAATACGGCTTTTGCGTCTGCCACTGGTACAGCGAAACTTGCGAACAACTTTGTTGCCGCGCTTTGCCCATGTCATGCCTTCAGTAAGTTCACTTAAAATCATACTGTATTTATGCTTAGATTATTTTGTTAATAAAACAAATAGTAGTGCGCCAACCGCACTACCTAAGACACCGATAAGTCCAATGCCCCAATTTATTAGTTGTTTATTTCTGTCATGTTTCATTGAAACCATCATGTCTTTAAGTTCCGACAGTGTTTTTTCAAATTTATCCATGCGACTTCCCAAGTTTTTTAGCTCTCTGTGCAATCCATTGTACCTCTCAGAGCACAAGTCTACATGTGCTTCCAAAGACTCTTTTTCTAATTCCGACATTACTAATCACCTACCTTGGGGTGATGCCTAGATTATCTACTTTTTAGTATGTGCCTATGTGTGTTTTATATGTGTGCCTATTATTCTAGCATCATATATATTTATTAGACCGTAGGTGCAATAAAATACTGTATGTTAATTAAACCACTGTCTGAAGTGTGAAAAACACTGGGAGTTAACTGTATAGTTTCGTCTAAATCGCTGTGTACTGGTATTAAATCAAATACTGTGTGCAGTCTTTCGGCATTAGTACCAAACACATCAGCTTGTTCTGCACCAATGGCAAAAATCCACATGTTTATATTAGCGTTCAACATTTGTAGTTGGAATTGGTGCTTGATGCCTATTTTGTTAAACAAGGCACTGTCTGAAAACCCATCGTCGTTATTAAAATTGTGTAACTCTGGATTCTGTAGTATGATAGGCTGTGTTAATAATCCTGCAGTTTGTAGCACTGTTTCCCAGTTGCGCTGCTGATTGCGTTCTTTACTTTTGCCACGAGTTACACCAGTTGCGGTTATGTCCACTAGACTTACGCCCCATACTGCACTGGGTATATTAAATATTGCGCCCATGCTTGCCTCCGTGTAGTGGATCTTTCTCTCTGAGTTGTTCGCCTAGTTTAAGCAGCGTGTTTACATCGTCAAACAGTATTGCATCTGCACTTGTGTATCCCATGAACTTTAAACATTTTAATCTATTGCTACCAGTTTTAAGTGCCCAGATCATACCATCTTCATTTACAACCGGAGGATTTATTCCAGGCCAACTTTCACTGCTTCCAAACCAACTTTTAAACTTAGTATTCCACCATTCAGGAGTAACTTTGTAATATAGCAAAGGATACCACATGCCATCATCCATCATTTTAGGCAAGTCACGCCAATACCAACGATTGTCCTTGCGGGCACTCATTGGGCTTAGTTTGCTTAGTTCAACTGTGTGTATGCCGGGATGTTCTTGCCAAATACTGCTTGCATGTTTCATTATAGTAGTATTTAACTCATAAAAAAAGCGCCACTTAAAAAGTGACGCTTTAATAATTGTTTTT
>Ga0206128_1003864_pt1 | contig 12095 bp, 14 predicted proteins | sample Helgoland_Spring_7_FD_148601 | JGI IMG/M metagenome (GOLD analysis project Ga0206128, IMG submission 148601) | Pelagic subsurface seawater microbial communities from Kabeltonne, Helgoland, North Sea - Helgoland_Spring_Bloom_20160426_1 | ecosystem: Environmental > Aquatic > Marine > Epipelagic ...
CAGGCTCTATGTCAAACAGTTCAGGCTTTGCCAGACTCTCAACGCTAAAACTTATACGAGTGCAACAACTATTGCCACTGGTAATTACAGGAATACCCATAAGTGTTGCTTGCAGTGCTACCATACTGTTATACGCAACTACACAAAAACTATCTGCAAGTTGTTCTTCAAGCGGAGGATAATTTTTTACTTCCTCAGATGTATGCAAATGCAGCAAAAATCCACGCTCGTCAACTACAGGCTCGCCTGGTTTGCGTCTAACAACAATTTCAGCATCAGGCATATACTCACGAATTTTTGCAACTGTGCGCTGTTCCCAATCTCTGTCATTGAAAAACCAACCCACTGCATCTGTAGGCGGAAGCACAAGTATCTTTTTGCCACGCTGTACGTTAGGGCGCCATGGTTGTAGAGAATATTTTTCAAATGAATCAAATGCTTTACTATCTACATCTCTAAGTGTAGTACAAGCATGTCCATTTTTTGTAATGCGCAAATATCCTTTACCGCCGTATCCAGGATTGTAATAAGCATGATCCATATAGTAATAGTCTATGCCTTTGGCTTTTGCTTCTTTTAGCATTAGTCCAGTGCCACGTAGTATGCCCAGTGTTGCAACTGCATCTGTGTTAGCGGGCATTCCTGACTGTAGGTATTGCTCTATAGGCACATGCTTTACTTCCCACTTGCCGTTTGTTGTGTGTCCCTTTCTTATCACGCCGCGAGCAAACGCAATTGTAAATTCTTTAGTAAGCCGTCTGTTGGTGTCAAATACAATTAAGTTAGGCATTCTTGTGCAAACCCGCTTTCGATTTCATTATGTGTAAACTGACTGTAAGCAAGATTGTTAAACCATTGCTGTCTGTCTACACGACGAGGATTTTCTATTTCTTCTAAACTAGTACTACTTATATCCGCTGCAAAACTTGCTGGATCGCATATAGTTGGTATACCCATCATTTGCGCATCCATTGCTGCAAGACTAATGCAGGTTACTACACAGTGCGTGTCTTGTGCTTGTTCTTCAAATGGTACGGTCGCTACAGCAGGTCCACTAGTGCCATTTGCTCTGGGCTTGCGTCTTACTTCTATAGGTCTATCAGTAAGCCTACTTAGTGTGTCCAAGGTCATCGTTAACCACATATCAACACTCATACCAGTAATATAGCGTGTCATTGTTTCACTACTAGGGCATACTAGGATTTTTTTACCTGTTCCGTATTCTTTAGGTGTAATATTCCATTGCGCAAATCTGTCGCCGGGATAATCCACTGTCTTACGATAATGAATGCTGTTACGGCTAACACGCCAATAGTATCCTTTATCCATGTGTTCTTGCCATCTGCCCCAGTAAGGCATATCCCAGAAGTACCAGTCTATGCCTTGTTTAGATAATGTATCAATTCTCTGTTGGTTATCTTGAATAAATCCCCAAAAGTGACTTGGAGTAAGATCTATTTCGTCTCTTGTATATACAGGGCGCGAACCTTGCCAGCCTTTAAGTAGACTGCGCATTACCCAATTACATTTACTTTCACTATTCTGAGTATTATAGTACAAGTTCATAATTAAACTTTTGAAAGTCTATTGCGTAACGCTGTTGTATGTATTCTATCATTTCATCATCAAATTCTTCTTGCCAAGTTAGATTTTTAGGATTTTTCTTCACATGTGAATATTCTACATTACATCCCATTTTAGCAAGCCATTTATAGCACTTTTGAATTTCTTCTAATTTAAACCATTCTATATTTGGGCATCCACTTATCCAATCATACTGGGGTTTAGAAACTTGTTTAGGAACTCCTTGAGCTACTACATCATCTAAATTTAACAGTGTACCTTTTATACCTAGATCTTCTAATAGGTCAACTTGCTGTTGCATTTCTTGTACTGACAGTGTTTTAAGTTTAAGTTCGCCATTAATGCGTTTTTTATGCCAAGCAATTTGATAATAGTACCAGCTGTGATATCTTGCAAACGGATTTCTCACTGTTGTAAACCAAGTCTCAGGTAGTTCTATGTTTGCTCTTTGAATTTTAGAATAGTGTGCATGGGTATCACAAGGATACCATGGTGACCATGGATCTTGATGATTATTTTTGTTAGGACCTTTTTCACCATGACGAAATGCTGAACTTATACTAGATCCGCCGCACTTTGGGATGTGTATAAATCCCAGTTTCTTATTAGTAGTAATAAACATTAGTAGTTTGCACTTCTATGATCTGCTTGTCTTACATCAATGTTAGTTTCACTGTATTCTGTTTTTAATTCGTCCACTACATCATTTACATAACGACCTTGGAATGGAATTTGAAATGGCTTGTCACTAATCTTACGATATGCTGTAACAATACTTACATTCTGTGCTTTACCATCTCTGTTGTGTAGTTCATCATACGCACGTTCTAGTTCACTAACGGGCGCACGAGGTTTCTTTTGTTCATAGTAACTCCAACTATCCATGCCTGTTGGACAGTCAATGTATTTGCCTGTGTTCTGTGCTAACCACATAAACTGCCATTCATATCCATTTGCTGCAGCAATATCACGGAACAATCCTGGATGAAAACTATAGAAGCAGTGATTAAACCATGGAGCAAATGGCAGCACATTAATCATAATGCCGCCTGGCTTGCACAGGTTATGCATGTTTTCAAACACTGTACGCTGATCAAAGATGTGTTCTCCTGTGCCATTGTTTGTTACATAATCAAACTGTGTTGTGTAGTTGTACTTGTCTTTTAGTATGAAATTAAGGTCCATAGCAATAGCACGAAGTTCAGTGTTAATGTCAATAGCAAGATAGTCACTAAATCCGAGGTCTTCAAAGTATTCCCATACAAAGTTAGTGGGTCGTCTATGTACTCGTCCTGATATTTTTTCACATTCATTTAACCATCCTTCACTGTATCTAAAACGCTGATTGCCCCATTCAACTACAGTAGCACCTTCGGGCAATTGTTTGCTGATATGTGCAGTTGCTAGTTGCATTATATTATTAAATGCCATTAGTTTTTAATCTCCCTGACTTTCCACATCTTGCCTGTGCCGTTAAACTCACCAATAATGTTGATGCTGTGTCTGCGCTCTGTTGGAGCAATGCGAGGCGTAACACTGTGTACACTATCTTTTACATTTAAAAACATACAAAAGTTATTTGCACGATAAGGTACTTCAAACACAGGCTCGTGTAAACCGTCATCTACTTGTCTACCTAGGCTCTTGTTTACTTCTGTGATCTCGCCTGTTACACGATGCACTGTAAAGTTGCCGCCCTGTGCCATGTCTGCTTGCTTGCGCATGTATAGCAGTCCGGCATAAATCTCAACAGGATTATCTACATGTGGTGTACGGCTTGTGCCAGTTTGATCCACGGGCTCATGCACAACAAACTGACAGTCTGTAACATAGTGTCCACTATTGTCTACGTCACGCACACTTACTGGCTTTGTTTTTAAATTTTCATAAAATTCTTCGCCATATGCTTGAACAATATGTGGGGCAAATAGTTCTGCGCATGCACGAAAGTATTCTGTGCTTGAATGATATGCAAAAAAGTCTTGCCAAATAGCAGGAGGTTGCCACATAGTTGCTTCTTTACATTTAAAACGATATGTAATACCGCCATCATGTGGCTGTGTATGCTTAACAATCATATCCTCTGGAAATGTTGCTTCTAGTTCTCTGTAAAATCTATCAGGCATTGCGCCTTCTACGCACACATATGGAAATGGATCACTACGCACTTCTGTTACATTCTGTATTACACTTAAATTACTCATATCGCTTGTCCTTATGCTCAAATACAAAATCATTTTTCCATACACCAGTATTTACATAGCCCAGTGATTCTAAAAAAGTGCTTGCTAAATTTTCTTCTGTTGCCCATCCGTATTTGATGTCGCCACCGTTTTGTTCGATTACTACCATTGGCTTATGTTTGTTTATTGTTTCCACTGCGCCTTGCAATACTTTAAGCTCATAGCCTTCAACATCTACTTTAACAAAGTCTACACTATTAAATGCGAAACTGTCAAGTGTTTCCACAGGTACATTTGTTCTATACTTACTGGGTTGTATTTTCACAGTGTCATCTTTGTGTACTGCGCCGCCGTTCATATTAACTAATCCTTGCTTGTCACCAATGCCACAGTTCCATACTTGCACACGATCTTTGGGAATGTTTCTATTAAAATGCCCTACTAGTGTTTGTCTCCGAGGCTCAAAACATTTAACTTGTTGAAAATGTTTAAGCAAATAGTGTGTGTATTCTCCAAAACGACAGCCAACATCAATTGCAGTTCTGCCCTGTGTTTTAGAAAAGAAGTCTTGCATATAAGCGTAGTGCTTGTGTATTTGATTAATACCTAGACCATCATGTGAAAAAACAAGATCGCCATTGTCCTGATATAAATCTTGTTCAAACGTTAGCTCTTTCATTTTTTTATACCCTCACTCTTTTGCTCTTGTGTTGCATCATACTCATGAGGATTTTTTAGTTTTTCCTGGCGTATCTGTTCTTTTGTTACCTGACGCAAATCTTTCCACCATTCTGCATCATGCTGAAAGCCGCCAACAATATCACCTTTGAGACTTTTGCCTACTTCTTTTCTAAAGCCCTTTAAGTGATCCATGTAAGCACCTAGTACACTGTTAATGAATACATGCCCACTAGCGTTTGGTCCACCAAGGTCGTTAAACTCTACACCCACTGCTTTAAAGTCCTCAACTAGTTCGCCGAATATAAAACTATCGTGATATTCGTCATGTTCAAAGATATCATCACTTTCATAGATCCAACGCCATTGCTCCATAAACTCAGAAAACTTTGGATGATTACGATTAAACATCATCCAGCCACACTCGGGCCAAGTCTTGCGTCCTAGGTATGTTGCTAATTGATTCTCATTAGGAGCAATACTGTGTAAAAACTCTAAGGTCATGGGTGTATGTGTTCTTACGTCAGCATCACACCAAATAAAAATGTCTGTGTCACAGTGTTCTGCGAAGTGCCACAGTGCAAAAGTTTTGTTTGCAAATCGACTAGCATCCCAGAGAAAACTTTTCTTAGTTTTGTCTTTGTTGTGTCCATGTGCATGCGGATTGTTCTTGTGTCGCTCTTGCCAACTTTTTAAATCTGGCAAGGTTGTTCGTTGGTCGTGAAGGGTAATGCTATGGTTACCTTGTAGAGCAGGGTTATGATCCTCAGGATAAATTGTTAAGGGCACTTCTTTGGGCCAGTTTGCATTGTATCCTTCAATGAACTGCTTGCCATATTTCTTATAGCCAGTTTCGTGCCAAGTGGTAAATACTGATAATGTGCGCATATAACTATTTATAGGTTTAGAAATACACAATGAAAATTTCACACTTTCCTGGTAACTTGCCCAACAATTCACAACAAGTATATCCGCAACTAGTGGATGCTATACAACAAACAGACACACTCGTTGAAAATGACTTGGATGCTGATGCTGCACTTATATGGAGTGTGCTGTGGTATGGCAAGATGGGCGCAAACAAACGAGTATGGGATCACTACCGCGCACAGAACAAGCCAGTCATTGTCATTGAAGTGGGCGGGCTTATACGCAACACCACTTGGAAGTTGGGTATAAACGGGATCAACAGAGATGCAGACTTTGCTGTGGATGCTTACATGCCAGACGATAGACTAAGCAAGTTTGGCATTGTATTACAACCTTGGAAGCAGCAAGGCGAGTATGTGTTAATTTGCGGGCAGCATGGATACAGTGAGCAGTGGCGCAACATGCCTGATATGGACACATACTATCGCAACACTATTGCTGAGATACGCAAGGTCACAGACAAGCCCATAGTTGTTCGCAGTCATCCTCGCTACAGAGAGTCGCTACACTGGGCATGCGATATGCAGTGGTACAAAGAGCAAGGTGTCACTTGGAACATACCCAAGCATGTGCAGCAAACCTATGACAGTTTTGATTTAGAGCATATGCTAAAGCATACACACTTTACTGTTAGTCATAGCAGTAACGCTGGCATTACTAGCATTATACATGGTGTGCCTGCTGTTGTTAGTGAAAGTAGTTTAGCATATGATGTTAGCACAAAAATGGACTCATGGTTAAGCAAGCCTGATAGACACAATTGGTTAAACCGTATGACATACACAGAATGGTTTGCTGATGAAATTGGCATACAGTGGAATCGCATTAGAGCAAAACTATAGTGTTGCATATTTGCAACAGTGTTACTAAAAAGTAATAAAAAGGTTGGTTTTGACGAAAATCTTTAGTATAATACTTATAAATATCCTTGTTATGTTTTCGCCAAGCTATTCGTGTGTATACACCTTTTTGCAAGCATGATAAGATAACAAATAACAGTAGAAGAATACTGTAAAATAAACCCTCAAAGGAAATTTAAGACAATGAAAAGACTACTCGCAACTACTGCGCTACTAGCAGTATTGACAACACCTGTTATGGCTGATGTAACCATCGGCGGAGACATGGAATACTCATATCAGGACAATGACGGAACAACATCAACAGCAATGGACGGTGATATTAACTTTGTAGCAAAAACTACAACAGACACAGGCTTGACATTTGGTGCAGATTTTAATCTTAACCAAGACGGCAATGATGATGGCGGCAACAGTATTACTGTTAGCAACGATCAGTTTAAACTTGATCTAGGTGATGTAGACAGTGCGCTTGACGCAATCGACGATAAGACAGACTTTACATATGTATTGGGCAATGGTTCACCAAGTGCAAACCATTCATCAATCCTTAGTTTGTCACCTCTCACAGGTCTAACACTTAACATCAGTAACGCAACTGGCACAGACTATGGCACAGCGGCTAAAGAAGGCTATGCATACAGTGGTACATATGCAATCGGCAGTATCGCAACTGTTGGTGCAGGTCAGATGAAAAATGCTGATGACACAGAAGCAACTCTTATGAATGTAACTGGTGCACTAGGTCCAATTGGTCTTGCATATGAAATTCATACAGACACAACTGCTGCTGGCGTTGACACAGACACAACTACAATGGGCGCAACATACACAATTGATGCACTTAAGGTTGGCGTTGAAACAATGAAAGCAGAATCAGCTGGTACAGTTTCAAGTGATGAGATTACATTTGGCGCACAGTATACTGTAGCACCAGGTCTAGTTGCATTTGCTGAAATGACAGAAGATGACAAGACTGCTAGTGAAAAAACTACAGCAATTGGTCTTGCAGTAAAATTCTAATTTAAATTTAGGATAATAAAAAAGCAGCGGAAACGCTGCTTTTTTTGTGACTTAACTGGTGTGCCATCTATAATCTTGCACAGTGCCATCTAACCAAGTAGTAACTAATCCTTGATCTTTAAGTATGCCGTTTTGCATGATTACTTCTTCCATGTTTGCATTTACAAAGCCTTGTTCTACCATACTATACCAAGTTGTAGTATAAGGCAAAGGATCTCTTTCTTTATACACAACTACTTGTATAATGTCCTCAAACTTGCGTTTTTGCAAATAGTAGTCTTTAACATCAAATCCATTTAGTGCAAGCAGATAAAGTATTTGTGTTACAGTAAATGTATTGTAGTGTTGTGCAGGTGTGTAGTGCTGAAATCTATGCTGCAGCACATTCACTGTGCTGGGTACATTCAAGTAAAGCATGCCTCCCATGGTCATTGCACGATTGACACGCCCTAGAAACTCTAGTGGACTGTAAATATACTGCATAACATCATGGCACCAAACAACATCCACTTTTACACTTAGCATAGGAGTATCAGTGTTAAGGTCATGGTTCTTGTAGTCAATGTTGTGCCGCTGAGGTTTAATATGTTCGCAGTTTAAATCAATGCCGTGACATGCAATATCCAGGTATCTGCCTGGCTCACCATCTTCGTTGATATCACGCATGTTTGCCCAATACTCTAAATGCGACCCATTGCCGCATCCCAGATCAGCCATGTGTTTAATACTGCGCTTAAAGTCATCAAACTGATTGAGAAACTCCAGCGTTTGTTCGCCTAGTGTCATGTTAGTCAATTCTAATATCTTCCATACCTGCTGTGCGTAAACGAACAACATGTCCCATCTGCCATTGCTTAGTGTCCAAGCCTTTCATAATGCCTAGCCATCTGTTACGCAACAGTGCCACTTCGTTGATAATAGTTTCAAAGTCAATAACTTCATCTTCGCCATCTACATACTTTTCTGCATCGCGACTTGTTAAAGCACGGGCATATCCTTCTAAATACTTTTGAAAGTGCTTGCGTCTGATCTTGCGTAGTTGTATGTTGAGGTAGTTAAGCACCGCTTCAATCTCTTGTAGTTGATTGAAACGATGCTCAGTAATACCTGGTAATGCAGTGATATTACGTTCTACAATACCTTTAACATGACACTCACGCTTTGCTTCTTCCAGTTCACTTTCATAAAAGTTAATGAAACTTGGAATAGCACCTAAGTCGTTAACAACTCTGTTGTAGTATTGGCTCAATACTCATCTTCTTCGAGTTCGAAGTCCTCTTCTCCAAGCAAATCTTTTACACTTGCTTTGAGATATTTGTCTACACCACCAAGTTTAAACAAATCTTGTTCGTCAAGAATTTCTTGCATATCTTCTACAAAATGATCGCTTGCTAACTGTCTATCCTTTGCTGGGATATATTCTTTAAGAATTTTATAAGCGTCAATTACAACTTCAACATCACTCATTTTTTTACCTATACAGTTCCGGAAAAATATTTTTCAATTTTTTAATATTTTTGTTAGTTTCATACCATTCAATATACGCAAAAAAATCATCACGCAAAGATGGGTCATATTCTAAATCATTAACTTTTACTAATAAATCTTCGTAACTAGTTTCAATGTCGTTAATAATATTTTTGTTATTTACTATATCTGTTAATAGATTTTTCTTTATATTATCAGGCAACGTTTTTATACTAAGGCATTGAGGATTGTATACTATGTTAGCACCCAATTTTATGTTGTTGTTTTGACACCATTTTGCAAGATCAGCAAAACCTAGTACTGTTGCTGTTTGAAATGTATATAACACTGTCATATCTATTTTTGGATTTTTAACAGCCTTAAGAACATTTTGTTCAACTTCATTCCATTCCGATCCAGATCTAGCCCATTCTTGCACTTCGCCTATTCCTTCTAGACTAACACTACATTGAATATACTTGAAATCACCTAGAGAGTCAATAATATCTGAAAAATTTTTACTAGCATTTGTTACAAAGATTAAACTTAATTTCTTTTTTTTACTAGCAGGAAGTTCACGCAACTTATCCATCAAAAACTTATCTAAGAATGGTTCTCCGCCTAGAAATTTTAAAAATCTAATGTGCTTATTATTTTCTATAATATCATTTAAATACTCAATATACTTCTTATTTTTGAATGAAAAACTCTTTACTCGCTGCAAATAATCGGGATCTGTTGCAAGTTTAGATTGAACAATTGGATGATCTATGTCGGACATCCAATTTGCATAGATCAACGAGCTATCCTCAGGGTTGCACATAACACAAGCATAGTTACAAGTATTTCCTACTCTAATATCCGCGGCCAGAATTATATCACTATTAAAGTCATTTTTTTTGTCGAAGTATACATCCATCCAATTTGAACTATTGAAATCTTTTTGAAATGATAATAACGAGTTCAATTGCCGCCTAAGACTTGTTATGCCATTTTTTTCATTGATCCAACACTGACTACAATGTTCTGATTTTACTCCGTTTGAAAGATCTTTTTTTAAATCCAATATTGGCTTAGAATTTAAATACTCCAAAGAACTCATTGATTGACTGGGCATATTTTCTATAATCTTATTAGATATAGCACAACAAACACTTTTAGACATGTCATTAGAATTTCGAATCTGAAACCACGGAGCAACACAAAATGTTTCTTTGCTATTATTCATTCTCTTCTAATACTTCGCCTGTTTCTGGATCAATAGCTTCATGTACATCACCATGTCCATCTACTGCTAGTGCTGCGCCTTCTGCAACATCATCAATACTTAGTCCATCTTCATTACTAATGTCATCCATGATAACTTGAAGTTTATCACCTGTCCAGCCTTTACGGAACTCTAACATTTCTTCACCAGCGGTAGTTGTATACTTTAGTCGATTGCCTTGCTTTGTAAGCATACCTTTTGCTTCAAACATGTCAAGTAATCCACTGTAAGGATCCATGCCTGTTTCATATGGAATCTTAACCTGCACTGCTTCAAATGGCTTACTATAGCGTGTTTTCATAACTTTACATGCTGCACGGATACCATTTACAGTAGTAGTTTTGTTGCCATCTAAATCTTCTTTGAGCTTTAGTTTACGCATTGCAATAACAATACTACTTGCATAGATAAAGCCTTGTCCGCCACTGATCTTGTCATCTGGATCAAACATATCCTGCGAAGCATATGTATGGTTAGTACACACCATACCTACATTGTAACTACCAATCATGTTAACTGTGTTACGCACAAGACTAGTTAGTGCTTTAGGTTTACGTCCCATGTCACCTTTCATGTCGCCTTTGTTAAACTGGTCAACATCTGTAGGTGTCATCATCATTCCCAAACTGTCAAGTACAAACAGTACTTTTGGACGATCTTCTTCTGCCATTGCTTTGTAATCTGCCATAAAGGTGCTGAATGTTTTAGCAACATCATCAATCATGCTCATGCTTAGTTTAAGCAGTTTGCTTTCATCTGTGTCAACACCAAGTGCATGTAGCCAGCTTTCGTCTAGTGCGTTCTCACTATCAATCACTACAACAAAGATACCTTGTTCCTGTGCAGCTCTAATAATATTACCACTAGCAAAGTAACTCTTGCCTGCACCTGATTCACCAGCAAACACTGTAACTTTGCCCATGGGCACACCACGATAAAAGTCTCCACTAATAAGGTAGTTAAGTGCATAACTTCCTGTGCTGATCCAATCTGTGGGATCGTGAAATCCGATGCTTAGTCCATCAATGCTTTTTGTAATGTCTTTTCTAAATTTACTTACATCAAAAGGCTTTGCCATTTATGTCCTCCATAATTTTGTTTTTAATTTGTTTGTGTCCGCGTCTAGTTGGATGGCTTTCCCATTCTACTGACGTTTCTGCAAAGGTTTGTATTGATTCATTTAATTGTATACTATTGATCATAGTATGTAAAGATTTTAAATAATCAAAACGTTCCTGTAACATATCATCTGATAAATTGTCAAATAGTAGATTATCTCTTAGTTGCTGTTTAAATGTTTTTATCGACCCATCCCACCAACAATCATGTGAAAAAACAAACCTTTGCACACAGGGTACATTCATCAATTTGCATGTATTTGATATACTTAATGAATATAATAAAGTCCTACAGTAGTTAAGATACCAATCTTGTAAGACATATCTATCTTTTTTGGGCCAAACTGTTATAATTTTACTTGTTTGCGGATTAGTAAATTCATAACGGTTAGTATTAGACCAAAGTACTACTACTAATGTAGAGCTCTCTGATATATTTGGCAAAACATACCTAAATATACGGTCATTACTACATCCTGCTCTACTAAAATCTTTAAGTTCTAAGTTTAAATCTTTAGCCAGTAGTGCAGGCCAACAGTTTTGCCGGTGACCATCCAATTCTTCCAGTGGCCAATTACAAAAACTATCTCCGCCTACAATTAACATGAATTTATCTATCTATTAAAGTGAGGGCGACATTGCTGCCGCCCTCTGTGCCTTATGATTGGCGGTTACGGATCATCGCTAGGATGTCTTCTGCCCGCTTGCTTTCACCTTCAGGCGCCGCTGCTGGTGCTGCCACTGTTTCAACTTGTGGAGCAGGAGTAGGAGCCTCTGCAATTGGTGAAGGAGTTGCTGCCGGAGCAGGTGCTGGGGTAGCTGGCGCTGCCGTTGCAGTAGACGTACTAGAGGTTGAGGAACCTGCAGGAGCGTCAATACCATATGGACGATAATACTGCCCCCAACGCTCAACGTCGTAGGGCTGTCCATCTACACTTGCTTCGAACATCTCTTTAATGCACTGCAATTCTACTTCAGTAGGTTT
>Ga0206128_1003878_pt1 | contig 12054 bp, 10 predicted proteins | sample Helgoland_Spring_7_FD_148601 | JGI IMG/M metagenome (GOLD analysis project Ga0206128, IMG submission 148601) | Pelagic subsurface seawater microbial communities from Kabeltonne, Helgoland, North Sea - Helgoland_Spring_Bloom_20160426_1 | ecosystem: Environmental > Aquatic > Marine > Epipelagic ...
CCCCTGTGAACCGTAGGGAAGTTCCCGTCCGGCTCTCTTTGGCTCTCAACAATGTGTACGTTCCGAAAACCAGCATTCTTCAGGGCAGGAATAACCGATGCTGAACCTGTCCCGTGCAACGGAGTATAAACCAAAGGCATGTCAGACCCCTCTTTGCGCAAGCCCGCATCCAGAGATAGATCTTGAACTGTTTTGAGATAGGCTTCATCATCCCCAGCACCAAGCATGTGAATGTTCGGAAGGTCCGAATCGGCGGCCCATCGAACCGAATCCATGGAGTGCACATTGCGCACTTCTTGGATAATCCCACGATCATGCGGCGGAACGATTTGTCCTCCATCACTCCAATACACCTTATACCCGTTGTACTCTTTCGGGTTGTGACTCGCTGTAATGACGATGCCGGCCGTGCATCCTTTGCTTCGCACTGTAAATGACAATTGAGGCGTTGGACGCAATGCCGGATAAAGAAACACGCGAATGCCATTTCCCGCCAAAACTTCAGCTGCTACACGGGCAAACTCTGGACTTCCATTTCGTGAATCGTGTGCAATCGCAACGAAAGGATTGGAAGAACCCGAATCCAAAACATACTGCGCAAGACCTTGCGTGGTCTGCGCAACCGTGTACCGATTCATGCGGTTTGTTCCCGGTCCCATGAGTCCGCGTAAACCACCCGTTCCAAATTCCAAATCCGTGTAAAAATGCTCTACAAGGGCATCGCCATTTTCCTCGAGTAACCTTCCGACTTCTTGGCGTGTTGCCGCATCGAAAGGTTCCTTCGTCCAAGCCACCGCACGTTTACGCGCATGTTCCTTTAGCTCAATCGCATTCATCATCTCTTCGTTCTATTTAGCTCGCTCAAGCAATGCTCGAGTTCGTCTTTCCATGGTACAGCTTGTCGCCCCAATGCTGTCATCAGCGGATAAGGGGTCCAAATAAGAATACGAAGGTCGACGGGCCTTCGTGGGGTATTCGCTGGAGCTGCAGGGAATTACATCCACCTGCAGATCACTCAATTCAAAAATAGCCTTTGCGAAATCGCACCAGTGAGTCGGGCCTTCCGTTCCATAATGCCAAACACCCGCTGGCAATCGATTTGGCGCTGCCATGCAATCGATGAGCATGCTGGCCAAAGGACCCGCTGCTGTTGGGGAACCCCATTGATCACTGACCACTCGAAGCGGTTGACTTTTCTCTGCTAAGCGCAACATCGTCGTTAAAAAATTCTTTCCAACAGCATCGTATAACCAAGCCACTCTAAAAACCCAGTGTTTCGCATTGGACCCCCCTTCCAAAAAGGCCTTTTGGACAGCTGTTTCACCAGCCAGTTTCGTCACCCCATAGATTCCAATCGGATCAGGGGTATCTGTTGTTCGGTATGGGGTCGTGGACAATCCATTGAACACATAGTCTGTGCTGACGTGAATGAAGTCAATGCCTTTTAGGGCACATGCCCTGGCGAGGTTTTCCGGGCCTTTGGCATTGACAGCATGCGCCAACTCTTGTTCGTCTTCAGCCTGATCCACAGCCGTGTATGCCGCAGCATTGATGACTCCGTCAGGAGACCAGCGTTCAAGCGCCATGAGTACAGCATCGTAATCCGAAATATTCAAGGCATTGCGATCTAGGGCAATTGCCTCCATTTCATTGTGCTGCCCCAACTGCTCAACCAACCGCTTTCCCAATTGACCTTGAGCACCTGTGATGATGATGCGTCTCATACTCTAAAGATACAAAATGAATGACGCTCACGCGTTCGTACGCATCGCTTCCACCGGCTCCATTCGCGCTGCTTTACGCGCCGGAGCCAAACCCGCTAGCAATCCCGAAGCCACCGCAACGCTGAGCGCGATCACAATCCGTGAAGGGCGCACCTTCAGTTCGATGCCCACATCCAGCACATTGACCAGCACCACGATGCCTTCAATCGCCAGTAACGCAAACAATGCACCAAACAAGCACAATGCAACCGCTTCAAACAGAAACTGAGTCAGGATAAAGGTGGATTTCGCACCAATTGCTTTTTGAACCCCAATGATGCGGGTGCGCTCCCGGACACTTACAAACATGATGTTGGCGATGCTAAAGCAACCCACGAGAATAGCAAAGATCCCAATGAACCAACCCCCGTATTCCACTTGAACAAAAATGGCATCCAATATCGAGGTCAGCATTCCTATTTGGTTGATCGAAAAGTCATCCTCTTCGAGCGGTCGCAATCGTCGAATCGATCTGAATTGTTGGATGAGCTCGTCGGACAATTCAACCGAAGAAACACCCTCCTTTGGCTTCACCATGATACTCGTCCCCTCGGAATAATTCATGATCCGAGATCCAAATTTGGCCGGAACCAGAACGGCACGATCGAACCCATCGTTGACGATGGAAGATCCTTGTTGAGCAAACACACCAATCACCTGAAGCACCTGCCCCTTGATTTCTACTTCCCGGTCCCGGGCATCTGCCCTCCCAAACAGCTCCATGGCAATGTCATAGCCGATGATGGCGATTGACTGGCCCGCAGCACTTTCGGATGCTGAAAAAAATCGTCCGTGCTCAATGTCCAATGAAATGACATCCGGGTAACCCGTTGTAACCGCAAGAACACCGATTCCATCCATGCGGCTATTGCCGGCTTCTATGGAACCGCCCTCTTTTGCCTGAAATGCCACGGTCTCGGCTTTTTGCATGCGCTCACCGAGCAATTCCATGTCGCGAATGCTCACCTCCCGGCGTTGAACATACTTCCACCAGGGGTAATCTTCTCCAAAGGACCACGGCCATTTTTGGACGAACAGCACATCGTCATCCAGAATGTTAAAGGTGCTCTTCAGCCCATCTTCCAATGAATCCACAACCGCAAAAACAGCGGTGATCATAAAGATGCCGACCATCACGCCCAACAAAGACAAAAAGGTGCGCAATCGGTTCATTAAAATGGCCGACCATGCAAACAAGAAACTCTCGCGTAAAAGGCGCAACCACAGCATTCAACAAAGCTAAAGGTTGAGCCACTCCAAACGCACAGAAGACAAAAAGAAATTGTAGTTTTGACAGGAGTTCTTGTCCCATTCGCCACTCCACTTATTCTCCCCATGAACGCACCGCACCAGATCCAGTCCGCTCTCATTTCTGTTTACCACAAAGAAGGATTGGAACCCATCGTTCGCGAGTTAATCCGACTCGGAATTACCATCTACTCTACAGGAGGGACTCAAGTTGCCCTGGAAGCAATGGGAGCTGAAGTTGTGCCGGTTGAATCCATCACAGACTATCCATCCATTTTGGGAGGACGAGTCAAGACGTTGCACCCCAAAGTGTTTGGAGGCATTTTGAATCGAAGAGCGTTTGCGCCGGATGTCGCGCACATGGAAGAATACGCCATCCCTGCTATTGATTTGGTGATTGTGGACTTGTATCCATTCGAAGAAACCGTAGCAAGCGGAGGATCCCACGCCGAGATCATCGAAAAAATTGATATTGGAGGAATCTCTCTCATTCGAGCTGCCGCCAAAAACTTCGAAGATGTTGTCATTGTGTCCAACCAATCAGACTATGGCTCCCTCGTGAGTCTGCTTCAAAATGGTGAAGGCGTGACCACTCGAGAGGAACGAAAAGAACTAGCTGCTCGTGCATTTCGAGTCAGCTCCCACTATGACACGCGCATCCATGAATGGATGATTGGAGGTAGCGATATTGCGCATTTGAATCTTTCTGAAATGCAATCCACCGCGCTGCGCTATGGTGAAAACCCCCACCAACCGGGCAAGTTTTTCGGACCGCTCGATAAATTATTCGACCAGCTGCACGGCAAGGCACTCTCTTACAACAACCTTTTGGACATTGACGCCGCCGTACAATTGATGTCAGAGTTTCAAAATGACGACCCCACATTTGCCGTCCTCAAGCACAACAACGCGTGTGGTTTGGCGACGCGAAGCACACTTCTCGAAGCGTGGAATGATGCGTTGGCTGGCGATCCTGTTTCCGCATTTGGCGGCGTATTGATTGGCAATCGTATCGTGGACAAGGCAACAGCAGAATCCATGCATGACTTGTTTTTCGAAGTGGTGATTGCTCCCGGTTTCGACGAGGAAGCGCTCGTTGTATTGAAACAAAAGAAGAACCGCATCCTATTGATTCAAAAGCCGGTCGACATGCCTGAAATCGGGGTCCGATCTGCACTCAACGGATACCTCGTTCAAAGCAAAGACGCTCAAACTGAGGGGATAGACGACCTCAAACTCGCCACGAACAAAAAGGCCAATCAAGAGCAGCTTGACGATTTGATCTTCGCGATGAAAGTGACCAAGCACACGCGGTCCAACACCATCGTTTTCGCTAAAGGGCGACAGCTTTTAGGCAGTGGAACCGGACAAACAAGCCGGGTAGATGCGCTGAAACAAGCTGTCGTGAAAGCCAATAATTTCGGATTCGATTTAAACGGCGCGGTCATGGCTTCAGACGCCTTCTTCCCATTTCCTGATTGCGTGGAGCTCGCTGACCAAGCTGGAATTAAAGCTGTCATTCAACCTGGAGGGTCGATTAAAGATGATCTGAGTGTTGCGTATTGTGACGAAAATGGACTCTCCATGTACATGACCGGAGTCCGGCATTTTCGCCATTGATTTCGCCGGTATTTCGAGTGCATAAATTCTGACGGCACTCCCCGTGCAATCCGCATCCCGCTTGCTTATATTTGGGTGATTCACACGCGTTCGCGCTTCACCTCTTTGACCTTTCACTTATGGGCCTGTTCAATTTTTTCATGCAGGAGATCGCCATTGATCTCGGCACAGCCAACACGATTATCTACTACCAGGATAAAGTTGTTGTCGATGAGCCGAGCATTGTAGCGAAAGACCGTTCGACCAACCGCATTGTTGCCATTGGCCGTTTAGCACAGCAAATGCACGGAAAAACGCACAAGAACATCGAAACAATTCGACCGCTCAAGGACGGCGTTATTGCTGATTTTCAGGCTGCTGAAGAAATGATCAAGGGCATGATCAAAATGATGAATGTGCGGAAGAGCTGGTTCACGCCTTCGCTTCGCATGGTCATCTGCATCCCTTCCGGAATAACCGAGGTAGAAAAGCGTGCCGTTGGCGATAGCGCAGAGCATGCCGGAGGAAAGGATGTCTATCTCATACACGAACCCATGGCCGCAGCCATTGGAATCGGTATTGATGTTGAAGAACCCATGGGCAACATGATCATTGACATCGGGGGAGGCACTTCTGAAATTGCCGTCATTGCGCTTGGTGGCATTGTCACCGATAAAAACATTCGCGTGGCTGGAGATGACTTTACATCGGACATCGAAGAGTATATGCGACGGCAACACAACATCTTGATCGGCGAAAGGACGGCTGAACAGATTAAGATTGAAGTGGGATCCGCCATGCCTGAATTGGACAATCCTCCTGAAGACTACCCTGTCCGAGGTCGGGACTTGATGACCGGAATTCCCAAGGAGATCTTGGTCTCTTACCGGGAAATCGCACAAGCTCTGGATAAGAGCATTTCTAAGATCGAAGAAGCCATTCACAGCGCCTTGGAACAAACGCCTCCTGAATTGTCTGCAGACATCTACAAGACCGGCATCTATCTCGCTGGAGGTGGAGCCTTATTGCGTGGATTGGATAAGCGCATTGCTGCGCGGACTCGACTTCCTGTTCACGTTGCTGACGATCCGCTGCACGCAGTTGCTAAAGGGACCGCTATTGCATTGAAAAACATTGATCGCTTCCCCTTCTTGATGCGCAATTGATTGCAGACGAGAAGTCATGTACAATCTTTGGAGACTCATCGTTCGACATCAACTGATCCTGACGTTTATCCTATGTCAAGGATTCGCTTTGGCATGGTTTTTTTCCAGCCACGGCTATCCTCGAGGGCAGTGGGTTCGAACCAGTCTTGAAGTCCAGGGGTCATGGGATGAATACGTGTCTGACATGAGCCAGTTGACAGAGTTGGCCCATCAGAATGAACAGCTCTTGTTGGAAAATGCGCAATTGCGGTCGGAACTTATGAAAACCAAGCAGCGCGGTATTCCCCTTGCCGCGAAATCGAAGTTTGCCAACACCGTTGTGCCTACTGAAGTTATCCGATCTAAGACGCATCTTAGCGCAAATTTCCTCATCATCAACTCCGGTTTAGAGGATGGCATAAAACCGGGGCAAGGTGCCTTGCATGGAGGCTTTGCCGTTGGCAAGGTCGTAGAGACGACTGCCAACCATGCCTTATTGCTCCCTTTGATTCATACCGGAATGGAGTGGAGTGCCCGTTTGGGCAAAAACGGTCCGGTCGGTCGCTTATTCTGGAATGGAAAAGACATCCAGATTGCACAGCTCGAAGACATCCCGCGAAACCTCGTTGTTTCGCCCGGAGACACCGTTTACACCTCTGGTTTTCAAGGCGTTTTTCCGCCAGAATTGACCTTTGGTTTTGTTGCATCCACCGCTCCAGAACAAGACGGAGAATTCCAGCGCATCCAAATCGATTTAGGCGCTCCTTTTCAAGAACTACGCTATCTCCACATTGTTGACGATCGCTCCTCCCAGGAAATTCAAGACTGGATGAATCCCACTCCATGATCGGTTCCATTACACCGTATTTGACACTGCTTGTGGCTTGGTTGCTCCAAGTATTTTGCTTCCAATATCTGGTCATGGGAAACGGCTGGCTCTTGCCCACATTCCACCTGTATGGATTGATTTTGCTTCCGCTGACTTTGTCTCCGTTGGCCCTTCTTTTGATCTGCGGATTGACCGGAGCATTGCTTGATTTAACAACCATGGGAGGGGGTGTTTTCACCTCGTCTGCTTTGCTAATGGGGGCATGTATTCCCGCCGTAAACCGGATACTCATTCCACGCGAAGGGTATGAAACAATGGAACAAGGAACCCTCCAATCACATGGTTTTCAATGGTTCTCATCCAGAGCATTGCTTTTATTGCTCGCGCACAATTTATGGATGTTTAGCTTGGAAGCAGGTCGATGGGGATTGATGGTCGAAGGGTGGGGCAAGGCCTTGACTTCTGCCTTCTTCACATGGGGGCTCTTTTTGATGGCTTCCTACATCTCGCAATCCAAACGGCGCAAACGATGAACCTGAAAGAACGACAATGGGTCATAGGGGGCATCATTCTCCTCATGTCGGTCATTTTCATCGGTCGGCTCTTTCAATTGCAATTGGGGCCGAGTGCTTGGAAAGACTATGCAGCGCGCATCACAGAAGAACGGGAAATCATCGACCCTGCTCGGGGCATGATCCTCGATCGAAATGGGGAGGTATTCTTGACCAACGTTCCCAGTTATGATTTGCTTTTTACGCCGCGTCAAGCTCGGTTAGCTGGCGGATTGGACACCATGGCTTTGAGCCAAACCATCCGTCTGGACACCTCCGAACTCAGAGCTGCCTTGGCCAAAGCCGATGCGTATGCCAGCTATCGTCCGTCGCCCATCTTGAAGCAGATTCCGAATTACGATTACGCTCAGATTTCGGGTGAGCTCTGGCGGTTTCCCGGATTGCAATCCAAACGCCGATCAATCCGAACCAATGCAGGAGGCCTTGCCAGCCATCTTCTTGGTGAATACCGGGAAACGGATCGGGAAGACTTGAATTCAGGCCAAGGGTATCGCCTTGGTGACTACAAAGGGAAATCCGGTTTGGAATTGGAGTGGGAGACACGATTGCGCGGAAAACGAGGGATTAAATACCACCTCGTTGATGTCCGGAATGACTTCCGTGAACCTCTGGAAAATGGTCAATTCGACAGCTTGCCCACCTCCGGTGAAAACGTCACCACTACATTGGATATGGACCTGCAAGCATACGGCGAGCGCTTGATGGGAAATAAGCGGGGGGCGATTGTTGCAATCGACCCACAAACTGGGGAAGTGCTTGCTCTGGTAAGTGCTCCTTCCTACTCGACTGATTTCCTGACGGGAAAGAATCGGGGAGCACATTACACCGAACTGTTACAAGACCCCTCCAAGCCCCTGTTCAATCGTGCGATGCGTGCCACGTATCGACCTGGAAGTATTTTCAAAATGATCCAAGGTCTCATTGCGCTCGATGAAGGGGTCATCACCACAAATTCACGGATTGTCTGCAACCGTGATATTATAGGCTGCCATGGCGCCCATTCAATGGACAATCTGGAACAAGCCATCGTGCATTCGTGCAATCCGTATTTTCATGAAGTCATGAAGCGGATGGTGCAGGGCGGGAGATCAGACAACATCTTTCAAGACGCCTCAGAAGGTCTTGCTTTATGGAGTCCACGCATTAAGAAATTCGGAATCGGAACGGATCTGGGAGGACACTTATCGGGCTTGCGTTCTGGATCTGTTCCTGACACCACCCTGTACAATCGCATGTATGGGAAAAAGCGTTGGGCCTACTCCACTATTTACAGCATTTCCATTGGAGAAGGTGAGCTTCTCACGACCCCCGTTCACATGGCCAACCTCGCCGTCATTATGGCCAATCGCGGATGGTTCATTACACCGCATACTGTGCTGGACATAGGCGGGAAAGGCAAACCTCAATCACTCGACTCATTGGTAGAGACAGGAGTTGACCCCGCTGCCTTTCGGCCCATCATCCAGGCCATGGAAGCCGTTGTCGCATCCTCCGAAGGAACGGGCACAAAAGCACGCGTGCCCGGGATTACGGTGTGCGGAAAAACAGGAACTGTTCAAAATGGGGAGCGAGCAACACACTCTGTTTTTATGGCTTTCGCCCCGAAAGAAAATCCGCGCATTGCTTTGAGTGTGTATGTTGAAAATGCCGGTTCTGGTGGCGATTGGGCAGCACCCATTGCCAGTTTGATGATGGAGCAATTTCTAACCGGATCCATTTCACAAGTGGAAAAAGAAGAACACATCCTCGAATCCACTTACCCCTTTCCCGAACATTGATGAGGCGCTCACAATCCGTAGGACAACGCATCGACTGGTTAACAGTAGGGATCGTCGCAACCATGATGATCCTGGGGTGGCTCAATGTTTCCAGTGCTACAGCAGGAGCATCTCCTGTTGACTGGCTTGACTGGGGGTCAAAACAGGGCAAGCAACTGATCTGGATTCTGGTATGCGGTGTCCTCGCTGTTGTTATACTGAACATAGAGGGAGAGTTTTTCATCCGCACCTCTATTCTGCATTATGTGATCAATGTCGTGCTGTTGCTCACGGTGCTCATCATTGGCAAAAAAGTGGGAGGCGCCCGATCCTGGTTTGGCTTTGGGAGTATCAGTATACAGCCATCGGAATTTGCAAAACCTGCCGCCGCACTTTTATTGGCCTGGCTACTGAGTCGTGGTGACGGAAAGTTGAGAGATTTGAAAACCTTGGTGCAGTCCATTGCCATCGTCGGTATCCCTGCTGCCTTAACGCTGCTCCAGCCCGATGCTGGAACGACGTTGGTTTTTGGCGGACTCATCTTTACGCTCTACCGAGAAGGGCTTTCTGGCAATGTGTTGATCGCCGGATTTTGCGCGTTACTCATCACCGTTGCATCCATACTCACGGGGGCCGCAACCGTAGATTACCCTTGGATTGGAGAGCAGTCCGCTATCGGCTTACTCTGGCTCATTCTGATCGTTTTTTGCCTGGTTTTTTGGCAATTAATCCCCAACATTGTTGTTCCAAGAAATCGAAGGCGCGTTCGAAATACCACATGGATTTCACTTGTTGCTGCCATGCTGTTGAGTACTGGAATGCATACAGGATTGGAGCAGTTACCGCGGCATCAGCGAGAACGTGTTCAAGTTCTTTTCGGTATCGATGTGAGCAATCCCGATGCTGATTACAACATCCGGCATGCCAAAGCGGCCATTGGCTCTGGCGGTCTTTCAGGAAAAGGTTTTCTCAACGGCCCCATGACCGCTTATGGTTTCGTTCCTGAGCAAGAAACTGACTTCATCTTCTGCACTGTAGGAGAAGAGTGGGGCTTCCTTGGATCCACATGTGTCATCATTCTTTTTACCGTTCTACTGTTTCGAATACTCGCCATCGCAGAACGCCAAAGATCTGATTTCACACGGGTCTATGCTTACGGTGTCGTGAGCATCCTGTTCATGCATTATCTCATTAACATCGGAATGGTCCTTGGCTTGGCTCCCGTCATTGGGATTCCTCTTCCTTTCTTTTCGGCTGGAGGATCCTCATTGATGGGCTTCACCTTACTGGTTTTCATACTGTTGCGATTGGACGCCGAACGGGTTTCCGTTTTGAGATAAGCCATCATCACATCAAGCCATCGCGATTCCAGATGTTTATAAAAACATTTATCGACGATTTTAACCAATTCATTATTTATTACACGAGATTCGTCGTATATTTGCACATGCTTTGATGTGCTTCATTTAATCCCCATTGCCTCGGTTCAACAGCCGAAAGCAGTGGGTTTTTTCATGCGGTGTTTCTTGGTCAGCAAAACCACAACCTAAGCCCTGCCATTTATTGGCGGGGCTTTTGTTTGCTCGACGGTTACAAACCGAGGAGGACCTCTTGAGGCTTTTTGCCTCCAAACAGCAAGCGTTCAGGATTCTCAATCATCTCTTTGATGGCGAGTAAGAAGCCAACACTTTCCTTGCCATCGATGATCCGGTGATCATAGCTCAACGCTACATACATCACTGGTCGAATTTCAACCTTACCATTGATCGCAACAGGGCGCTCAACGATATTATGCATTCCCAAAATGGCGCTTTGCGGAGGATTGATAATTGGCGTGGACAACATGGATCCAAAGACACCCCCATTGGTAAAAAGCATCTCTTCAATGGTCAATTCACCGTCACGCGCACGGAAAGCCAGGCGCTTAATTTCGGCTTCGATGCCCGCCAACGTCATCGACTCTGCATTGCGCATAACAGGAACCATCAAACCCTTTGGAGAGCTCACCGCAATGCCGATGTCAGCATATTCCGGGACAATCATCTCCTTGCCATCGATCATGCCGTTTACAGAAGGATATTGAGCAATGGCATGCGTTACGGCTTTGGTGAAAAAGCTCATGAACCCCAACCCCACACCATGGGCCTCTTTGAAGGCTTCCTTGTATTGCTTCCGCAAATCCATTACCGGCTTCATGTCCACTTCATTGAACGTGGTCAACATGGCCGTTTCATTCTTCACAGCAACCAATCGTTCGGCGACTTTGCGACGAAGCATGGACATCTTAACGCGACCAACTTCTCTGCTTCCTCCCCAACTTGCTGTGGAACTGTCATCAAACCCAGCCGCCATTGCCGATAAAACGTCCTGTTTCATTACCCGACCATCCCGGCCCGTCCCCGCGACTTGACCTGGTTTGATGGCATTGTCCGCCATCATTTTTCGGGCTGCTGGAGAGGGATGACCTGCCGCCGGAGATACCGGCTTGACACTTGCAACAGGAACAGACTTCGGAGCAGGAGCGGCGACGACAGGAGCAGGAGCTGGAGCCGCTGCGGCAGGGGCTGGAGCAACGGTCTTTGCAGGCTTTGATTCCGCGGGACGCTTAGCGCTGGTGTCAATCAAACAACACACCGCACCGACAGCAATGGCGTCGCCTTCTTCCGCTTTCAAGGTGATGATTCCTGCTTCTTCAGCCGGCAACTCCAAGGTGGCCTTGTCTGAATCGACCTCTGCGATCGCCTGGTCCTTTTCGACATAATCTCCATCGGACACCAACCATGTAGCGATTTCAACTTCGCTGATGGACTCTCCCGGACTGGGACAAATCGGACACCAACCATGTAGCGATTTCAACTTCGCTGATGGACTCTCCCGGACTGGGAACTTTCATTTCAAGTGTCGGCATAACAGGATAGAATTGATTGCTAAGTAAGGCTATTTATTCAACGAATATTATCGATTGGCATGGGCGAACACCTCATCGAGGATCTCCTGTTGTCGGCTTTTGTGCACCTCCGAGGAACCCGATGCCGGGCTAGCGCTCATAGGACGTGAAATCACGCTGAGTGGAACGCGCGTGAAATGCTGCAGCATGAAACTCCAAGCACCCATATTCTGAGGCTCTTCTTGGACCCAAAA
>Ga0206128_1003883_pt1 | contig 12042 bp, 12 predicted proteins | sample Helgoland_Spring_7_FD_148601 | JGI IMG/M metagenome (GOLD analysis project Ga0206128, IMG submission 148601) | Pelagic subsurface seawater microbial communities from Kabeltonne, Helgoland, North Sea - Helgoland_Spring_Bloom_20160426_1 | ecosystem: Environmental > Aquatic > Marine > Epipelagic ...
AAAATGGCGCAAAGTCCATTATATATAGATATTCCTTTATACTTTTGTTATAGATTTTAGTGTTAATATAGACCGATAGAATAACGAATATTCTAAAAAAGATAGACTAAATGATTCAAAAAGGAACAAGAAATCCTAGTGCAGATCTTGCTAAAATAGGATTCCAAACCAGTAAGAATGTATACTGGAACTTCGATCCTCAGACTCTTACTCAAGATGCATTAGACCAGAAAGAAGGGACTCTTTCTAGTACTGGAGCTTTATGCATTAAGACAGGAAGATTTACAGGAAGATCACCTAAAGACAGATATATCGTAGAAGATAGCATAACAAAACTAATACGGTAGATTGGGGTGATGTTAATCAACCTGTGTCAACAGAAGTTTTTGATCACCTAAAAACAAATGTTCTTGAATACTTATCAGACAAGAATGTATATGTGAAAGATGCTTTTGCATGTTCGCATGAAGATTATAAACTGAATATCAGATTGATTGCTGAAAAGCCATGGAGTGCCCAGTTTGCTCATAATATGTTTAGAAGATTATCAGAAGAACAGATACTTGATTTTACTCCAGAATGGCACATATTGTGTGCTCCAGGATATCATGCCGATCCATTAGCGGGGATAGTATCAAGTCATCTAACTTTGCTATCATTAATTTTGAAGCTAAGACCATCATTATTGGAGGTACTGGCTATACAGGAGAAATAAAAAAAGGGATATTTTCCGTACTTAACTACCTTTTGGTTAAAGAGAGAGGTGTACTGCCTATGCACTGCTCTGCAAACATCGGAAAAAATGGAGATACAGCTGTATTTTTTGGACTATCCGGTACTGGGAAAACTACATTATCTGCCGACCCAAATAGAGCGCTTATTGGTGATGACGAACATGGATGGGCCGATGATGGAGTATTTAATTTCGAAGGAGGATGCTATGCTAAATGTATAGGATTATCGGAGGCTAAAGAGCCTGAAATATTTCACGCCATTAAACCTGGTGCTATTTTGGAAAATATTTGCTTTGAAGGTGAAACTAATGTTCCTAATTTCGATGATGTATCTATTACTCAAAATACAAGAGTATCTTATCCATTGGAGCACATCGATAATGCCAAACCCGATTCAAAAGGAAGTATACCTAAAAATATCTTCTTTCTTACATGTGATGCATTTGGTGTATTACCTCCAATCAGCAAATTAACGCCTGGTCAAGCTATGTATCAAAATTTATTTCGGGATATACAGCTAAGGTAGCGGGTACTGAAGATGGTGTTGATGAACCTCAAGCTACTTTTTCAGCTTGTTTTGGAGCACCATTTTTGCCATTACATCCGACTGAATATGCAGATATGTTGGGCGATAAAATGACTAAACATAAAACAAATATTTGGCTTATCAATACTGGATGGTCTGGAGGTACAGCTAGTACATCAGATAGAATATCACTCAAGTATACAAGAGCGATGATTATATCTGCACTAGAGGGGAAATTGGATTCTGTATCTTATAGAACTACTGATATTTTTGGATTTCATATACCAACAGAATGCCCTAATGTTCCAGACTCTCTTCTAAATCCAAGAGATGCCTGGACCGATAAGAGTGCATATGACCAGAAGGCTGCGCATCTTGCAGAATTGTTTCAGAAAAACTTTAGAGAATTCGAAGCACAAGCTAGTAAATCTATTATGGAGGCAGCACCTAGAATTATGGCCTAGAACTATTTGAACTTACTTAATCAATATTATAGATACGCTCAATATACTTCAATGAATATTGAGCGTTTTGTTTATATTATTAAACATGATTATTATTTTGTGGTTATTTGTAAGTATGTCATTGTAATCATTAAACTATTAATATCATTTCTTTATGGATATGATTCCTGCATTTCCACTGAGTATTATAGCCTTTCCAGGAGAGACTATTAAATTGCATATTTTCGAATCTAGATAAAAAGGAAAGAAATACCACTTTTGCATTAATTCCGTATTACGAGAATAGGAAAACTACGGTTGGAACGGAGATGAAACTTATTAGAATCATTGAAAAATATGATGACGGCAAATTAGATATAGAAGTTGAAGCCATAGCACCTTTAGAAGTTCACAAATTGCTCAGTAAATATCCTAATAGGTTATATCCAGGAGCTGAGGTGAGCCGTTTGCCTTGGAATGATGAAATGGATCGATTGTCTAATCCAGATTTGATCTTAGCCATTCATAAGCTCTATTCCATAATGAATATATCCAATGTTAATATTAAAGATTCATCAGCTTTTCGTACACATCAATTGGCTCATAAAGTTGGTTTCAACTTAGACCAAGAGTTGGAATTTGTAAAAATTTCTACTGAAGAAGATAGACAAACTTACATGCTTAATCATTTGATGAGGTTGCTACCCATTGCTGATGAAATGAAAACCCTTAGAAAGAGAGCCGAAATGAATGGACATATTCAAAATTTGAAGCCTCCCTTTTAACCTTTCAAGTTTGAGTTAATTCTTTACTTTCACAGTATTAAATATTTCAATATTACCTTCATTAGTTAGTGCTTTCAATAAGGGCCCCTCATAGTTGTCGATTAGGAGTACATCTTTAAGTAGTAGGTCTCCTTGATTGTATATTGCTCCTCCATTTGACTCTTCCTGTGTTTTATGAATTTTCATATTATGTAAACTAAGGTTAACTCCTAGTTGAATATAAAATGCTCTATTCGCATAATTAGAAGAAATACTGGTGTTCGAAATACCAGACCCAATTATATTTAGATTGTGAGGAATTTCTATCTCTTTATTTAGTAAAAAATCCTGTCCATCAAGTGCAGGAGCAAAGTAAATGCTATCTGCAGAACAAGAGTTGTCAATAACCGACCTTAAACTTCCAGGAGCACCATCAATAACTTCTTCCACTATTGCGAGAGAATCTACCCAATTGAATCCTTCAATGTTCCAAGAATCTTCTATTTCGATACATAACCAATTTAATGCAGTAATTGCTACATCATTGATTCGAGGTGTATTTTCATAACTAATAATAGAATCTAGTGATGACCAATTTGAGTTTGTAATCGTGCCATCGTTTTCTAATGCAGATAAATCATAAGCGATACTCTCCCCTGATTTTCATTAAGAGGCCAATATCCTATTAAACTGGAATAGCTAGGATGAGTATTATCTAATGATATACATTGCCAATCATTGATTTCTAATTCTGAAACTAATCCATTCCATAATCTAACTTCCTCTAAAGCTCCGTTGTAATGATATTCACCATCTATATCTGATCCGAATCGCAGTGGCGCACTATTATCTATATCGCCTATAGAAGACATGTCAATACTGGATATCAATATTCCATCCTGATACATTTTTGCTTGTCCATCTCTATCAAATGACGCGGCTAAATGATGCCATTTATTATCAGCGATAGCACCACCATCATTTATATCTATTCGGTTAGTACCGTCACCGATGTTTATTTTCCATTCTGGTCCATTGGCAAATTTAAATGAGAATACAAATCCATCGTTAACACCATTATCCCAATCTTTGTTACCTATGATAGAAACATCCTCAGCAATGCTCGTTTTGACTCTACATTCTATTGTAAAATCTTGATCTGCACCAAAATCTAATTCTGAAAAGTGGGGTATGTCTACCATGTCATCACCATCATCAAAAGTCAAATGTTTGTTGTTTTCAATACAATTTTGGTTTCGTCAATAATTTCAATTGTATCTGCGGTGATTTCATATTGACTTATGTTTTTATTGCTGGCTATATAAAAGATTATTTCCTCTTGTAAAGAATTGCCTCCATGACTTGTACCAAGTCCGCCATGATCTGTAGATAAGATTATAAGCCAATTTTCACTATCATAATTTTCTCTCGCATAAAGTCCATTAAGGACGAAGCCTATTTGAGTGTCTACACTTTCTATAGATGCAACATATTCTGTAATATCTTGACTAAATCCATATCCATGACCAGCATGATCGACTTCGTCATATTGTAAAAATATGACATCAGGATTTTCATTTTCAAGTTGTTCCAATGCTTCTGCTGTGACATCAGCTTCTGTAGGCGCATTATATTTATAATCGGCATGATCCAAAACTATGGAGTTGTTAATTGGATGCCATTGACTTATACTTACTGTGTAAAGATCTGAATTGAAATCTTCTACACGTTTGATAAAATGTGGATATTCGTCAAAATTACTTCCAGAAAAACTATATTATCTGTTACCCCATGCTTTTCTGACCAAACACCTGTCATCATTGCTGACCATCCAGGTCCACTATATGTTATATCATTATTCAAGCCACTATATGAGTGTATACTTTGAGCTGTTAAGTCATCAATATTGGGTGTGTTAGCGTATTGCAGTACATCAGATCTACAACCATCAATGCCGATAATGAGCACTTTCTTAGAATCTTGAGTGAATGCTGTGCAAGCGAATATAGACAGAGATGTTATAAGGATATTTTTTAGTAACATTTGTATTTAGACTAAATCCAAAGAGAAGAACAATTTATACATTTAACTGTATCTTTATTATAATTGTAATAATAAATATAATAAAACAGATCTAATGCTATCAAAGACAATGCAAGCTGCTCTCAATGAGCAAATCAAAATAGAAGCCCAATCATCTCAGGTGTATTTAGCCATGGCTTCATGGGCTGAGATACAGCCAGGAATAGATAATGTCACAGCATTCTTCTATCTACATAGTGATGAAGAGCGTATGCATATGCTGAAATTAATCCATTTTGTCAATGATAGAGGAGGATTCGCCACCATACCTGCGTTAGAGCAGCCGGCAATTACCTATCCATCTATCAGTCATGTATACCATACCTGCGTTAGAGCAGCCGGCAATTACCTATCCATCTATCAGTCATGTATTTAGAGCATTACTAGAGCATGAGCTCCACGTATCTGCCAGTATTAATATTCTTGTAGATATAGCATTACAAGAAAAAGATTACGCTACGCATAATTTTTTACAATGGTATGTAGCTGAGCAGATTGAAGAAGAAGGACTTGCGCGTACACTTAATGATAAGTTAGAGTTAATCGGAGATGATAAGAGTGGTCTTTATTTATTTGATAAAGATATTTTAACTGTTAATGTTGTTGGTGGAAAGTAATATTAGACTATCATTTTAAATTGGCTAATCATGTGTTTTAATTAGCCAATTTTTTTGAACAATCCTATTAGAAGAATTCAAAACTATTATTCAATAAGGCATAATCTAACATCAAAAGAAGAAAAAATATTGACACTCTAATAGCTTCTCTCCTTATTTAGCTTTACACTACATCTTCTATTCTCCTCTCAGTAAAAGCCAATAAAATTCCTACAGGATTTGGCCCTAGTGATGTAGGCATCTGATAGAGCCATATATCAGAATAAAGTCTTCGAATCCAAATACACGACTATAAGTAATTCAAATAATTTGCCTTATTCAGAGCATTAATTTTATTATAGCTAAAAACATTACCTTTGCTACGTTATTTATCCGCATGATGCGGCTTTAAGTGATAAACGGACTTATAATCATGATAGAAGCGTGACCGAGTTCAAAGATCACATCATAGAAGCATACCAATGAGACTTCGCTTTTAAAATCAAGATTAATTTGTCAACATTTAAAGAATTAGGCCTTTCAGATGATATACACTGAGGGTACTTGAAGAAATGGAGTTTGATTCTCCAACTGATATCCAACAAGAAGCAATACCACAACTTATAGGTGGCGACAGAGACTTTATAGGTCTTGCGCAGACAGGTACTGGTAAGACGGCAGCTTTTGGACTTCCATTATTAGAGATGATCGATCCTCAGGAAAAGCATACACAGGCTTTAGTCTTAGCGCCTACTAGAGAATTAGGTAGACAGATCGCTGAACAATTAGGTAAGTTTAGTAAATACGTGAAAGGGCTAAAAGTATTGCCCGTATATGGTGGTGCGGCGATTATGAATCAGATAAAAGATCTCAAGAAGCCAACTCATATCATCATAGCTACACCAGGTAGATTGATAGATCTTATCAAGCGTAAGGCAGTAAAATTGGATCAATTGAAATTTCTCGTGCTAGATGAGGCAGATGAGATGGTAAGTATGGGTTTCAAAGAAGAGCTAGATGAGATATTGAGTTATACTCCTGAGAATAAGCAAACTTGGTTATTCTCAGCAACTATGGCTAAGGAGATCAAGCGTATCGTCAGCAAATACATGGACGATCCGATAGAGGTAAAAATTAACTCTGAGGAAAAAGTCAATGTAAATATCAAACACCAATTCGTAGTCACTAAGAATCATGATAAGACGGAAGCGCTTACAAGATTATTAGATATGGATGCAGATATGAGAGGTGTAGTATTTTGTCGTACTCGTAGAGATACACAAGAGTTGGCAGAGGCACTCCTTAAGAAAGGATATGCAGCAGATGCTCTTCACGGAGATCTTTCCCAGCAGCAAAGAGATAGAGTGATGGGTAGATTCAAAAAGCATTCGCTGCAGGTATTGATAGCAACTGATGTAGCCGCTAGAGGTATAGATGTAGATGATCTGACACACGTGTTTCATTTTAGTCTTCCTGATGAAGATGCTTACTATACTCACCGTAGTGGACGTACTGCTCGTGCAGGAAAGAAGGGTATCTCTCTTGCATTCATTGGTGCTAAAGAGACACATAGATTAGCAAGACTTGAGAAGACTTTGGGAATATCATTTCAGCATGTCTTGATCCCTAGTAGTTCTGATATAGCAGATATCCGTATGAAGAATTGGTCATTCAAATTGCTGGAGACTGCGACAAAAGAAGTAGATTCGAGATTGATGGAAAAGGTACTAATGGTATTTGGTAATTTATCAAAAGAAGAAATTATTGGAAAATTATTAGCTCTCGAGCTAGAGAAACTCAAACTCGGTGACGATCGAGATCTTAATCAAGACCCACAAAAACCAAGATCTGATGGAGGTGGCGGCGGTGGACGCGTGGACGTGGAGGAAGAAGAGATGGTGGCCGTAGAGCAGATAGAGGAAGAGATAGAAGTAGTAGAGATCGCGACAGAAGAGGTGGTGTAGATCGTCGCAGGAGATCTGACGATAGAGATAGAAGTAACTCTAGAAGATCAGATGATAGATTTGCAGATCGCCGTAAAAAGTCAGACGACGGAGATAGTAGAAGAGATAGCCGAAGGAGATCTGATGACAGAGATAGATCTAGCTCTAGAAGGTCAGATGATAAAGGAGGAAGATATAGCTCAAAAAAATCTGATGGTAGCAGTCCAATAAAATCTAGGCGTAGGTCGGATAATGGTGATGGCTATGACAAAAGAAAGAGTGATAAAAAGAAACACCGTAAAGGATAATACCTAGAACATCAAATCGATTATAAATATAGGAAGCATTGGGATATTTAGCTATGGTCAGCTCCCTAGCTAGATAGTAACAATTTTGTTTTCAGATACCTATTTTTGGTTAGAAAGTTATTTTTCATCAAAACTAGAAGGATTTACTTTGGATAGATGGCAGAAGTTTTAGCTATCATAAGAATGTGCCCCAAGAAGTATGTTATTTGTCGATATAGGATGTTTCCATCCTACTAAATATAACAATACTGACGTTTACTGTAACAAGGGTTATAGAGGAATTAACATAGATATAGATCGCATCAAGATCAAACGATTTAATTGGGTCAGGAGGGGTGGCATCAATATTGCCAAAGGAGTGAGTAGTCAAAAGGATGAAAAGAAATATTGGACAAATGGATTTTATTCTTTGGTAAATACGCTAGATGAAGTTGTGGACTTAGGAATCACTAAATTTTTATAGCTTGGACTTAGGAATCACTAAATTTTTATAGCTAATAATTGCAATCTTGTAAATTGGGTAGGTTTCAGCCTCATGTTCAGAAAAAAAGTCACGTAGGTCGATAGAAATCGGACTAGATACATCATAAAACTACATTACTAGGAGTTATATATATTTTAGGGCTAACAACTTTATTATACTAAAGATCAAACATTTCATAACCATTAAATTTAGTATTAGCTTTTGGAGATAAAAGAGAAGATAGTAAGCGTAATATTTGCTTTGTTACTATGTGCTATGGTTTATTCATCATTCGTACAATCACTGTGTATGATGGCCTTGGTTATTCTTGGGTTTCTTAATTTTGATTCAGCTGCAAGTGGCACTAAAATCAGTTGGACATGGCAACCATTTGTAAGACTCAAACAATTCTCTAAGTATTTCCATTTTTTAGTGTTGACACTTTATTTTTGGATCGTATTATTTTCATTTTGGCAATTGGATGGAGACAGTGGTTATTTTCTTGAGAGACTGAGAATCAAAATACCTTTCTTGCTTATTCCTTTAGTCTATCTGGGGTTGCCTAAGTTGAGTATAAATAGCTTTCAACGTATTTTATATTTCTTTATAGCAATGATGGCAATAAATGTGATTGGCGTGTTAGCTATTTACGCAATTAATTTTGAAGAAGTAAATCTTCTTCTCAAACAAGGTCAACATATGGCAACTCCCTGTAATCATATTCGGTTTAGTCAGTTGGTAGCGCTATCGGTATTGGCTGGTTGGTACCTAATCAAAACAAAGTATAATAGTAGAATAACTGCTAATGGAATCATTGTCAAAATATTGACAGTGATTTTATTCTTGTCTCTGCATATACTTAGTGTGAAGACTGGATTAGTTGGACTTTATGCGGCATTATTTATTCTTACTATTAGACATATTTATACCACAAGGAATTACAAAGTAGGTGTAGTTGTATTGGCGATTATGATATTGTTGCCTTTAGTGGCATATAAGACAATTCCTAGCTTTAATAGGAAAGTACATTATACCTTATATGATTTACAAATGTATGGTGAAGGACAGGGCAGTGACTACGGTGATAGTGGACGTATCACTTCTTTAAAGGTTGGAGCTAATTTATTTAAAACGTCTCCGATAATTGGAGTAGGTGCAGGTAATCTGAGGAGTGATGTGGCAATTGAATTTGAGTCAAACTATCCTAAATATGAAAGGCCGCTAATGCCACACAATCAATTTATTTTTGTATTGGCTGGTTCTGGTATTTTAGGGGTTGTGTTATTTTTGGGCGCACTTCTTATTCCTTTATTCTATCGACAGTCTTATAGGGGGATGATTTCTACCTCGGGTTTTATATTCTATTTTTAGTTTCATTTATGGTAGAACATACGTTAGAAACGGCATTAGGAGTTGGTATATTTTCTTCTTTTCTTTTATTGTGTTTTTTGTATGTTCCTAATGAATATTACCTAAATAAGCTTGTGAAATAAATGAAAACAATAATCCTTGAAAACGGACAGTCGCTTACCATGCGTGAAGCTAAAGAAGAACATGCTCAGGTAATTATAGAATTTATAAAGGCTGTTGGTGATGAATCGGATAATCTTACTTTCTCAGGATCAGAGTTTAATGAGACAATCGAAGAAGAAAAGGCAATACTCAGAGATCATGATGAGCAAGAAAATCAAATTTTTATTATAGCATTCATAAATGATGAGATGGTAGGTCAATTACATGCTCATGCGAGTAAAAAGTCTAGATTAAGACATGCTTGTGAATTGGGAATCTCTACACGAAAGCATCACTGGGGAAAAGGTATTGCTACTGAATTGCTTACCTATCTTATAGAGTGGGCTAAAGGTAATCCTGTGATCCGAAAAGTAAACCTAAGATGTAATGTATCTAATAAAAAAGCGATAGCATTATATGAACGCATGGGATTTGAATTTGAAGGGTGTCACAAAAGAGATTTCTTTCTACATGGCCAATTTCAAGATACGGTATCTATGGGTTTGATTATTGACTAGATTTAAAAAACGATTGCGATTTATTATTCTTTTACTTAGTAAACAAAATGTTTTCTATACTTTTGAATGAAAGTCATAGAAACGCTAATAACTAATAACAAGCATAGTAACAAAAAACAAATGTCGCTTAAAGAATCAAATATGCTCCCTCTTGGAACAAAAGCTCCGGACTTCATTTTACTTGATACCGTTTCTGGTATGATGAAATCTCTCGACCATGTAAGAGGTGAAAAGGCAACTGTAATTGTATTTTCTTGTAATCATTGTCCATTTGTCATACATGTCAATCAGACGATGATAGATGTAGCCAACGACTATGTAGAGCAAGGTGTAAAGTTTGTCGTTATCTCTTCCAATGATGTTGAAAACTACAAAGAAGATTCTCCTGACAAGATGAGTATAGTAGCTAAAGTACTTAGATATCCATTTCCATATTTATATGATGAAACTCAGGATGTGGCAAAGTCATATGATGCAGCATGTACTCCAGATATCTATCTATTTGATGAAGAACTGAAACTCTATTATAGAGGAAGATTGGATCAAGCTAGACCAGGAAACGACCATCCTGTAGATGGATCTGATATTAGATCTGCTATAGATTATGTACTCGCTGGCGAAGATGCTCCAGAGAAGCAATATCCGAGTGCAGGGTGTAATATCAAGTGGAAAGTTGGGTGAAAAATTTGTAATTAGATTTACGCTTTTTCATATATCGATCGCATCATTTGCGCCATGAGCGTTCTTATATTTTTATTTTTTACATGTAGTCCATTGGCCATAATGGAGAAGCTGAGCCATTTACCTTTCTTGCTTCTGATGTATCCACTGAATGTTTGAATCCGTTCCATACTACCAGATTTAACCCATATGTTGTATTGAGATTCAGTTCCTGTGCGTAAGCCACGTACAGTACTATTACTGCCTGGATGAGGTATTGTACTGAGTAATAATTTATGATCAATCTCATCATACATCTTATCAAGAAACTGACACATAAATTTACTACTAATAATATTTCTTGCAGATAAACCACTACCATCTTCCATGTGAAGTGGAGTAAGTTTTAATTCTAGATCTTGCATGTTTTTTTGTAAAACAATTAAACCGTTACCATCACTTTCTTGATTGTTTTTTTCAGAACCAATGGTTTTCATAAGTGATTCTGCGTATATATTTACACTATGATAGTTAGTGATCTTGGCAATTTTATCAAGTGATGGTGATTCGTAAGATTTGATGTCCTGCATTTTTATCTTCTTCGCTTTGTATTTTGATTTGTAGCCTCTTGATGAAATTTGATATTTTTTCAGTTGATCATATACATGATATGCAAAAAATGTAGGTGGATCTGGGATACTTCCCTTGATTCTATACAAACCTTGTCCATAAGGAATAGTACCGAAGATTTTCTTTTTGAAGTCATAAGGGCCTCCAAATACGTATGCATTATCAGGTGTATTACTACTATCTATAGTCACTTCATTATGTAGTTCTAGCTTAGGAATATATGGTTCGTAAGAATGTAAAATTGTTGATTGTCCGATACTAAGGTTACGTTTGAAGTAGATGTAATATTCGTTTTCATTGGCATTGATTCCCCAGGCTCCAGAGGCATAATAATTTCCTAGATCATTCCACTGCCATGAAGGACTGATAGGATAGCTTTCAAAAACGGATTCATCAGCGATAACTTCACCATCGATACAAGTAATACCATGATCACGTATAGATTTTCCAATATCCACGATCAATTTATTAAAAGATAATACTTCTCCTTTTAGTGAAGTTCTAGGTGATCCCAATGTGGGGTCGCCTGAACCTACAATGTAGATGTTGCCATTGAGTGTTCCATCAGGATCAATCTTTCCACTATAGCTTATCTTGGTTTTGAAAGTATATTCTGGGCCCAATATATCCAATGCACTCAGTGTAGTAATCAACTTAAGTGAAGATGCCGGGATTAATGAAATCTCAGGATTTATTGCAGCAACAATTTTATTGGTTTCCATATCCATGACACAGACACTCAATGATGCATGCTTATAGCTGTATTGTTCAAAATGATTATCCATAAGAGTTTGTAAATCTGATTGCGCAGAATTACTTGTGCTCACGACGAGCATATACAGGATTACAATAAATTTAGAAAA
>Ga0206128_1003884_pt1 | contig 12041 bp, 3 predicted proteins | sample Helgoland_Spring_7_FD_148601 | JGI IMG/M metagenome (GOLD analysis project Ga0206128, IMG submission 148601) | Pelagic subsurface seawater microbial communities from Kabeltonne, Helgoland, North Sea - Helgoland_Spring_Bloom_20160426_1 | ecosystem: Environmental > Aquatic > Marine > Epipelagic ...
TGACGAAGTTGTCGTCCACTCCCTTAGCTGGTTCGTAGTCCGTTCCAGAAACGAAGTTGGCTGCTCGGTAATCGTTAGCGTAGAGAGTGTTGACTGCGTTGTTGTCTGAGTTGTCTGTGCCAGCAGGGTCTACGTTAAGATTAGTCTGCGCGGCTGCTTGGTCTGGAGCATTAGCCAGCTCGGACAGGTTATTGTCCTGCTGTAAGAAAGTTGTATTAGGGATCTCAGCAATGTCGCCACTGCCATCGAAGCCAATGAGGTTGTCTGCCGTGCCTGTTGATGCTGAGTCCTCGGTATTACCAAGGGTAAAGCAGTTGGCTACCTTGCGAGCCAACCATCTGATCTGCATGTTCAGTCTGTCAAAGCCTTGGTTCTCAAGAGTCTTTGCTGGTAGTGAGCCTGTCTCCTGTAGCACCACTGGCTGGTCTAGTGCTGGGGTTAGGAACACCTCAATAGCCACTGTGTCAGCATAGGCTAAGGACGTTGTGAACTGCCCTGCGCCTGTCGTCCCGTCACCAGTGAAGGTGCAGTAATCATTTTGAGCCTCGTCTGTTGAGATCAACACACCGTCAGCATACACCTTGATGTGCTGGTCGCTAACATAGTTAATCCCAGTTAATGGGTATGGCGTAGATGTTGAACCATTTCCTACAAAGGAAGCGGTGGTTGCTGTGGTGGATATGGACATTGGTTATATGGCTTAATATTATGATATGGATAGGGTGAAAAGTCAACACTAGGGTTATTTTGCTATGTTCTTACCCATCATGAACAGGTCTTTTAGCAGGTGACTGAAGGACGAAGCGGCTGCTGCGTTGTTATTAAAGACGCCCATGCCTGACAAGAATTTGTCAAGGTGTTTAAGGGAGGCTTCTATCTCTGCGTCTGGGCTTTGCTGTGCCACATCAGCCAATGAGACTGCCAGCTTAACGCCAGACATTCCCATATCCTTAGCCCCTGATAGCATGTCGCCACCAGAGAATAGGTAGCCCGTGTCAGCACCAAGCGCCTTAGCGGAAGAAAGCACCAGATACTCTGCGATGTCACCAAACACTGGGATTCCCTGAAACGGTGCGGTCATGGACTGTAGCGCGAGTCTGGTTGGATTCCAATACTTAGCGTCAAAGATTTCCTCGTCATCGTCATCACGGACATCAGCCGCAATGGTTCTGATCAGCGAGGCGAACACACCACCGAATGCAACGGTGGTAATAGCTGCCCTGCCAGCCTCCTTGGATACTAGTCCGTTCTCGCTAATGTTGAACGCGAGCAGCATCATCTTCTGTCTAGGCTCAGAGGCAAACGCCCAAGCCAGCTTGGCTGTAGGCTGTCTGGAAAACTGCATCTCCATCAGTGACTTACGACCCATTCGCATTGGCTGTGCCACCTGCTCGGTGAGTCTCTCAGCTTCTGCGTGTGCGTCCTTGTCTGCCAAGCCCTTGTTGGAGGTTAGGTAGTCAAAGATAATAGCGTATGTTCCAGCAGTAAAGAAGGCATCCGTTCCTGAGATCAGTGTCCCCATTCTCTCTGCCGCTGCCCTCGCTAGGTTGGGCTTGCCTGATGCCATGTGCTGCATAGCAAGCTTTACCGCTGGTGGGGCTTCGTCCATTCTGCGCTGGATAAATGCTGAGTTGAACGCCTTCTTAAATTCAAGCTGTCCAGTCATGAGCATACCCAGCCGCTTGGCGTATGACATGGTTGGCATCTGTGCCGCAGCCGCTCCGATCTGTGTGGACTGAATGGCGAGGACGGATAGTCTACCAAACAGGATAGCCTGTGACGTTCTGCTGACCGCCCTGTTCATGAAGTTGGCAAGCTCGGTGTCTGCGTATGATTGCTGTAACCCGTTGTTCTCGAATACATTAGTCCAACCATCTAAGGTCTTGATGCCCTCGTCTCCAGTCTTGGCTCGGATTGATTTGCGTGCCTCCCTGTTCCCGACAATATTATTGATGTCTCTGTTAAGCTCGGCGTATGCCATGTAGTGTTCGACCTGAGTCTTGTGAGCAAGGAAGGTTGACAAAGCGTCCCTGAACTTCGGCTCTGCCACAGCGCCCTTGTTCCTGCGTAGCAAGAAGGCATCAGCGCCCTTCATGGTTTTAATACTCTGACCCGTGATTGGGTCTGGGTCTTTAACACCACGAGCTGGCTCTACGGTGAGCGGCGCATACATATCATTGCGCGGCAGTGTGGCGTTCTGCATCCGCTGATGAACAGCGTTGAGGTCTGCCCACTCATCTTTATACTGCTCAATAAGAAAGTCCTCTACGGCACGAGCTTCGGGAGTCATGAGTGAGTCTATCTCATCCATGAACTTCTGGTCATAACCCCAAGATGTGGTTCTGTTTCCGTCCGCATCGAAGCGTCCCTCCATGTGCCTGCGACCATCGACCTGCCTCCACATGAGTCTGGCTTGGATCATCTGCATGTGGGTGAGGCTGCGCTGCCCAGACTTAATGAGATACTTCTTTTGCTGCATCTCATACTGTAGCTTGGCTGCCTTCACTCCAAGGTTGGATGTGCCTGCCACCTCCTCGAACATATCAGACAGAGCGTCTTGGTGTGACCTCATGCGGTCAATCTTTTGCGCGTCTGCCCTTTGCTCGCGGACAACAAAGTCTAGTATCCGTGAGTCCTTGCCAAACACCTTAGTCAAGAACTGCTCAAAGTCCATGAGTCCGTATGCTGTTGCCCTAAGCTTAGACATAAGCTTGTGCGACTCGCCTTCTTTAAGGTCGGCAATAAGGTTAGCCTCCTCTGAAGTAACCCCAGTAGATTGGATTGCTGTTTCAACTTCAGCCAATCGCTTGGCTCTATCCTCGGCTTGCTCTAGCTTGGATAGCGCGAAGTTATATTCAAACTCTCTCCACCCGTTAACAAGTGCAGCCTCCTTCTCTGGGTTGGTGAGTTCCTTCCAGTTGCCAAAGAGCTGCATCATAACCTTCTGCTTTCTAAGGATGTCTACCTCAGCGCCAGTCAGTTCCGTCTCGCCCTCCTTGCCCTCAATCAAAGTGTCGATGTATGCGACAGATGCGGCAAGCTCGCTCTCGTCCATCTTGGTTGCACGATTAGCGGCATCAAACACCTCGTGTATTTGTGCCTTAAGTTTACCCTTGTCCTTCTTGCCTGCCTGAGTCTTTACCTTGGCACGCTCCATGAGCTGGTCTTTAGACTTGTTAAATTCCTTACCAATGAAGCTGTCCATCACGCGCTCAAGCCTGTCAAGCTTCTGCTCAAAGAAGTCTAGGATTTGCTGATCGCTACTGATGTCTGCCAGCCTCACGGATGAACCCATCTTGCCGCGCTCGCTTGTGTTGAGGGACATGAGGATAGCCTCGTAGGTTACAAGCATATCACGGATCAGCTTACGCCTAGCCATTGCGCTCTTGGTTTCGAGCTTGGTTCTTACCCGCTCGGCTTCATTCTCTAGGTTAGCTTTCTCAGTCTTGAGCCTCTCCTTTAGGTTCTTCTTCTCAAGTTTAAATCTTGTCGTCTCAGCCTTCTTACGCTCCGACTCTCTGGCTTTAGCTTCCTTGGTCAGTTGCTTTTTCTGCTGTGGTTTTGCCTTCTCAATCCTGTGAGCAAACTCAGAGACAACCTGTTCTCCGATGTCGCCCTTGCGGATCTCGTGCAGCGCCTCAATCTCCTTGACATCATTGTCATAGGCTTGATCCATTGTGTCGATCTCAACCTCAATCTGTCTCAGCTTCTCCTCTAGGTTGACTACAGCCTGAGTCTTACCGTCATCGTTGATGGTCTTCAGCTCCTCTTGGAGTTTGTTCTTCTGATCAACAAGCTTCTGGACATTTCTAAAGGCATCGCCCAGCATCTCTGCCTTGATCTCTGGCAGGGTAACTCGCTCCTCAATAGACTCCATGATTCCCTGACGGGCGGTGTCATCCATTGAGAATGAGAGCTTGATGGACTCAGCGCCCTCGTCAGGCTTCCTTAAGATCATCTCGCGCATTGATACGCCAGCCGATGCTGGGAACATACTGGACTCGTCTGCCTTCTTGACTGGGTTTGTGTTACCATCGTATGGAGGTTGAACCTCATTCTTGTCATCCTTGTTCTTCTTATTTGGTGCAGCGTATACAACGTCCTGCCACCTGTTGGAGTTCTTTAGGACATGGACGATTGGGGTCTGTCCAGACGTACTGCGAAGTGCGAACGGATACGACTCGTGCTTTCCGCTGGAGTCCTCCTTCTCTGTCTCGTATGCCTCAACCTCACCCTTCATCTCCAGCACAGCATAGATGCGACCAGACTGTGAACCCTTGATTTCTTGGAAGGTCTTGACGAGAGGCTCAGCGAATAGGTCTGCCATGCCCTGCATGACGGATGACATTGCCAGAGTCCCTTTTGGTATGAGTGATTTATTGTAGAGGTTCGTCTCCCCAGCGAGCAGGTTAGCAATGTTGAGCGCCTGCTGCTTCTTAACTTCGTATGCAGCCTTGCCCTTGGCATCAAGCTTCTTAACCTCAGGTTGAGTCGGTAGCTTCATGTGGTCAGCCATTGCCGCAGCAAGGTGTTGCACGAATGCGCCACGCTGCCCAAAGATGGAAGCATCTGGCAGGAGGTTCTTCTTCATCTCCTTGAGGTTCTTAGCTAGGCTGTCTGTCTCCTTGAGCTTGTGCGGGAACTGCTTGACTGTCCTAACAATCTCACCAGTGTCCTCATCCTTCGTCTCCTTGACGAGTGTAGCCTGACTACCAGTAGCGATAGCCTTGTTTAGCTCCTCCTTGGTGACACCATACTTCTTAGGGTTCTTAGCCAGCGTATGGAAAAGGTCAAGCGCACCAGTAGCCATGGTGGTAGAGCTGAACATCTTCTCAATAGGTGCTGATGTAAGCGCCATCAAGATCGTGCCGTTGTTACGCCTAGATATAGCGTTAAGGTTCTTAGCCATCGTCTTAGCGGCATCCCTAGTGGAAGCCCAGAAGTAGCCTTGGTCGCCGAACATGACTGGGTAGTAAACCCCGCCCTTGCCAGCAACGACCTGCTCACCATCGACCTCTACAGTGCCTGCCATTGCACCATCTGGCTGATGCAGCATGATAGCCATGCCTTCAAACTGATCAAGTGACTGCTCGATAACTACATAGCCGTCCTTCACCTTCTCGTAAAACTTGCCGTCCTCCTTTAGAAAGATGTGCTTAACGATAGGATCAGCGGCGTTCTCGATAGCCTCTGGGACTGCGCCCATTGAGAAGCTTATCTCATCCCTGCTGGCATCGAACCTCTGGCTCAGTGGGATCACGTTGCCGTCTGAGTCGTAGGTTACTGGGTCTGCTGATTTTATTTGGTTGGGGTTAAAGACTGCGTAAAGATCACCCTCTTGTGACTTAATATGAACAGTATTGTATCCACCTGTTTTGACAGCAGACTCTATTACCTCAACATTATCATCATAAAACTCTGATGATCTAAAATGAGTTTTTTTCTTGAATCCTCGCAAGTTGGAAATATCACCTTTTGTTAAAACCTTGCCAGTTTTTAAATAAGCGGAAACTGTTCTTTGTTGTGCGGCTTTTTTACCTTCTTTTGAAAACCGTAATTGCCTAGTGGCATCATCGGGGAAAGAGGTGAAGTCTGCCATTCTTTTGTTATCTGTAAAGAAATAGCCTTTTGTTGTAACTCCAAATCGACTGCCTGCTTTTTGGGGGTCAAATGACACTATCTCATCAGCATCAGTCCCATGATAAACCTTCGGACTGTCATACCCAGCCGCCTTGGCAGCCTCGTCCACCATGCGCTGCTGTGTCTCAACGTCACCGCTCTCGACCGCAGACAAGTAGGACGCGTCTTGTCCGATAGACATAGATGTATCGTCTAACGCTGGCTTCAGTGTCTTGTCAAATTCTTTTTTGGCAGCATCCGTGATCTGCTCTTGCTCGGTAGTCCCCTGCATCTGTGCGCGGAACTTGTCGATGTCCTCCTTCTTAATGTCGCCATCGCGGATAGCCTTCTTCATGACCATTGCACGAGTTAGCGCAAGACCCATTGAGTGACGCAGCGCCCTAACGAAGTTGGTAATAGTATTGCCCACGCCCATCTGAGCTTGAGCTTTCATGTTCGCCTTAATAAGCTCTCGCATCGAACCCATCCTTCCCTCACCAAGAATAAGAGTTTCCCATAGCTCAGCTACGGCTTCGTCTACCTGCATAAAAGAAGGTTCGCCGTCCGTGTCTAGGAAGCGCAAAGGCTGTGCTGCTGTTTTGCTCTTGCCGAAGGATGTTGCCTTAGACATGCGGTCGCCCATAACCTTGTCCAGAGACCTAAGCAGCCTGATGGTGTCGTTGTAATCAATAACCCCTGTCTCTACTCCAGTCTTGAATAGACCATGACCCTCCTCGTGGATCAGCGTCATGATGTTGCCTCCAGCATAGATGGTGTCAATCAGTTTGATTTGACGCGACTCGTCTATACTCATTCTATTAGACCCGTAGACCCTCTTGCCAAACACGAGGTTTGCGATATCTCCGTCACCACCATTACGAATCTCTGCCCTCTGCGCCTGTGAGAACACCCTGTTCGCATGCTCTGGGTCTTTAGCCATGTTCTTCAGCGCGGTCATGATCTCGCCAGTGTCTAGGCGTTTCGCGCTCTTGGGGTCACGCTCAGTCATCTGTGCCGATGCCTTCATCAGAGAGTTAAGGAAGATAAAACGAGCGTCATCCTCGTCTGCCTTCTTGTCTGCCCACTCAAGAGCCGCAGCCGTTGCCTCATCAGAGCTATCCGTGTCAAGTAACAGCTCATCTGTTTTTGGCTCATACACCTTAAAGCTTGGCTTGCCGTCAACGAAAGACACGTTCACCATAGGGAAGTCGCCAGTGTATTGCTCCTGTAGTAAAGCCTCTGCCTGAGCCTCTGCCGCAGTGTTGATAATATCAATAGCCTCCTTAGACTCCTCTGAGAAACCATCCCTGATTGCCTGTGCGTCTGTGTAAGCTCTGGTTTTCTCTCGTGGTGTCTCGGCATTCTTTAGGTTGTCGATGGACTTCTGGTCAAAGCCGTATGCCTTGAGGTGTAAGTCTGGTAACTTAGCCCATGCCGCAGCCCTGTTTTCTGCGTCCATTAAGCCAGCAGCACTGCCAGCAGCGAATGGTGACATGGATAAAAAGGTTACAGCAGACTGCGCCCAGAACTCATCAAACACACCGTCCTTGCCATTGCTCCAGACCACATCTGACATCTCGCTGTCGAACACGTTGGTAATATCTTTCACCATCTCGGTGTAGATATTCTGACCCATTTCTTCAGCGGTCTGAATTGTTGCCTGAGCTGTATACTTAGAAACAAAGCGAGCCGCTCTATTCCTGAGCTTGCTGTCCAGCTTGTTCATAAGGGTGTCAGCAAACTTACTCTTGCGGGTAATTGCTCCACCCTGAAATCTTTCTAGGAAATAGTGAGGTAGTGTCTGTGCGTATGTAGCGAGCGAGTTGGACTTCTTAGACGCGGTATCAAAATCAGCACCGCCCTCAAGGTAGCCCTGCCTCTTGCTCTCCGCCACCTCACTGGCACTCATGCTGAAACCAGCAACTGCGCTTGCGCCTCTAGCTGCCTGTAGGGCGTAACCCCCAACTCCAACCACGCCGCTAAGGATCATTGGTGCTGCCACCGTCCCGATAGAAACGGCAACCTGTGGGACTTGGTATGCAGCCTCCTCAAAGAATCTGCCTATAGAGTTCTCATCAGTTACATAATCAAGAGGCTCAGCCTTAGACATTAGGATGTCCTTAACGGATCTCTCCATGTCTGTGTAGTGCATCGCAGTCTCAGAAAGCAGCTGCGCTCGTTTGGCTATTGGGTTGGTTTCCCTCTGGCTCTCGTTAAAGAACCCTGCCGCCGCACCCCTTACACCCTTGATTGCCTGCTTGGCTGTGTGTGTAACCAAGTCACCTGACAGCTCCATGGATACACGAGCGTTGTGAGCAATCTTGTCAATAAGTGATCGGCGCTTTTCTTGTGGCAGTTCGTCAAGAGACTCCCTCATTCCAGCTAGGTAAGTTATCTTAGCTCTACCATCCATGCCCACCGTGTGATCTGCTACGCTCTCTGCGATCTCATCAAAGTCGATGCCAGTATTGACCTGTTCCAGTATGGTGTGGTAGCTTGCAATGTTTGCGTCACCTAACCTAGCCCTCTGCGCGGCTACGCCCTTCTTATATGCCTCTGAGAATTGCTTGCGCTCCTCCTTAGACATGGGAGTGGTCATCAGTTCAAAGGTCGGATCAACTGGCGCTTTTGAGTAAACGGACTTAGTTCCCCTATGAAACATGTCGGTCGCTTTGTCGTTAATCTGCTTACCCTTAATGCTTTGCTGTTGTAACTTGTCGAATACAGCGTCAGTGCTGGGCGCAATACCCTCTCCACCCAAGGCTTTCCACGCCCTGTCCATTCCTTGGTTGAACTGAGCCTCGCTCCTGATTGCCTTGCCACCAGAGGCTGAGATAAACTTGCTTATTGCAGAAACCTTTTCGCCATTAGTGCGATCCCTTGTGTCTAGCAGGTCACGCTCAATAGACCCCATTACCTCTCGTCTACTTTGGCGCTCAGCTTCTGCCTCAGCCTCCCGCTCTGCATCACGCTCAGCCTGTATAACCTCCTCTGCCTCGTATGCTTTTTGCTTGAACTCCTCACCAAGAGGGTCGGTCATCTTTTGTGGCAACTCCTCTGGAAACTCTACCTTGGGCGTGATGGTCGTTTCATCTTCTGGCGTTTCGTATACTGGGCTAAGTTCTTCTGCTATGCTCATGTTGTTAAGTTTGTTGTGTTAGTCTTTGCTTGGAGTGTAAGGGATTCTGGCTGGCTTCAGCTTGTAGTTTTTAGGTTCATCCACCTGCGCCACCTGTGTTGGCTGGCTAGGCTCAATGACCTCTGGTTGTGTGTCACCAAGTAAGTAGCGAGCGAGTGATACCTCGTTGTCTTTTGTTTCCTTGTCCTCCGCTCCAATGTCTGTAGCCGAATGAGGCAACCCCAAGGTGATCCCGTGAATGCCGCCAAAGGACTGGTTGAGAATCTGGCGATACTTAGCCTTGCCCCGTGGCGTTTTCAGGAATGCCACCATTTTCTTATCGGTAATAGCAAAGCCCTCAAGGTGTAAAACACCAACCTTGCCGCGCCAAACCTTTTGTTTTTCCCCGTCTTTTGGTTTGCCCATTGGGTCTCCAGCGGTCACAACCTGTGACTTAAAATCTTTTCTGGCAAACTCACTTTTGTGAAGCTCTAGCATTAACTCTGTGTAAATTGCTGCCGCCTCTTTCACCTCTTTGGGCGCTCCCGCAGGCACTACCGCGAGGGGTTGTGTTACTTCCACATTTAAGTGTGTGGCATCATTGGCATCCAAGGACACATATACCTCGCCTTTTTCCAAGTTCATTTTTCGTGTGTCTAGGTCAGGCTTAAACCCGTCTGCCTGATAATTAAGGTTGATCTTGTTTGCTTTGCGTTCGATTTCCTCATCCTCCTCAATGATTTTTAGCACATTCTCCTCGCTATGCAAGTCCATTAGTTGCCTGACATGTGTGTCCATGGCTTCAGCCGATACCGATTCCATGGTTTGTCCTCTTAGCCTTGCGGAAAGATCATGCTTAATGGCAGAAATTCTAGCACTGTGGATGCGGCGATCCCTTTGGAATTGTAGTAGTTGCTGCTCAGTTCCCTCTTTAACGTGCGATGTGGACGTTAGGGTTGGCATCTTCTCGTTGGTGAGAGGGATAAAGAAATCCTTCTGCCAAGGTTTAATGCCCTCCTTAAATCCTCCCCTTCCCATCTGGCGCATATGACTGCCGTATAGTTTAATAGCCTCGGTATACTTTCCTTGCCCAGCGGCGTGTGCAATCTTGCTTATGGTTTTTGGCTTTAGGTTAGTAGCTTCTGTAAGCGACTTTACTCCAAGGTGTCCATCCCTAAGATACTCCATGAACGTTACCTTGGTTGCGGCAAGCTCGGGCTTCTTAAGTGTCTTGTCTTGATACATCCGTGAAATGGTTTGGTCTGCCGCTGTCTCGAACTTGGGTTTTCTTGCGTCCATACGAGCCAATACCCGTTTCCACTCAGCCTTGGTAGCTACACCCTCTGGTGTGTCTACATTTATCTGTTCAATCAGGGCGGCTACATTTTTTCTGCCTTCATTAAAATCCTCCTGACTGAAGTCAAGATCAGCCGTGAGTCTGTGTAGTTCGCCAACAATCCCCTCTTGGTATTGTGGGGTAGACCTCTGTGCCTTTGTGTTCAGGTCGTTGTGAGCGTCCCTGTGGCGCTTCATCTCAGCTATTGCCACCTTCGCATCTGGATGAAATGCGCTTTCAATAACCTCATCGGTAACGTCCTCACCGCCAGCGAGACTGTTATACAACTTATCAGTGGCATCGTTCTCTAGGTAGTTCTGTCGTTGCTGCGCCTGCTTGATAGCATTATCCCTTTCGGTTGGCGTGTTGAACTTTCGTGTGGCAAATTCGGAGGCGGCTGCGTATGGGTCTGACAATACAAAGTTGTCAACCTCCTGTTTTTCTCTCCCCCGTGCGTTCGCCAGCTTTCGTGCTGTAAACTCTGATGTTTTTATCAGACCGTTCTGATGACCTTTTTCCAAATGAGCGTCTGACCCATCAAAATCACCCCTTATACTAGCGTCAGTTGCTAGTGCAATTACAGAGTCGCTTGCGTTCTTTAATAGAGCCTTGTGTGCCGTGTGTGACACGCTAATGCCCTGCTTGCCAGAGAATCCCTTGACGTATAGGTTGGTCTGGTCTCTCAGAGTCCCCGACATTTCCCTAGCGTCTATCTCCTTCTGCTTCTTCGCCATGACATCGTCCCAGCCCTGTCTCCAGTTAACTGCGCCGTTGGGGTTTGACATCATCTTCTGTTCATACTCTGATCGTGTCTGGTCAAGCTCTAGCTGTAGGTCTGCCATCTTGCCGATGTTGTGCTGCCTTTCAGCCTCCTCAAACAAGCCAGAGACCTCCATCCCCGCGTCCTCCAAGTCCTTGCCCATGCTGGCAAATGCTTTTCCAACTTGACTGGCTGCACCAGCGCTCATGTTTACACGGGTGTTGCCACCCTGAACCATTTTGTAATCAGGTAATTCCATATGTTTAAATTATTTTATCCTTCGTCTTTTTTTGTTTTTAGCGCCTTGGATAGATCCACCCCAGCCTTTGCCGTCTTGGCAGCGCCAGATGCTAGTGTGCCGTAGATTGAATACTTAGATGCTTTCTGCGCCTGCTCGCCCTCCCACAAGCTCATCTGAGCCTGTCCCCGAAGCTGCTCAGACCTTGTCGATGCGCTGTTCCAGATGTCGTCTACGTCCTGCTGTAGCCTTTCAGCCTTGTCCGTAAGCATACCAGCTACCGCTCCAGTCTCCTGAAGTCCACCCCTTGCGCTCTTGGCGCGTTCCCGCGCTATCGCTCGCCTGTTGTTCTCACGTTTGCGGCGCATATTCTCCTGCGCTGTCTCCTCCTCAAACTTGGATTGCTTTCTGGCTTGGTCTGCGTTCCACTCTGCGGACATCTGAGCGCCCTTAGCCGCCGCCTTTTGTCCCTGTATGGACATATACGTTCCTCCGATTGCTGATGCGGCTGATACTGATGCGGCAATAACTCCTGCGTTCGCGGCTATGAATCCAAATGACATAATTTATTCTGGTAATGACTCCCTGTATTGAGGAAGCACTTGCTGACTGGCTAGTTCTAATTGATTGTTGTTGAGAGGCTCAAGAATTTCATCGCATATTTTCTCGACATCTGTCTCAGTTGTTGCATGGAAGGTTGTCCATACCACATCTGTAAGCGCATGTAAAGCCCTCCGTGTATTGGGTTTGGTGATTCCAGTGTAGGGAGCCTCGTAGATTACGCTGCCCTCGTTGTCGCTGGTGACCTTAATCACACCATCTGAGATGACAAACGGATGCTCCGTCTTGTGAACCATGCTCGTAAGCATAGTCCCCGCTGGGATCTTGATCTCGCGGATATACATTCCCTCTGTGAACCTGTGCGTGACTGGAAGCTCAACCCTTGGCATCTGTGCCAGCGCAACCTCCA
>Ga0206128_1003885_pt1 | contig 12041 bp, 10 predicted proteins | sample Helgoland_Spring_7_FD_148601 | JGI IMG/M metagenome (GOLD analysis project Ga0206128, IMG submission 148601) | Pelagic subsurface seawater microbial communities from Kabeltonne, Helgoland, North Sea - Helgoland_Spring_Bloom_20160426_1 | ecosystem: Environmental > Aquatic > Marine > Epipelagic ...
CCCCGACGAAGTACGGGTGCTGCCCAGTGGCGCCAAAGCAAAGGTTGCTGAGATTATTTTATTTGAACAAAGCCTTGATCAAGCCCAATGTGGCCAAGCTGTGACCTTAACCCTAGACAAAGAAATTGACGCCTCACGCGGGGACATGATCGTCAGTGCCCAAGACCCCTGCGAAGTGTCAGATCAGTTTGAAGTCGACTTAGTGTGGATGACGGAAGAACAAGGCTTTATTGGCCGCAGCTATGGCATGCAGATTGGCAGCAACTGGGTTAATGCTCAGATCACTGAGATTAAACACAAAACCAACGTCAATACCCTACAAACAAGCCCCACACGCAGCTTAGAGTTAAACGACATTGTGGTGGCCAAGCTAAGCCTTGATAAACCCGTAGCCTATGAGCTTTATCAACAATGCCGCCCTTTGGGTGGGTTTATCTTGGTAGACCGCTTTAGCAACACCACAGTGGCTGCTGGCATGATCAACTATGCCTTACGCCGCGCAGCTAACGTGCACCTGCAAAACCTAAGCATCAATAAGCCCCTGCGCCACAAACTTAATGGCCACCGAGGCAAGGTTTTGTGGTTTACGGGCTTAAGTGGCTCGGGCAAGTCAACTATTGCTGATATCGTAGAACAAAAGTTGCACCAACAGGGCATTCGTACCTATATTTTAGATGGTGATAACGTGCGCCATGGGCTCAACAAAGATTTGGGCTTTACTGACGCCGACCGCATTGAAAATATTCGTCGCATTACTGAAGTGGCTCATCTTATGGTTGATGCTGGCTTAGTGGTACTCACAGCGTTCATTTCACCCTTCATAGCAGAGCGTGAAGTCGCACGCTCTCGCTTCGAAGCCGATGAGTTCATTGAAATATACGTCGATACGCCCCTAGAGATTGCAGAGCAACGTGATACCAAGGGTCTGTATAAAAAGGCCCGTAAGGGGGAGATCCCCAACTTCACCGGCATTAACAGCCCCTATGAAGCCCCAGAACACCCAGAATTCACCTTGAGTACTGCCGAAACTTCACCCGAACAACTCGCTGATCAGTTGTTAGCGCAGCTCGACCTATAACGCTTTACAGGAGTATCCAATGCACCAAGCCCAAGCCATTTTAGCCGATCCCAAACTACTTAAGGCCCTGCAACAGTTAGTTCACCAAGCGGGTGAAGCCATCATGCAGGTCTACAAAACAGCCGACTTTGGCATAGAAACCAAAAAAGATGACTCACCGGTCACCAAGGCAGACCTTGATGCGCACTATTTATTAGTCGACGGTTTAGCAAAGCTCACCCCCCATATCGCCATCGTTTCTGAAGAAGACCCTGCCTCTCAAATAGTGCCACAAACACATAACTGTTATTGGCTCATTGACCCTTTGGATGGCACCAAGGAATTCATCAATCGCAATGGCCAGTTTACCGTTAACCTCGCTCTTATTGAAGATAACGCACCCAGCTTTGGTTTTGTGTCTACACCCATTGATCAAACGCTCTACTGGGGTGGCAAACAATTAGGCGCGTGGCGTTTGCGTGATGACTCAATAGAGCCATTACAAACCCAAGCCCACCAGTCTCCCAAGCGTGTGGTAGCTAGTAAGAGTCACCTCAATGATGCCACTCGTGATTTTATCACTAACTTAGGTCTCACCACCCTAGTGCAGGCAGGCAGTTCTTTGAAGTTATTACGCATTGCCGAGGGTGAGGCCGATATCTACCCGCGCCTAGCGCCCACATGCGAATGGGACACCGCCGCTGCTCAAGCAGTGTTAGAAGGGGCGGGAGGCAAGGTAACTCAGGTAGATGGCAGTCCTATGCAATATGGTAAAGTAGATATCTTGAATCCACATTTTGTCGCCAGTAGTTAGCGGCCAATGCAACTAGGTATTACCCCTTGGAAAGTAAAAAACGCAGCATTTTAAAAGCCACATCCTGGAGAATCACAGCCACTTGCACCACCACAGCCATCGCCTTTGTGATTACCGGCAACATAGAATCTGCCCTCACCATAGGCTCTATTGAATTCTTTTTAAAATTCGCTATCTATTATTACCATGAACGCTTATCGACCAAGATAAAGTTCAATTGATAAAGCCTAGGCCTCGCGTCCACACGATCAACCAATGATCCAGATAAGGTTTAGACTTGTCTATAATTAGTCATGAGATACTGATAACATTCTTTCCTCCTACACCACTCAATAACCAATAACATAGGCCTGCTATTGCATTATCGCGCTGAAATAGATGGATTAAGAGCATTAGCCGTAATCCCCGTCATTCTTTTTCATGCAGGCTTCTCGCTTTTTGGCGGTGGTTTTGTAGGAGTAGACGTATTTTTTGTCATCAGTGGTTATTTAATCACCTCCATATTGCTCAAAGAACTGAACAACAACTCATACAGCTTAGTTAATTTTTACCAGCGGCGTGCCAGAAGAATATTACCTGCGCTTTTTTTTGTGGCTCTGGCATGTATTCCCTTTGCATGGTTTTGGTTGCCCCCCAAGGACATGCTCGATTTTGCTCAAAGCCTTGCCGCAGTATCTATATTTTCTTCTAATTTATACTTCCTCAGTGAAAGTAATTACTTTGACATTGAGGTAGAGCTTAAGCCTTTGCTGCATACTTGGAGCCTTGCGGTGGAAGAACAATATTATGTGTTTTTTCCATTACTTCTCGCTTTGATTTGGCGTGTGCGTAAGCAAGCGATGACTCCGACTTTGCTTATCTTAGCTGGATTGAGCTTATATTTTGCACAATGGACTGCTTACAACTATCCAAAAGCAGGTTTTTATCTGCTTCCCACCAGGGGTTGGGAGTTGCTTATTGGCTCGTTGGTGGCTATATCTGCCTTTAAAGGCAGCATGCCCCGTTGGATAAAACCTCAGCTTAATGGGCTACTGAGTCTGTGTGGCCTAGCTTTTATTGTTATTGCCGTATTCATATTTGACAAACACACGCCGTTTCCTAGCGTCTATGCCCTTCTGCCTACAATAGGCACAGCATTAATTATTCTGTTTGCCACCAAGGGCACACTCACCAACAAATTGCTCACTAACGGCCTGTTAGTGAAACTAGGGTTAATAAGCTACAGTGCATACCTAGTTCATCAACCACTTTTTGCATTTGCAAGACACCGAAGTTTAGGTGAGCCAAAGCTCAGTTTAATGCTAGGATTAGGCGCAATCAGCTTTGCGGCTGCATACTACATATGGAAATATATTGAGCAACCATTTAGGAGAAGCTCCAGTGCAGCCTCTGGCAAAAAACATTGCTTACTTGGCTTAACTATACTCATCGGCTTTTTTGCATTTGGTATGGGCACCATCATAACAGATGGGTTTACTGGGCGTTATAAACAAGATGAGTTGGCACAATACAAAGCCGCAGCACAACACAACTTTCAATGGAAAGGGTGCAACTATCCAGCCTGCTCCACCACAGACCTCACAGCAAAAATCGTATTAACTGGAGACAGCCACGCAGCCAGTATTGCGCCAAGTTTATCGGCAGCTTTCTCAACCCCACTGACAAGTTTTGAATGGCGCACACACCCTGGTTGCCCACCCCTGATCGGCTTTTATGTCTCCAATACGCATTCTAATCAATGCTCAAGACAAAACCTTGAGTTTATTAATCTATTAACTAAAAGTGATAAGGTGGAATGGATCATTGTTAGCGCACAGTGGGCACTTTACGCTTCGGGGAAAGGATTTAATAATTCTTTGGGGGGCCACGAAACTGGTGCCTTGAATTATTACTACCAAGACATAAACAACAAAACTAGAGGATCATGGCTGCGCGAACAAGCTGTCATTAATGGCTATATTGACTATATATCAAAATTATTAAATACAGGAAAAAAAGTACTGGTGGTTGATCAAATTCCAGTAGCTGGATGGCATGTCCCTAACCGCTATTTAAAACTGGCTAACTTAGGCCAGCTTAACAATGAGAATTTTCGTTACCCACTGACCGCTTACCAAAATCATACGGCGGCATTATCAAAATTTAGAGCGCTTACCCACGCAAACCTATTTTGGGCTGAACCCACAAAGCTGCTATGTAAAGATGGGGTTTGGTGTGAGACCAGTCAGTTACCTAAATTACTTTATAGTGACACTAACCATTTAAATAGAGCCGGCGCTGAATTACTGACTCCAAGCATAAAAAACATCACACAAACGAACTAATGGCTAGCTTGCCTCAATTTTTGTTCATAGGATAACTGGCCAGCAATCAACACCATCATCACCGTGAAAAAAACTCCAGCATTGTTAATGTCCCATATCATCTCTACCAAACCAAAATCCATAAAACCCACAGCTAGCAATATGCCTGCCGTGGCTAAGGCTTTATTTTGAGCCAAATATTGACGGCAAAACACAATAAAAGCACCATAAATAGAGAACACCATAATGGGGCCAAAGATGCCTGATTCATGTAACGTATCAAAAAACTGACTATGGGCACCATTAAACTGACCAACAATTTCAGGAAGCAAGCCGGCTTGTATATAAGACAGTTTAGCCACATCAAAGTTACTAGGGCCTACCCCAAACAAAGGATTGTCAAGAAACACTAATGTAGCGGCATGCCATAAAGCCAAACGAATACTAGCAGAACCATCCGTCACCTGACCAGTTTCAAGATATGTCATGATAGCAAGAGGGATATTACCCACCCTTGCCTGAATAAATGGTGAAAAATACCACGTTAAAACTGCACCTGTAACCATGACGGCTAAACATGTAAAACGCTTAGTGTAAGTGGGATGACGAGCAAGGCTCACCATCACCAAGCAAAAAACAGGTGCAGAAATCCACCCACCTTTGGTGCCAGAAGCTAACGATGCAAACACTCCTAATAAAAGAGAAAACAGCACGACTAGCCACCACCGTTTATCTTCACTCCAATTAGGCTGAAACAACGCAACAGACATCACGCCTAGTAATAAACTAATGTCACCAAAGGCAGCTTTGAGGCCAGAGGTGCCTCCATGAGCACGAGATATTCCCAATTCCTGCTTTTGATAAAATGCCCAAAATCCGGCAACGATCGCACCTATGAAAACACCCCATTTTAAGGCATTTTGTGACAAGCCAAAACGCCTAACCATAAGGTAAATTGGTAACACTAAAATGAACCTGCTAGGCTCCTGGAATTGAGTCCAAAGCCAACCCGTCCTGAGCCAAAAGTCTAGCGCCGTAAAAACTGGATAAAATAACCAAGTAAAAATCATTACCTTTTCTAGTTTAGATAAGGGCTGCGGGTCTGTTCTCACAATAAACGCACATAACCCCAAAACGACCAAACTAACCGCCACGTAATACAATGCAGCGGGGTAATTGACGCTGGCAGCAGGCACAACTATGGTCAACAGGGATACTAGCCAAAAAAGCCCAATATGTATGTTTGTAGAACGAAATACTTCCATGGTTAAATTTTTCTCATTGCTTTAAGTAGGGCTGACTGAACCCTTTTAATTTTTTCCAAAACGTTTTTTGGATATGTTTCTATCTTTAACTCTTACGAGAGCTTAGCGTTATCTGCCACCTAAAACTCAGTACTAATCAAAGTTCTCTATTATACCTTGCATATGATGCCAGCGAGCAAATTAACTACTTCCATTGAACCATCATTATCATAGGGAATCTCCCTTGAATTGATAGCTCTAACCAACATATAACCAAGCGTTTAGTAATTCATAAGGCGTTTACAATATAAGCTGTGCGCCTCGTTGTAGACTATAAATAGATTAGCTCGTCAGATAATAAAACATAGAAATAAGCTTTAGCTTCAGTCGAAACCAAGAACGTTTAAACTCTCGTTTGATCTTATATGTTAGCGGTAGCACCTGTTTGTTAGCGATGTTTGACCCACCTAGCTGGGCACTAATTTCATTAACATGGTTACCCACAGTGACCAGCACCCTAACACCATGTTGCCAAAAATGCTGATATGCTACATCAACAGGCATTCCAAATTGGCTCCAAGCTTTTAACAATTGATAAGCAGCAGAACGGTTTAATACTGCCGCTTGTGTTCCCAAAGGCACCAAATGAGGCTTTATTGTGCTGTGATTTGTGTGTACTACTGTGCCATATACCTGACGGCGAGAGAAAAGTTTTAACATTACCGGTTCTTCGCCCTGAACTGCTTGCAACCATTGCGCGTGGTACGCTAGCACATCACCAATAAACTCTACATCGTCTTCCAATATGACTGCATAGGCCTTATCGCTTTGCTCAACAAAAGATTTAAGTACCTTTAGATGAGACATAAAGCAGCCGATTTCTGCAGGTTTAAGCGACATAAAAAACTGTTTTTGATTTAAATGTGGGGTGTAATAGCGAGCTATTTCTTCGTCTGGTAAATCTGCTCCATACACAGCACTGATTCGCTGAGCTCCTATACCCATACTCTGCAAATGCTCATTGATCCGTTGCCAACGTTCCTTAGAACGATCCAAATTAATCACATAGTATGCAAACTCATCGTCAGTACTCATAGACCAGACAACTTTTGCTCCCAAGCCCAAGCGTGGGTTATGATTTCTTGCAATTGAGTATACTGTGGCTGCCAGCCCAACACTTGCTTTGCTTGTTCCGCACTGGCGACCAAAATAGCAGGGTCTCCCACTCTTCTTGCAGAGGGCTCTTCATTTAAATGCTGGCCCGTGATTTCCTTGGCAGTGGCAATGACCTGACGTACTGAAAAACCAGCACCATTACCGAGATTAAACGCTCTGTAGATGCAACTTGGTTGAATAAGAAGCCAGCTCAAGGCCAAAAGATGAGCTTGGGCTAGATCCAAAATATGAACATAGTCCCTGATGCAGGTGCCATCTGGAGTCGCATAATCTGTGCCAAAAATTTTAATACCTTGACGCCTACCTGACAAAACTTGGAGTACTAGAGGAATCAGGTGTGTTTCTGGGTCATGCCGCTCCCCATTACTGGCATCAATAGCTGCTCCCGCTGCATTGAAATAACGCAAACAAACCGCCTTTATACCATAGGCACTAGCGTAGTCCTGCAGCAGCCATTCAACAGCTAGTTTAGAGCGGCCATAAGGATTAATAGGCGTTACAGGGTGCTGTTCATTAATCAGGGCTTGCTCTGGGCTACCGTATACGGCTGCGGTTGACGAAAACACTATATTGATGACTTGATGCTGGCGCATAATATTCAGCAACACTTGAGTTTTGAAAAAATTATTGGAGTAGTATTTCTCCGGTTGCAACACTGACTCGCCAACCTGACTAGACGCTGCAAAGTGCATTACAGCATCAATCTGATGTTCATTAAATACTTGTTGCAATAGCTCTTGGTTGGCAAAATCACCTTGGTAAAACGGCACACCTGCCACTGAGCTCGCAAAACCCGTTGAAAGGTTATCAATTACCACAGAAGCAATATTTTGGGACTGTAAATAAGCCACCATATGGGACCCAATATATCCTGCGCCTCCTAAGACCAAAACCTTCACATCAACTTCCTTTAAAAAAACTTAGACACTAAAGTTATTAACTATGCATCCTGACATTAAATTGTGTTTATGCATATAAACATCACCCATTTGTTTTATTAGACTTTTAGAGGTCATAGTGAACTTGAACCATCACCTGAAAAGTAAAAGAGCACCTTGATATTAGCCACTTACACTAGCATCATTGTGTCTAATAATATCAACCAATCTTTGCTTCAGATTGCTATAACTCAAAGCAATTTGCCTATTCTCCTCCATAGCCACAATCTGAACCTGACTGGGAGGAACAACACTAGCTGCAATGGCTAATTGAAACTCAGTAATTGATTGGCAGCAGATTATACCTTGTAAATTAAAATAATTGCCGATATTTTTAGGCCCATAATAAATGGGTAGAGTGCCACACAACATACAATCTAAAAGCTTTTCAGTAAAACAATCAGGTTCTGGAACATTTTCAATTACTATGGAGTAGTGATAAGCCAACAACCCATCTTGCTTTAAATCAAAGGGCTGGTAGCCCCTGCCCATGACATGCACATCTGCTTTTACAGTAATGATCCAGTCAACCACTGCATGGCGCAACTTATGCCCCACTAGGTGTGTTTTTTCAGATGCGATGAGCGAACAATTATGTCTTTTTATTGGAGGCCACGATAACTGATTACCATCTACCCATGATTCAACCACAGCAAACTGAATGACATTGACATACCTAGCTGCATATTTTTCATATCGGCATAGTATACAGTTGAATTTATGACGTAATAACCAAATATTTTTATAATACTTACCATGGATGACTAACGGCTCAGACATGAGCAAGTCAACTTTGCACTTGAGGGGGCCAAATCTACGCAATAGGCGTTTAGACGACGGGTAAACCACTACATGATCCCTGGCAGTCAAATCTGCTATAGTGCCGCTTGTTGGGGCAACCTGCCCTGGCCAATCTAATAATTTTAGAGGCACGCCGCCTAGTTTTACTTGGTACCTAAGGTCATGGGGTAATATACCCACTTTAATTTCTTCACTATGTCCGAGCATGGGCGCCATTTATCTACTATTTCTAAATTGTTTTTCTAATGCCAAAATTCTTTCAGCATTTCGCTGATTGATTCGGCGAACTGGGGCGCCTGCATACAAGCACCACCCTTCTAAGTCATGCTTAACTAAACAATTAGCCCCTACGCTGGCGCCAGTGGCTAAAGTTACATTAGGTAAAATGGTGGAGTTGGCACCCACAATGCAATGATCACCTATGTGTATACTACCAATCTCTACGTCGCCCTTAAATTCTTCAGCTACCATGGGAGTAGCAAGGCCAGCAATATAGTCATCACTGCCAGCAGCTACCACCACATTAGGCGCTAAAGTACTAAAGTGGCCGAAAGATACCATGGCGTTGCGTCCACCAATAATCGAACAGCCAGATGAAATATGCACAAAAGATGATATATCTAAATTTGTGGAAATGTAGGTGAAATCATCAATAATGACATTATCACCAATCGACACCAATTCTGGATAGCGGATTCTCGCCGTTTTACCAATGATAACATTGCTGCCACAATGTTTTAGGTCTGCCCTATTAAAAAATATGTTATCAGTCACAATTATCTCAGCTTTAATTTTTTATGCGTCTCCATATGTTTGTATGGAGTAAGTTTTAAGCTCACTTTACCCTATTTTTCACATACCCAATGTTATCCATATACTTCTCAACGACCATGGGCTCATTCCACCCAGATAAGAAACATAACATCTACGACTTAGCCAAGGTGTTCCAATCAGCAGGGATAATATCTTGCTGTGCTATATGCTTGGCATCAAACCAAGGTTGGGGTGCAACAATAATTTTACTGGCATAATCATTCAAATAGGCTCCCCACCAGCTGAAGGAACTGTTGGCAATAATTTGGTGCTGGCATGCGCTAATGAGCCACAGATCTTGCTCGGCAGAAAAACCAAAGTCCGAAACAAAAATAATATTGGGATGTTGTATATTGGTGCGCACCCAGTCGGGGTCATCGGAAAACACATACAGATCAACGTTGCCTAATTTTTCAATCATCAACTGCAGCGCCATTTGATAATAGTGGGCACTGGTTACCCCGTGCTTAACTAACGCTTTAGGGTCTGTTAAATAATCGCCTCGCCTCACGTGCATGGCCACACTTGGGCTACTAGCCATCTGCACAGCCAACTTGACCGCAGCTGATGGCAGTGGGTTTTTTAGTACCAAGTCAGTTCGCAACTGGTGCCCATGGTTGGCAAAATAGCGTTCAGACTGCCAAAAGCCAGACAACATTACCGCGTTGATCTGGGCGAGTGCTGCAGCATCAAAGCTATGCTCGGTTTCGTGATAGTAACCCAGCCAAGGGTTAATTTGGCGTCTTAACGCGCGACTTAATTTCCATACAGGCTCTTTAAAACGAGTGCCTTCTGCCTCGGTTAAATAACGGGCTCTAATGGCAAACTCATCGATAGCTAGCCCAGAAATGCAGCCCTTACGTAATATAAAGCGCGGGTCCAAAACCAGTTCTGCGTCTCTAGCATCTGCCAATGCACGGCCCATGCCATATTGAAACAGCTGGTTACCCAAACCACCCAACAAACGCACGTAAACAGTATGTTTAATGTCGCCCATAAACATCCTCTAACCGCTCAATGTCGTCTTCACCCAAATAACTACCCGATTGAACTTCTACCAGATGCAGAGGCTCATGGGTTTCATTGGCTAAACAGTGCACTGCACCCTTAGGGATGTAAATAGAGTCGTTGGCATTAAGTAGATGATCTTGCCCATCCACATGCACTTTAGCCTGGCCTTGTACGACGACCCAATGTTCAGCACGAAATTGATGCCGCTGCAGGCTTAATCGTGCTCCAGGGTTAACACTGATACGCTTTACTTGGTAGTTAGGGCCACTATCAACACTGTCATAACTGCCCCACGGGCGATAAACCTCTCGTTGATGACTCAATTCGTTGCGCCCAGCTAACGTGGCTACTAGCTCTTTAACCTGCTGTGCTTGGTTAAGCTTTGCTACTAGCACCGCGTCTTTAGTTTCAATAATGGCAATGTCTTCCATACCCAGCACAGCCAGCAAACGGCTATCAGCTTTAAGCAAACAGTTGTGGCTACCCATTGCCAAAACATCACCCTGTTTAACGTTGCCACATTCATCCTTCGCATTAGCTTGCCAAAGAGACTGCAAATCACCCACATCACTCCAACCACAAGCCACTGGCACAACCACAGCTTTTTGAGTCTTCTCCATAATGGCATAATCTATGGAGATGCTTTCGCACTGCTCAAATTCAGCAACGGGTAAACGCATAAAATCTAAATCTTTGGCAGACCCATTGAGGGCATTTTGACATTGCTTAAGTAAAGTAGGACAAAAGGTTAAAGCCTCTGCCAGTAACACACTGGGCTTAACAATGAACATGCCACTGTTCCACAAATAATCACCTGCAGCTAAATAAGCTCGGGCCACAGCTGCATTAGGCTTTTCAACAAATTTCTCTACCCCAAAGCCCTTCAGCACAGCATCGCCACAATGAATATAGCCATAACCTATGCAAGCAAAGCTAGGCGTAATGCCCAAGGTTACAATAAAACCCTGGGCCGCTAATGCATGAGCTGAACTTAAAGCGGCATGAAAAGCGGGCACATCAGCAATATCATGATCAGCAGACAACACCAACATGGGTTCGTCTTTATGCATCTGCTGTAAACGCAATGCGGCGATAATGACTGCAGGGGCAGTATTACGCCCCATGGGCTCTAATATTATAAAAGCGCCTTGGCTTATACTACGCAACTGTTCTGCGGCCAAAAAACGGTGATCCTGATTACAAATGAGCTGACCATTAACTTGGTTTAGCCCATGCAAGCGCGCAAACGTCTGCTGCAACATGGTGTGTTGGTGATGGTTGTTCACGAGCACCTGATATTGCTTAGGGTAGGATGCGCGAGACAAAGGCCACAAGCGGCTTCCCACACCCCCAGACATAACCACCGGAGCAAAAACCAAAGGCGTTTTTAAAACAGTCATTTAAGCGTAGAAGGCCTTCACCGCATCACATATACGAGTGATATCAGCGTCTGTTAATTGATTAGACGAGGGCAACCACAAGCCATTGACCCCAATATTTTCTGACACAGGGTAATTTCCAGCAAGATCATAAACCTTTTGCTGGTGAATAGGCGGGTACATTACGCGGGTGCCTATCAATTCGGTCTTTAAGAAGGCAGATAATGCCTCTCGCTGCTCAACCAAGGCATCAATAAACCAAGGCGTGGTAATGCTTAAGTCGTGGGCAAAGAGCTTTACCTGTGGGCAGTTAGCTAACTGATCTGCATACTGCTGCCAGATTTGTTTTTTGCACACAACCCGGTCTGCTAACTTATCCATTTGGCACAAACCCACCACTGCCTGTAATTCGGTGAATTTAAAATTAAAACCCAAGCTGTCATGAATGTCGTTACCGCCACTAGCGCGGCCAAAATCTTTCAAGCGCCTTAATCTTTCTGCTTTT
>Ga0206128_1003886_pt1 | contig 12040 bp, 28 predicted proteins | sample Helgoland_Spring_7_FD_148601 | JGI IMG/M metagenome (GOLD analysis project Ga0206128, IMG submission 148601) | Pelagic subsurface seawater microbial communities from Kabeltonne, Helgoland, North Sea - Helgoland_Spring_Bloom_20160426_1 | ecosystem: Environmental > Aquatic > Marine > Epipelagic ...
TTACTTCCTACTGACACGAGCCGCAGGAGTGTTAGGAACGAACTGACCCTTGCCGCGCTTCTTCTTCTTCGCCGTAGCAGCACGCTCGGCCTTGCTTAGACTCTTGGCCTTAGATAGGGGCAGGCACCGGTCTGGGTTCTTCTTATCCTTGCTCGTGCCGCACTCGCCCTTGATGCTGCCATCCAAACCGATGCGCACCCACTTCTCGTCGCGCCACCTCTTGAGCTCGCCCATTACTTACTCTTAGGGAGAGGGATGTCGCGGCCCACAGGAGACATAGCGTCAGTCTTAAAACTATAATTGCCGCTGGCGTCTTGAGTCAACTTGCCCCTGTTCATAGCGTTGAGCTTATCTGCTCCGGTAATACCTTGACGCTCGAGCTGGCTCATAACCTTCCTTTTTGCAATCTCACGGTCCGTAGACCGCGCAGCAAAACCGGCTTTGTTATAGTTGACAGCAGCCTTCTTACGGCCTGTTCTACCCTTCTTTGCCATTACTTCTTAGGTTTTTTAGGCTTCATAACCTTAGCCTTCACCTTAGCCGTACACGGCTTACCATATCCTTTACTTGCCATAATTGGGGTCTTTGCAATATTTGCTCGCAGCCATGTTGGCATACGCGCTGGGGTACTTGTCAAACGTCCTCTTGGCCCAAGCAATACCCGCTGGGCAAATCTTGTTCTTCTTCTTAGCCATGAGTAAACTTATGGATAATCATACAGATGATGGCCCCGGCAATTCCAAGGCATACCATCCTATATGAAAACTCTTCGCGGGTCATATCTTAAGCCCCAAATTACAATGAACTATTTAAAGTACTGGCGCGTAGTGCGCTACTTCATCAATGCCAAATACGGCATATCGCAGCCCGACCTAGAGATGCTCATCTTCCTCTACGATGAGCCATACTTTACCCGGGCCAAATTCAAAGAGTTCGATAAAGTCTTCTCGTGGGATAAAGACCGCTTCAACCGCCTCGTACGAAACGGGTGGGTGGAGAAAGTATCCGTAGAGTCAAAGTCAAGACTAGGCGTATACAACCTGACCTACAAAGCCAAGCGCATAGTAGGGTATGCATACTCCCTGATAGAAGGCAAGGAGTTCCCAACAGACGACCAGAACAACCCAGTCTTTAAACGCAACGTGTCATTTACCGATAAGATGTACCGGAACGTGATGATGGAAATCAATGAAGCACAACGACAACATCGCGCTCAGAAATAATGGTGCGGGCAATACCATCAATCAACATAGTATAGCTGGCACGCTTGTCGTAGTATAGCTCCTCGCCAGCGTCGATGCTGGTGACGTCAGTGCCAGAAGCCACAACGAGACCACGACCGTAGCGCATCTGGTCGGCGTCGTCAGAACTGAGTAAGATGCCGCTGGCAGTAGTCGTCTCCTCCTTGATGGCGTCGATGACAATATATTTTCCTATGGGACGCATTGAATAAAAATTGGTGTCAGCGGACCCATATACGCGCCCGCAATATTAAAATCAAAATGCTCTATAGCTCCCTCCTCGTCCATATCGTGCTCGAGGACTAAGAGCTCAAGGATACGCCCGATGTCATAGCACACGCGGTATCCCTTGTCAACCTCAGTGATGCCGATGATGGCAGCGTCAAAACCGTCGGCGAACATAGCCCCGGCATCAATGGCCTCAAGCCAATCAGTAATCTCTTCCCTCATGCCCGTGCCAGTGTGATGATAGCCTGAGTACTCAAGATAGTGACCGCAACGCTTACAGCGTTCTGTAAAGCAGACTTAGTGACGCGGGTAGGGTCGATGACGCCCATGTCAATCATGTCGCCGTACTCGCCAGTCTTAAGGTTGTAACCGCTGCCGTCAGGTGCCATACTGTAGTCAAAGTCTTCGCCGCAGTTCTCCATAATCTGATGCAAAGGAGCACGCAAAGCCTCACGCAATACTTCAGCAGCAGCACCCTTACGGTCTGATAACCAGTTGCTTAGGTTGTAAAGGGTGACGCCGCCGCCAGCAACAATGCCGTCTTGCATAGCAGCGCGGACAGCGCACACAGCATCGTCGACCCTGTCGTATAACTCCTTCTGCTCTAGGTCAGTATGGCCCCCAACCTCAATCACTCCTATACCTCCAGACAAGCCAGCGATGCGCTGGTTGATGAACTCTTTGTCGACGCGACGCTTGGTTAGTCGATATGCCTCCTGAAGCTCAGCGATGCGCTCGTCGATACCATCCTCTTTGTCGCCCTTGACAATGACAGTACTGTCGCGACCCACAACAACACGGTCAGCAAAACCCAAGTCGTCGAAAGCCATGAGGCTTAAGTCGTCGCCAGTCTTCTCACTGAAATACGTAGCACCAACGCTGACAGCCAAGTCTTGCATAAGCTCGTGCTGCTTATACCCGAAATTAGGAGGAGGAACAACACAGACCTTTAAACCCTTCTTGACAACATTGGCAGCAAGGGTGTTGATGACGTGAGTGCTGCACGGAGCAACAATGAGAAGACGCTTGCCCTCACGGATGATAGGACCTAAGACGTTCTCGATACTTAAGATATTGTTTATCTCGCCGTCGCAGACCATAACGTGACAACCGTCTAGTATGCTCTCGTCACGGCTCTGGTCGTTGACAAACAACTCGCTGGCATAGCCACGGTCGAGCTTGAAACCATGAGTGACATCGAAACCAGTCTCGCTCGTCATACTCTTCTCGACAGTGACAACACCGTCTTTGCCAACCTCGCCATATACCTCAGCAATTAAATTGCCGATGGCCTTATCGTTGTTAGCACTGATAGTAGCCACACTCCTCAAGTGCTTCTTGTTCAACCGACGGCTGCGACCGTCAAGCTCCGCAACAACATCTTTAGTCAAAGACACCATGTCGCGCAAGACGTCAGTCTTTTTGGTATCGCCACCCAATACCCGTAAGCCACCCTTGACCAAAGCCTCAGCCAAAACAATGCTCGTGGTAGTACCATCGCCAGCCTCACTAGCCGTCCGGTCAGCAGCCTCCTTCATAATGCGTACCGCCAAGTTCTCGACAGGGTCAAGCAAGTCAACAGCCTTAGCCACAGTAACACCATCCTTAGTGACCGTAATGCCATGGGTGTGGTGAGGACTCTCGATGAGTACCGTCTGGCCGCTAGGACCCAACGTACTCCTTACAGCTCGACTCAACTGCTCAATGCCGCTGATGAGCTTGTCGCCTTCGAAGTGAAGGTCTTTAGGTATTTCATTCATAGTGACCCAAAGATACCATGTCGCAATGTCGATTTCAAACGCCCCTATAGAGAGAGAGAGAGAGAGAGAGAGAGAGAGAGAGTCTTGTATACAAGGAATAATAATTGACATTTCCGACACTGTAACTGAAAACCAGCAACTTAGCCGTACACAAACTGGAATAAAACCGGTATGAAACCGACATTAGTGTCGATTTTGCCCGAACACAAGAGCACCCCGGACGTTTCCGAGGTGCTCCACCTTAACCAAATTGCTCGCACTTGCCTGCTCGCAGACGGAAGGTAACCTTTTCAAAACAGGTGTATGGAGGTTTTGGGTAACCCCACCCCCCACGGTCATGGACCCCATGGGGAAACGAGATGCATTCGAGGAGGGGGGGTCAACTTTTCCGGCCCCCGTCCGGATTTTTTGCCGTTTTGCTACGCGCCCGGCAACCGCCCCCCGTCCCCGGGTTACCAACCGCCCCACCTGCCGACCGTTTAACGTTGCGCCCATTCGCGCCCCTTCCAAAAGCCCCGCCCCCGTAGGGCTGTAGCGCGGGATAGAATTAATCCGGATTAATACAGTAAGAAAGCCCCTTTTTTCTTTGTGAATTCAAATAGTTGTCATACACTTGTAGTCCCTGCAACGGCGGGGGCGTATGAGCCTGACACATGGAGACCGCGTGAAGGGTGTAAGTTCTTTGACATGTTGAATAGACCTCTTAAGCCGTGACGGTGTACGGGGTGCGAACGCCGAAAGGGCGTCACCGGTTAAAATTCACACCGGTGGGAAAAACGGCCCCCTATCGCAGGGGCCACCAATACAATAAACATGAAGCAAGTAAAAATCGAAGTAGTTCAAAAGTGGTTCACAGACAATGCGAAAGCAATCAAGTCAGCCGACTCGAACCTATCGCAGGCCATTGAAACGAAGTTCAAAATGGACGTTCAACTGTGTATCCATTTAGGCCACGCCGAACGAATCAGAAAGGCCATGCCGACCGCGACACGCCCAAAGCGAGAAGAGTACTTCTCAAAGTGGTGCAAGTCAATCGGTCGGGCTACAGTCACCAACGAAGTCACGCAAGGTCTTGCAATGGTGAATGAAACGCCCGCAACGATTGAGAAGTTCGAGCGCGAGGTGTTGGCGAATGATGAAGTAAAAACTTCGGTACGTTCGTTCACTAATTGGCTGAAGGGCAAAGGTGGCACGGGTAAGTCGACGGCAAAAAAGTCCGACACCGCCAAAGGTGCCCAGCCTAACACGAAGGTGAACGTTGCTGACAGTGACGGCGCAACGTCATTGAACGTCTGCACGACTGAACCGGACGCGGCAATCCTTAAGTGGATGGCGGCAGGTGTTGCCCTTGCAAAGGAGTTGAACGTCGAGTTCGAGGACTTTAAAACGTTGGCGCTTAAGTCACTGCAAGAGTCTGCATACGAACTGAAGTAATCGACCGCCCCCCCTGCCATATACCCCACCCCTCACCGGGTGGGGTATTTTTTTGCCCTTTCGTTTCTCACACCGGTGTGAATTTCTGCGGCCCCTGTGTCCTTGGCAGTTCTTTGGCGGTGAGTCAGGGACGGTGAGTCAGGGACGCAAAAAACTTTCTGATTCGCACAAAGATTTCTTAGTTATTTCTTGCATAATCGAAACATTCTACGTATATTGCGGTATGATTATTCTATCAAAGAAACAGGGTGCGTCAGGGACGTTTTCACACCGGTGTGAAAATCTCAGGGTGACCACCATCGACAGTCAGGGACGCGCAAGCGTCAGGTTCCAGTGGGCGAACAGCTTCAATGAATTGGTTGAGCAGCTTCTCGAAAGATTTCACACCGGTGTGAAAATCCACAGACAAACTGAGTCATGCATCAAGTACAGCATCGGCTCATGGACAAAAGAAATCGAAGTAGTATGACACATTACGACATATGCCGGCTCAGTGCCAAGCCTCTTACGGCCAAGGAGTTGGTCGAGATGATTGACAAGCTTGACAAAGCCACCCTCATCGCCGACGACCTCGAGATGTTCAATGCACTCAATGACGAGTTTGAGTCAAGGTGGAACACGCAAGAGAACTACAACAGCTTGCACGATGACGCCAAGATGGGTGGCTCCTTCAACGCCGCCATCATCGACACCTTCTTCAAGGCTGACAACAACAACAAGCCCCGCCTTGTGAGGGCGTTCCCTGAAATATTCACACCATGATTGTATTCGATTTAGACGGCACCATTGCCAACGTCGATGCCCGACGTAAAGCGGCAGACGAAGCACAGGCTCCCTACCCAAGCAACGAGCGCCAAGCATGGTGGACTACGTGGCAGGCACCTGAGAACATACTCAAGCTCGACGTACCCAACGAGTTGTTGGTCAGTGTCTTGCGAGATTGGCGAGAGCGCGGCAAGCACATCACCATTGTCTCGGCCCGCAACGACAAGAACCGAGCGGTAACGGAGGAATGGCTTGCTAATTGGGGCATCCACTACGACGCCTTGTATATGCGCAAGGACGGCGACTATCGTCGTGACTCTGTGTTCAAGCAAGAGTTGTTGGACAACATCCGCAAGGGTGGCGACGACCTCATCGAGAGAGTTTACGACGACCGCAATCAGGTTGTCGATATGTGGCGGGCCAACGGCATCGACTGCATCCAAGTCGTACCACGAGAGCAAGGCGAGTTCTGATGAGAGAGATATATCCTGAGCCACTGAACGAGGGCGATTGGATTGCTTGCGTCGGCGAGCGTCCACACTTCTCCTACCTGCACTGCGCGGCCAACGACAAGTACTTCTACGACATCTTCACTTGCAACGACCTGATGATGGAACACATCAATGGTATGAGTGTCGGGGACGAGTGTGAGTGCCTCATCGTATGCCCCTTCGACAAGAAGCACATCCCTTCCGTTGCCATCTGCGTCCAAACCCATTACCGCCGTGGAGCCTGCGTCTACGTCTGCTTCTCTGACGACCAAGAGGGCATCGACGACGCCCGAGAACAAACCACCCACCAATGAGCGAGCGACTTATGGACATCTCTGCCTTCAGCTTTCTGTTGGCGTGCCTACTCTCTCTTGTCACGGAGGGTATCGCACCACACATACTACTGTTTGTGACAGCACCCACGTTTACACTTTCACTAATCATACACAAATGAGCTATAGAACATTCTCTGGTCTACTTGAACACATAGACCACCACCTTGACATCAGCACTGCTGACAAATACAACGGCGATTCTATCGAGGGGACATGGAAGGGCGAGCCGATTATTATCAGGAGGGTTACGTCCCGACACATCCCGTGGAACCCTGACACCAAGTCTTGCGAGGCTCCGCGATGGAAGACCGACGTCACTGTAATCCTTGGCGGCGAGGTCGTTCAGACATGGGGCATCATAAGTGAAGGCGACGAGGTGCTGTGTGCCAATTGGTTTTCTGAGCGCGGACGTGAGCGCGACGACATGGAGCGCGCCCGCCGCGATGAATTGAAGAAACTATGGAAGCCATGACTGAACGCAAAGAATACCACGTGTGCGAGTTTTTCGTACCCGTCATCATCAACGACGACCGCGCCCACCTCACCGACGAGGAGGAGACACAGCTCGACGAGTTCTTAGACTATCACGGACAGCACTTCGCTGTCGTTTACAAAGACGATTTCCCGGAAGAGCCGGAGCAATTCCTAAGCAAGTGCGAGGTCACCGGCAAGCACGCATGGTGCTACATCCTTATCGAATCATGAACATAGAATTCCCACCCCTTTACGGCTCCGACCTTGTGTCTGCGGCCCTTGTCGTCACTGCCTTGTCTCAGGTTCCTGAGCCTGTAGACATCATGTGTTGCGGCTTCAACGAATACAGCGGCAACGTATACATCGCCCTTGAGAACGGCGTGACCATCGCCTCGTGCTTCGGTCAGAGCGTGGACTACATCGTCTCCGACCCTGACACTGACGAAGAGAAGTCTTACAAGAAATACCCGATGAACACATGAAAGAGAGAATGTTCTTCAGCCAATTAAAATCAGGCAAGTGGCATTGGCACAAAGACCTGACGACCATCACCCTTGAGATGACGACTGCACAGATGTGGGTTGTATCCACGTTGCTTCGGCTTGTGCCTTGGTACAGGGTTTTGGTTGCGAACCAAGCCAAGATGGAGCGCATAAAAAAATCGTTTCTCGAACAGTAGATTTCTTATTTATTTCTTGCATACATGGAACATATTCCTTATATTGCACTATCAATACAAACAGACACAAATACAATTAATCCGGATTAATTATGAGAGACAAACTCATCAACGCCAAGGTCATCTATCCTACCCTTGGTCACACCGTACTCACTACGGGTCAGGATATTCACCGAGACGAGAACGTCGAGGTCATTGTTCATGTAGGCACTAAGGCTTCGGGCCATGCGTGGTTCGAGTTCCACGACACCAAGTGGGACGGCGAGAAGTACTACGCCGAGGGTGGCCTTGAGATTGACGGCGGCAAGCTCGTTGACTACGATGGTGTCGGGTCGTTGCCCACTGTGGTGATGGACATCCTTACCAACGAGTTCGACATCGACGTGACGGAGGTGTACGACAAAGACGGACAGCCCAACGAGTACAAGGTGTTCAAGTACCACCTTGACGGCAAGGCGTTCGACGATTGGGACGATGCCTATGAGTACATCCACTCACTCAACCTTGACCGCGATGCTACCCGCGCCAAGTTCAATTCAATACAAGAGCTATGAACGACACATACATACTCGTGTTATGGCCTCAATGCCAAGCCTACATGGATGAGCCGTGGTTCGAGGAAGAAGCCATCCTTGCTGACGCAGATAGCGTGGGCGAATCAAACGCATGGTTTATCCCAACCGAATACATCAAGTCATGAGAGACAATATGAAACTTATCCTACGCTGTGCCCAACACATGCAAGAGGGTTCTGACCTCGGCGATGGAGTCAAAGAAATGCTAAGCAACATTGAGACCGAGGCCATGAGGGGCTTGCAAGGCGACAAGGTCATCGTCCCAAGCAAGTTGTTCGGCGACATCGACATACCAAAAGACATCATCACCTGCATGAGCAATGGCGACGATGACCTGTGGTTCAACATGAGCAAACACTTGGACATCAACATCTTCTACCTCGACGGGTGGCAGTTCAATATCTACCCCGTCAAGAACGGAGAAATCGACACCGAAAACACCATTGAAGCAGGAAAGCTATGAAACCATTTTACTTAGTCGTCGAGACCGACGACCCAAAAGACGAGGGCTTCGCCTTCAAGAGCCTTGACTACTACCTCGAGGACTTCAATAACGACATGGGTACAGAGTACCGCAACGTCGATGACTTCAACGATGGCGAGGAGTATCGCCACATCTACATCATCAAAGAGATTAACGAATGACCTATCAAGAGAAGATTGACAACATGGTCGAGCATCTCAAGGGGTTCGGCTCGTTCCAACAGATGGCTCGGTTTGTATTGAGCCTTCAGGACGAGGACTGCCCACGATGCGGCGGCGAGGGGTTCGTTTACACGGGCCACTACGCCGACCCAAACTCCACCACCCGCCCATGCGAATGCCAAGGCGAGCCTGACCCTGACGAGAAGTACGAACAACAGAACGACAAATGAAAGACACAATCAAATCCATGCTGCTCGAGAACACGGGCAAGCACTTCCTCGACAGCGGCGGCGCAAGCGGTCGCCATTGGCAACGCAACCAACAGCGTGACTTCGAGGCCGACCCGCCCATAACTATCGAGGCGGACATCCATTACGACGCCATGGGCAACATAAAGTTCAGCGACTTGACTGCCACCCTGAGTCTATACCATTGGCTCCTTGGCGCCAACATCGAGGAGGACGAGCGGTGCGAGGAGTTCCAAGCGAACATCAGCGCCGACGACCCACTCGTTAACGAGGGATATATCACATCCCGATGTTGGGACTTGCTACAGTCGTGGGGCGCCATACCCAAGGGCTCGTACTACACGTACAACGACTGCGACAACCTCGACCAGTGTTTCATCCATACGTACGTTGAGATAGACGGGTACGACTACGTCCTTATCAGCGTCCATGGCGGGGCCGATGCACGCGGTGGTTTCGCGGCGGCCCGACTGTTCTACCTACACGACGAACTCATCCACAACGAAGGGTGGTCACGCTTCATGGAAGAGGAAGAGATTACCGACCACGTCAGGTGGGGCGAACCCTACCGCCTGACCCGATACTTCGATGACGCCAAGCACGTCATCCCTCAATGCACTGACCTCAAATACATAGACTAATGGGACTACCTCGAATACCAAGCGTCATGGTAAGAACAAAGCACCTCGACCTACACATGGCAGAGTTATGCCAACAGCGAGCCGACATCATGGCTGAAAGACTCAAGCGCAACGGATGGGAAGACCTGTGCGGAGACGTAGCCAACATCCGTGGTCTATCTCCCTTGTTTGAACGCCACGCAAGTGACGAAGAGATACGAGAGCACATCGACAACATGGACACGGCTTGCCGTGAGCAGTTGCCTCAAGACGTATGGGAAACATTCAGATGACTGACTACACTCCCTCCGACCTGCCCCGCCTGATTGTGGACAGCATCAGACGCATCAGGATACCCAACTCTTTGAAGCACAACAGGCAACTCATCGGCGTCACCTTCGGTGGTCGGCGTGTAGTACTCAAGACATGGTATACGCTTTGGGGTTCTTACTCCGCTCGTGTACCCAAGGGCATCGACCTCACCGAATACATCACACTTTCAGTAGAAGAGTTAGGAAAATAAATAGCAATATACTTGCACAGTAGTAATAAATACCTTATATTTGTATATCAATAATTCAATACACTATGGACAACCCAACCACACCGGACGTCACGCCGCAGACTCGTGACACATTGCTCGAACAGCTCAACTTCCTTATCGACGGAGCGCGTTCCAACCTGATGGACATGAAGGCAAGCCTTGCCATCGACGGCCCCTTGCTCAAGCCTGAGCCTCAGTATACCAAGGAGCAGGTCGTCAAGATGTTGCGCTCTGCGTATGACCTCGGAGCTATAGCACACGAGGAGAGCATGGAAGTACAGACGGATAGTTGGAAGGGTGGCGTCGAGGTAGACGTCGAGTTGGAAGAGGGTGGCTTCAGCTACAATGGCAGTGTCACTATAGAAGAGGATACCATCAAGGATTTAGTCAACTTTGACACCCCCAAAATGACCGACGAGCATATCGAAGAAATCCTCAAGTCATGAAGGGCCGCATAGCTTGGACAGAAGGTGACAACTTATTCGTGGTGCGCAAGGGGCGCACCACCAATAAGAAGATTGCACCTGAGAAAGCCAGTGTCGTACAGACCTACACGTTTGACTTACGTCAGGCGGCTATGGTCCGCTCGGCACACACCGACACCAAGAAGGTAGACCGTGGCAACTTCTTCCGAATGGACGGAGCCAACTGCTTGGACTGCCCTCTTGCCAGCCTCAAGGGCTGCTATACCCACAAGTACATGCAGTACTCCGGGTTCATCTCTATGCTACGTTCGCTCAGCACCGAGGATATCTACTCCCGTGAGCGCACCGACCTTGCCCCCATCAAGGATTGGTGTGCTGAGTCACAGCTCACCCGCTTCGGCTCGTACGGTGAGCCGAGCCTTCTACCTATCGACCTCGTGTCGGACATGGCTGACGCCTCTGCTACCCACACGGGGTACACGCACCAAGCCGGCAAGGATTGGGCTGACGACTACAAGGATTTCTTCATGGCGTCATCGCACGACCAAGATGGTGCGGACAAGCTCCCGTCATGGCGGCACTTCATCTCCCTTAGCAAGGGCGACGAGGCCATTGGCGTTCAGTGTCCGGCAAGCAAAGAGATGGGTTACGTATCCAACTGCGCCAAGTGTGGCCTGTGCAGTGGAGTCAAAGGCAAGGGCCGCAAGAACGTTACAATCAACATCCATTAATGAGCGAAGAACACAAGAAGATGGTACAAGAAGCGGCTTGCACCTGCGAGGCATTCCTCCATCAATGCGGGGTAGACCCTGCTTCCCTACCTGTCACCAAGATTTACGAGTTGGCTGTCATCTACCACGAGTACGGGCCTGACGGTGTCCGCGATTACCTCAACCTCAACGACGTCGGCGACGGCGGCATTTCAGAACTAGTATGAAGAACAACCCCAATACCCGCACCTTTGCGGAAGCGATGGGCCAAGCCATGGCCTTCGGTATCAGCATCGTCACCTGTGACGTATTCAACCAATCCTCATCCCGTGGTTTCATCCACAGGTTGAGGGACCCCAAGGAGGTGCAGATAGACGTACGTGATGCGTTCACTATGGACACCCACCTTGTTTGGCGCAAGCTTATGTACGACACTGAGACGATTGCATATCAGCGTGGTCATACCCCCTGCACCTACGGCACGGTCATCACCCGCAACGGCAACCGTGTGTTCATGTATGTCGCACGGCACTTAGACTACATCGAGGACGCCCTCACCTCTGCCGAGAATGAGATGACAGAGAGTGCGGTGTACAATATCCAAGAGCCGGACGTGTCCATCTATCTTGAGGACAACGATAGGGTTCCCGGCACCGACAGTGGTTTCTGGGAGGGTTACAAGAACTATGAACACGAACACGTCCCGTATGATGGAGAGTACAACGCACGAAGAGCTAGTCGAATTGCAGAAGCATCTACAAGACTTGGCGGCAGGTTATGAAGAAAGATATGGACGAGACGAGGTGCACAATTCTCTAACAAATACAGTCTATTACATACAGAAATCATTAGACAATGGAATACAT
>Ga0206128_1003893_pt1 | contig 12033 bp, 10 predicted proteins | sample Helgoland_Spring_7_FD_148601 | JGI IMG/M metagenome (GOLD analysis project Ga0206128, IMG submission 148601) | Pelagic subsurface seawater microbial communities from Kabeltonne, Helgoland, North Sea - Helgoland_Spring_Bloom_20160426_1 | ecosystem: Environmental > Aquatic > Marine > Epipelagic ...
GGGGGGCTTGCAGCATATATGTGTTTGCTTATGGGAACAATTTTTTGCAATTCAGTATATGCATCTCTAAAGCCTTCTGGTGTTACATAGATGGTGTGTGATTGTTTGGTTTGTTTTATCACTGTCATGGTGTTCTCCCTGCTCTTTGTGCATAATATGTTTTTAAGGCCTTTTCCTCTAACTGGCGTTTCCAAATATTTGGATCACTCCTGGGATCTGACATTTGATACCAATAATAATCTTCTACCTGACCAGTTTCAATTGCAAATGCCAAATGTCTAGGTGTGTATGCTACCCAATCCAAATAACTTGCCAATCTCATCTTTGATTTCTTTTGTGCCAGTAAGAATTGCTGATTAACCAGCAACACATGCTGTTGAGTTATCCGGTATTCAACATGAGTGGCTGTGCTGAGATGTTTTCTAATTTGCTTCCATTTACTCCACAAATACCGGTTATCAATGTATTTGTCTTTTGCTGGTTGAGCCAGGAGTCTTGCTTTTATTCTCTGTTGCATGGGACTAAGTGTGTCTGTCATCTTTTAAGTTCTTTCTTAATTTCACGCAAGTCATTTTTTTGTATTAACAAGTATGCACCAGTTCTTGAGATCATTTTCTCACGCTCAGTTGGGTGTGGATGTGTTAATTTCCACAATGTCCATGCTGCCCTTTGATTGAGTCTCTTGTGTTCACTGTTAAAGAACCTCTTGGTGAGTGTGGTTACCGCAGTAAACTTCTCTGGTGTAAATGCATAACTGAATGCATAGTTTCTGCTGTGGTGACTTAGCCATATATGTGCTTTTGTTCTGTGGTGATTTACACCCCACCATCTTAGGAAGTCAGCCCTGCGTTTTTGTGTTTTCTTGTCCATGTGTAATACTCCTTTTTTATTTTGTACTGATATTTATTTGTTTAGGAATTCTTGAAAATCTCTTAGGTCTAGTTCTAACAATAACCGGTTCACTGGATCTTTTTCCTGTTTTATTTTTTTTCTTAGCAATATCATCTCTTCTGGTTGTTGTTTAAATACTTTCATTGACTCTTTCCTTTTTGTTTTTGTTCCCGCAAGTATATATCATATTCTCTCTGACTTTCAACCCAAGCAGGTAGGTGTTTGTGTCTCCAAGTCATTGGAATAACATCTCCATTGCCATCTCTGATGCTTTTTGTTCTTTTTTTGCGTGTGGTTCTAATGCTTGCACGCCACATATCTGGGGATGTTTTTTTACTTCTAAAACATTGCTTACTGGTGAATATCCAGTGATTGATCTCTGCAACTGGATAAATGGCAACCAAATACAGTTTAAATACATCCATGGGCCGGAGTATTTCTTTTTTTAGAAACTCAGCCCTAATATATTTCATGTCTTGAACAGCATTAGTATTCAATAAATCTCTTATTTCAGGTAATCTTTGATCAAGTAATTCCAATAACTCAAGACACATTATCTGAGTGTCTTTTTTTGGTGTTTGTTTGATTAATTTAAGGAATTCATTCTTTTTTGGTCTTTTTGGGTTTTGCATTTAAGCACTCCTTTTCTCTTTACCAGTCCTACTAGCGTAGGCCTGAAACATTTACTTTCATCAAACACCTGAAGGTGTTTTATTCCAGTAAAGTTTTATTGGTAGTTTTTAATTTAACTGGTTATTTCCAGGTTCTCTCTGTTATTGTCTTTCTACTGACATATATGAAATACTGACACTATCTCATATACTATATGATATTATATTTAATTATTAAATCTTCTTTAAGTCCTTGTTGGTCATTACAAAGCCACTAATTGGCTTTCATATTGAAAGACAAAAAAAAAGATCTAACAATTGGGTTTTTAAGTCCAATGCCCAAATATGTGGGGCACAGTTAGCATACTCAGGAACCATACAGGTGGGCGTCAGTTATTAATCCCTTATCCAATCTTTGTCAACATTCTTTTATGCCAACCACTGCGTTAAAGATGCATATACCTGAGTATGTTGTTATATGCGTCTGTGAGGATCATATTCATTTTTTAGAGCCTCAATCTTTTATGTTTTGTCAGTTGTGTATATATTAGTAGATATTAGTTTATATTAGCCTGTATTAGTTTTTATACAATAGCAAATTAATGCTATCTTGTCAAGTTTTTTGTTGTAAACAGTTTGTTGAACATTGTTTTTTGTCCACTTGTCCATTTAATCTCATTGAGCATCCAGGTGTTGTATACACCCCACACTGCGCTCCACCATTCACTCTGGCAACTTTTGCCATTATTTTTTCTCAATTGATCTTCACGGATTGCATCATATGCATCTGCAAATTCAATGTTTGCAATATCAGCATCATTAAATCCAGCCCGTATTAGGTCATCACGGATTTCATCCAGTAAGTTGTTAAATGAGGCTTGTGTTGCACCCTCACGCATGCCAGCAATCTCTGCACCACTGAGTGCATCTCTAGTGGCATAGTGTGTGCGTATTTTATATTTGAAATGGTCTACATGTGTGACGCTGTCCACAAGTGGAATACACTTCTGGATGTCTTTGTTTTTGCGTGGATCACGGATGTTTGTATATAACATATTACTCTCTCTCTTTGTTGAGTGTAGTTCTTTACTACACTTTTATTTATCCATTCTTGCACATTTTTCTTGACTTGTCAACAAAAAAATCCCCGGCGTGCCTATGAGTGCTCTGCCGGGGATACAAAAATCCAAAATGTACATTTTTGTGTGTTAGTAGATATGTGGGCAAACCTGCGTGTTATTGTAATCATAAAGAAGATACAATTATTGAAAGGAGGAGATTGGAACTAATCTCTAAACGCTACTAACTTAGGAAGCAATGATAACTTCAACTATATTTATACTATACTATGTCCATCATGTCAACAAAATAATCACTCTCATAACGCTTTTTTAATTGGCTTACTCTTGAGGGTGTGATGCCCAGTTCATGTGCTATTTGTTTACCACTTTTACCATCCGCCGTTTGTTCTATCACATGCCGTGTCATTTCCCACTGGTGTTGTTTTATAAGTGCTGCTTCTTCAACGCTGGGTCTGCCACGCTTGCGCAAACCACTTCCACCGCCCGCAAATGATACATGATCATATTTTTGATTATTGTGCCATTCACCATGCAAATAATCAGCATGTTCCTCTTGCCATTGTGTAATATCATCTGTATCAGTGTAGAAGATGGCAAATTTAAGATTGGGATCCATAATTATACCACCAAATTTATTGAATGGCATATATGAAAATACTTTTTTGCTGGCTACTATATGCCTGATGTTGTCTGTGCTGTATGTTGAATCATATGTTTTTAGATATCTGTTGACATATTTTATCAGTGTGTTGGGGCTAACCATGTTATGTTCCTTGTTTTTAGTATTTATTAGCCTTTAGGGTACCCATATACCCAAAACAAAAACGCTTATAGATCTTGTGGTTAAGATTGCCGTAGAAGGCAAGAACCAGTGTTTTCTATAGCAGATGTAGTGTTAGTAAAATCCACCATCCACTTCAGTTACAAGTGCATCAACTGTGGTGTTTTCCCACTGGTTGGTTGTGGTGTTGTATTGTAACACTTCACCATCTTGAACATTAACAACTGTTACATCCAACAGTCCGTCAAGATCAATGTCAGCACTTTGTGGCAGAGCCTGAACAAAAGTTCCTTGTCCAAATATAATTCTACTCATTATTCAATCTCCAATTCTATATCACTGACATAAACACCGCATGCAAATTCAATGTTATTTTCATCTGAAATACTTGTGCTTAAAACACGGAATGGTTTATTTACAAATCCCAGTTCTTCATTATTAATATTCACAATCTCTCCTGGTTCAATATTCATAAGCCTGTGTGACCCAGTAAACACAATGCTGAGTTGATTTCTACTTGCGTTCAATTTGTAGTTTGCCAGTCTTGTTAACAGATCAACATCAGTAATTAGTAAAATTTCCATGTTCTCTTCAAGTGTTGTGCCATTGTCCTCACTTAAATATGTGTCATTTTCCACAACCAACAAATCTTCATTGTATTTGGTTTCTTCATCTGGATTGTTCCAGGTAATACTGATTTTATTTTTTTGCTCCGCTTTGGTGTTTTTGCTTACTGTTATGTTGCCAATGATGTCATCATAATCAATTGTTGCCACTGCCGCTTCATTTTGTTGTTTAATGCGTAATTTGTATTTGCCATCTGTGTAAATTAACAGTCCATTGCATACATCAAGAACTTCTATAATGTTGTCATATAGTTTATCAGCACTATCCAAATATCCATCAATTTTGTATAAGCCGTTAGCATGTGTCCAGGCAGATTTGAAACTGGAGGTATTAATATCATTATATGTAAGTCCTTTTCCGTAATTTTTATCTGTTAGCATATCATACAACACATCCACTGGATTCTGTCCAGCACTGGGTGTTACATACACTGGGTTATTGAAATCTGTAGTAGCGTTAACATCAACTATTTTCTTGCCAGCAATTTCTGTTGTTATTGTTGGAACACTGCCACCAAAGGCTTCTTGGCTGGCTGTCAATTTCAATGCCATATACGCAACACCACGCAATCTGTGGTTTGGCCCCCAGGAGTCTGTTCCAATACTGGTGGATATTAAACTGCTGACTACTTGGTTAGTATTTCCTGGAAAGTATTGTGCTTCAACTTTGTCAAAGTATTTGTTGACTTCCTCAGCATCTTCACCTTCACCAATTGTTTTGGGTCTGTAGTTTTCCAAGGTGTAACCATTTACAGCAACTCCAGTTACAGTTCCTTCTTGATCAGCATCCCATATCACAGTGTCATTGAAATAAAGTTTTTTAATATCACCCATTTCACCTTCACACATTGCCAAAACCATATTAAGTTTATCTTTGCCATCAATATCACCACTGCCATTGCTTGTTTCAACATAAACTCTAGTTCCACCAATTCTCATTCTTCCGTATGCTAGTGTGATTGGATCATTATTGGAGTTTTTGTTGACCATAACTCCTTGTTTTTGTGCTTGTCTTGCCCCCCGTTTGGAACCACCAAACAATGCACCACCTGTAAGTTTGTTTACCACAAACAAACCACCCACAAGAATGACGCCAGCAACAACTGTTGATACGCCCATTACGCCAGCAAGCCATCCTACAGCGGCAAAGAACCATGCATGTGCTGGTTGCATTGTTGCAAATGTAAACCAGATGGCTATCCATAAGGTTGCCAGGCGTTTGGCTAATTTTACTCTGTTGGTTTCCATTCTAAATCCTTGTTTGTTTCTACTGCATAATCAAATCCAAGATCTTTATCTGCCTCTGGTAGATTTTTTAGGAAAGACCGGCTATTTTGGCTACTGGTGTTTGTTCTTTTTGTGTTTATACGGGCAAAGTCCACCCAGTGTGAACTGGCTGAAATAACTAAACTTCTTGCATCTGTGTTGGATGTGGTAACTTGAATTTCATTAATTGTTCCCTGGAAGATCTCCATGTGGTTATCAATACTGAAATCATCATTTAGGAACACTCTTCTGATGTTCACTGGTTGGTCAATATAAACAGTGGTGTCTTTCATGAATGTCAACAGCAAAGGGTTGCCATAGCCATCATTGATGTCCAGTGCATTGAGTCCTATGCTCATTTTGTCTATTTCCATGCCAGTGTTTTCATCAATGTTACTGATATTTAACAATTCACCAGTGGCCTTGTAAGCAATATTTTCACCATCAACTGATAATGTAATATCCCAAGGCGCAGTGGTGTTCCTGTAATATCTACTTACACCGTCTTGCACCGTCCAAACTTCAACACAATCAAAGTAGGTGATCTTTTCTTTTGTAAGTTTTTCAATTACACTGGGGTCTGTTGTTCTTGCCATTATTTAAATCCATCCAAACTAAAACTTACGCTCATATAATAGTATCCGCTGGTGTCAGTTCTGTATTCAAAATCATCACTGCTCATTGTTACAATGGCGTGATATGGATTCTTGAACACTCTTTGACCTGTGTTTTTGGCCTGCCTAAGTGGCATTGGTAATCTAATCTTTGCTTCACCAAATACATTTGCATCCACTGTATTTAACACTGTGTGCAAATTGCCATTTTGGTTGTCACCATCCACAAATATTTCACCTCTTTTGAATGCATCAGTTTCAAAACTACTAAAGCCTTCCAGCAATAGTGCTGTGTCACCTGCCACATAATCTTCTCTTAGGATAGGTCTTGTAGTTGTACCTGCTTCATTATACCATTCACCCCACAATATCCTATCACCATCTTTGTTCCGTAACACAAAGTAGAATGGAATTGCTTGTCCTTGTGCCGCTAGTGCAATGGCGTGGAACTCCTGGAACTCATCATATGTCATTGGTGGATATTCAACATCCAGTGTCCATTTTGTAAATCCGCTTGAGCGTGAGAATTTAATCCCTGTTTCACCTGTTGCTGTGATACTTGGTGTGTTTAGGTTAACGGTAGCACTTGCTGGACTTACATGCCGTGGCCATTCTTTTCTGGTACTATAACCAGCAGATACCCACTCATCATCTGTGTCCCAGATATCTTGTTGTTCACTTGGTGTTGGTGCAACTGGAACATAGGTGCTTGGAAGATTTACAATTGGTGTCATTATTTGTTCATTGTTGTGGAATCTACCAGCATCAACTAATGACACGCCTTGTAAATAACCTGAACCATTTACTGATACACTGATATTTGGTATTATCTCACCAGTGTCTGTGTAATTTGTTTCAGTTAAGTCACCTGGTTCCCAGTAAGAATCCTGATCAATTTGTGCCGCATAAACTTTATTATTGTTTGTGTCTTGGTAACTGTAACTCTTGTTGCCAGGTAAATTGATAATTGAATTACTTAACTTGTAAGGCAAGGGTTGGTTTGCACTTAAACTTACTGTGCCTGTTGTTGAATCAAATAGATCCATACCAATAGTTGCTGTGCCTGATCCAGTCCACAAAGGACTTAATGCTGAGTCATATGAGTCTCTTGGGTCATTCTTGATTGTGGCATCACCGCCGTTATCTACTGTCCAAGGCTTCCACAACATTTCATCCATTGAGTTTGTTGTTCTTGTCATAGTAATTGCTTTAGGATCAAATAAACCAACTGATACTGGAGCGTCACTTACTGTCTCAGGGGTGGTTACATTAACTGTACCAGTGTTATAGGGATATACTTCATAATTCATTGCTAATGATAGTGTTCCTTGATCTGAACCTGATGGAAATGATGGCGCTGCTGGTAATTTTGGTCCCTGGGTGATATTTCCAGTATAATCAACTGCAAAAATAGCAGTTGAATATTCTGCCATACTTTGTTGTCTGAGAACACTGAATAATTCTAATGATTTTTCCCTTAGTCCAACTGTGTTTGTTGGGGCATTGTTTATTGGGTACAGTACCCATTCTTCAGCAGTGTATGATCTGGTGTTTACCCAGTTATTGTTTCTGTGTGTATTATAATTATCCCAACTATAGACTGTTGTAGATATTCCACCAATTAGTCTTTGGCTTGAGATATTGCCACCAATAATACTATCATCATTTAAAGTTGAATATTGTGAATAAAAATCATCACCAATTCTCATTTTAATCATCATATATGATACGCCAGCAACATCAATAATATCACCATTTTTAAAATAATTATAATATGGGTTGGCACCATTAACACTGGTATCAGCATATCCAACTAGTGCCATTAATTCATTGCTGTTATTTGTATAAGGTCTATAGTTATGGTAACCGCTCATTGTTTCACGCTTGTATTCCGGAATAGTAAAACGGGCCAAGGATAAATCAACTTCTGTATTGCTAATATTAGGGTGAGAACCACCAACGCCATTTTGGGTATAAATTTCATTACCACCAAATGTGCTAGACCCAAAAGGTGGATCAACAAAATTTAGTCCATATGGTTGGTTAAAATCTGCTAAGCCATTAGGTACTGGTATGTAGTCAGGCGCAACATACACATCATCAACACCAGTGATATTGTTTATGCCAAATATGTTTTTAAATTCTTCATTGGTAAATGTTGCACTGTGTCCAGTTGCTGGCATCTCCGTTTTTACAGTAACAGTATCATTATAATAATTAGTAAATTGGTTAAACCCAGAACTATAGTTTCCTTCAGTATCTTTGTAATCCCAATTGTCAACATTCATCATTATCCATTCATCAGTAAATAATTTTACGCCAATATCTGGGCGGCTATTATTGTAGAATACATATGGTTTAAATTTTGTAATTGGATCACCGTCAATTTGTGGATAGGTTGTCCAAGGAAGATATATATCAGCACCTGCTGGATCATGTCTACTATCTAGAGTACCGTTCCATTCATCTAGATCACTAGGAGGAGTGACATTAAAGGCGGGCCATGATGAATCAATAAATTTATATAGTCTTTTGCCATTAAGATAATAAAACTGGTCAACTTGGTTATCAACGCTGGTGACTTGTTTATTACCAAAGATTGGGGTTGGCAAAGATCCAGATAATGCTGTGGTGACAGCAGTTATATTTCCGCCAACATTGACTGGCAAGCCATTGAAATCAAAGTCATCATCTACAGTAAATGCACCAAAGAACTCATTGTTTTGATCATTAAGAATAATAGTGTTAGAATCATCATACAGAGGTTCAATATAGGTATTCCCAACTCCTTCACCTACGGGCATTTGCGCAATATAATTAGGATTATAAATGTCTAGGATAGTTGTCTGTCCGTAATTAATAGTGGGATCATCAGTTCTATCACTGGATGAGTGTAAGGTGTATTTTGTTGTTTCACCATTAATATTGCCTAAGTAATACACATTGAGATTTAATAATCCAACTGGGTCTTGACCAGCATTAAGTAAATAAACTTTTTTGTCTTCTTCAGCAAGTGGCTCATCAAATACAGCAACATATCTTTGCAATGCAACATAGTATTCAATATCAAAGTTTTTACTGTATGTTGGATTTGAATTTTCCATATCAAATTTTGCACCAGTTACCAAATCACCATCCACTGTTTCTTTTAGGTTGTATAATGAACCACTGGCATTTGATACATAATATGATCCTAATAGACCTGATGAGTTGTTTGACACGCTGTTAATTTCTATTTGATCACCATCAGAGTAATAATCATTTAATAAATCAATTGCCAATATATCATTTGAAGCATCTATTGTAGTGTTTTGGTCAGTAGTAACTGGTGCAAACGGCGCAACTCCATCAATACTATAATACAGTGTAGTACCTACTCTATCAAAGTGTACGCTGGTACCTTGTGCTGCATATGTATAGGTTCCTGATGTATCAAGGATTGGTTCATTTAATATTCCACTGTGTTCAAGACCACTTAACAAGCGTGGTGATAATACAATTCCATTAGGATCTCCTATAGTAAGTAGAGGAATCACATCTACAGTGTTGGTAGTAAAATCTTCAAATTCTCTTGGTGAAAAGGAGCCATCTAATGAATTTAGAGTACAAAGATAACGGTCACCTTCAATGAGTCCGGTTGGTGATAGATACAAAGTTCTGCCAACCAAATCTTGTCCATTACCTTCAACACTGGTAATGCTAACTTTGGTTACATTTAATAAATCTGTTGGGTCAAATAGTCTAGGGTGATCAGATAAGTTAGCCCAAAATCTAATATCATTGCTATATCCCAATACCTCAGTATTTGGATCATCATTTAAATCAAAAGGCACTGCCTCCAATAAATTATTACCGGATGATACTGGGCTTCTACCACCATTATATTCTACAAATTCAAAATCATCACCAGCAGTAATATTCCAATCCGGGTTATCCTCTGCGGCAATAGCACGGGTGCTCCATCCATTTGGACCATACAACACTTCTTCAAGTCCCAATCTTAATTGGCCATTTTCTATAGGTGGAATAGACACTGTAAAATTACCTATGCCTAGTTCTTCTCTGGTAAGTGGAACAGTTGCAGCAGTATCAGTGCATATAATATATTGTTTTTGACCACTAAGACCTGGAGTTGGTTGGTAGTACTGTAAGTAATATGTATTTCCGTTTAAATTAACTCCGTTATAGCCTATGGTGTTAAATGTAATTGGATCACCATTTTCTGCTTGTATAAAATCAGGCATGCTGGCGGTTATATAAACACTATCCAGTCCACTTAACTGTAAAGTTGTAAAATCAAAGTATATGGGCATATCCAGGTCCCAATTCAAGGCCTGTGTTTTTTCTGGGTCTGTGTATACGTGATATTCATTTGGATTTCCGGTTGGATCCAAATAATAAAAACTGTTACCCCAATATGATTGATAATTATTCCACCGCTTAGGAGTGTTTACACTTACAATTTGGTGATCACTATCCAGTGGTACACTAGTAGTAATAGTTGCTGGGTTTGACTGTCTTGTCATTGTTAAACTGGTTTCCAGAGGCAATGGTGCAATATCATCAAATCTCAATGGATCAGTTAAAGATGAATTTTTATAAACTGAATAAATGAATGAATCATCCAGCCTATATAGGTAATATGTATTTCCAATTAATGCATCACCTTGTTCTTGAATGGTATTAAAAACAATACGGCTACCATCTTGTGGAGTAATATTTGCACTGCTAAAATCAATCCTTACTGAACCAACATTTAAACTGTTTAAATAACTTAACTCACCACCCTGGAATGTTATGTCTTCTTCTTGAGTAAATCCAATAATATCTGTAAGTCCGCTGTCTCTTGCCACTTGTAGTTCAGTATCACTGATGCGTTTGGCATACAAGTCTTTGTTGCTATAAAATAGTCCCCAAGTTCCATCAAAGTCTTCAAGTCTAATAAGCCAACCATCTTCAAAATCATGCGTGGTGGCAGTGGTAATAGTTGCTGGTATAAGAGTATCTGCACTGGAAATACTAACATCATCTGCAATGAGAGTTTTGTCTGACAGTACCAATGGTGTGTTCCAGAAGTCATACATTGTTAAATTTGAAGAATTTTTTTCTTGATCCAGATAGTTAATAAATTTGCTTAGTGTCTGCTCTGCTGTTACATTGTTGATTGTGGGAGTTAAATTACTCCAACTCTTGTAAGTTCCATCAAGTAGTCCATTAACACGGCGTGTTAACCCGCTGTTGACATCACCAACATAAAGTGGATCAATGTAATTGGTTGCCAGATTATCTGGATATGTAAAAATTTGTTTCATGCTTAGTAGATTCCTTGTTTGCCGCGTCTGTTGTAGGCATTCTGGATAATGCCCTCAATTTGTTTTTTGTTGTTTAACAGGAACTCTGTGCCCGTTTGTGTGTCAATTGCATTTATATTTATATTTACTGCTGGAGCAGAACCTCCACCAAAACTGTCTTCATTGCTCATAACACGGGCTGGACCTGTGATAATCTCTGGACCTGCTTCACCAGCAATACCAAATTTACCTGATGGCAAGTAACCACCATCTGCAAAAAAGCCGCCAAACATACTACTGAGGAAGCCGCCGCCTCCACCGCCGCCAAATAGTCCACCAAGGAAGCCACCGCCTCCTCCACCGCCGCCAAATAGTCCACTGATACCACTAAAGATACTGGATAATTGATTGCCACCATTTAGTGCGTCTGTTACCATGCTCATCATTGTGTCTTTAAAGAAGCCACCAAAGTCACCTGCGGCTAATTTACCACCTTGTAAACTGTCAATAATGCTACTTTCCAAACTATCAAATGCACTCATGGCTTGTGTGGTTGTGTTCTCAGTTAGGCCAACAACATCTTTGTCCATGCGTGTGAATTCTTGGATTGCTCTATTAACCAAATCTGGAATAACACTGTTACCCACCAAGTAGTTGAAAGCACCATCCCAAGCGCCTTTAACACCATTAACCATTTTGTCTGTTGCACCAGTAACAGCATCACCTGCACTGCTAAAGGCACCAGTAACACCATCTTTGAGTGCCATTGCTTTGTCATAAATGTTTTGGATTGCTGTTGCTGCACCCTGGAACCATTCAATAATACTTTGCACAATTCCCACCAGGCCTTCAAAGCCTGCTTTTAGTGGCC
>Ga0206128_1003900_pt1 | contig 12020 bp, 12 predicted proteins | sample Helgoland_Spring_7_FD_148601 | JGI IMG/M metagenome (GOLD analysis project Ga0206128, IMG submission 148601) | Pelagic subsurface seawater microbial communities from Kabeltonne, Helgoland, North Sea - Helgoland_Spring_Bloom_20160426_1 | ecosystem: Environmental > Aquatic > Marine > Epipelagic ...
GGGGAGCAAGGAGCCAGTCGTCATCGAGACGGCTATGTAGTCGATCCAGGTAGTTGATAGCGCCAGTGGTTGCAGCCCGGACGTCCCGCCGTCCATCGTGCCAATAATCCACCTGCATGCCATAGGTACGACCAGTGGCAGGAATAAACTGCCAGAGACCCGAAGCCCGGCCGTGAGAGTAGGCGAAAGGGTCGAATGCGCTCTCAACGATGGGTAGCAATGCCATTTCCATGGGCATCTGGCGTTGCTCCAGTGCTTCGACAATATGAAATAAGTATCGACTGGCGCGGACGGCAACTCGGTTCAAGTAATCCGGATGGTTGGCATTTTTGGACTCGGGCCTCATCCAGATGGTGTTCAAGTGAGAAACCATCCCGTATACGTTGCCAGAGATCAGTTTCGACCACGAGGAGGCTATCGGCATCCACCGTGGGTTCGGCCTCAACCAGTATTTGCTTGGCAGAGTAGTCTGGATCCAGGTCGTCATCGTCTCCCGGCATTGCAGCGGCCAATACGATGTCATTGGCGGCTGGAGGTGTCTCTTGGGTTAGTTTGGGGGGAGAATCTTCAGCAAGACGATCAGCGCCACTGACTGCGGCGACAGGGTCAGGTTGAGTGTTATAAGGCGGAAATTCAACGACCTGGCAAGCGCCGAGCATGACAATAAACGCGATAATAGTGCTAAACTGGCAAAAATACTTCATGTAGATGTTGTTAATCTCATGTTGCAGGCGGTAGGAGTACGCAGGGCAAGATTATAGTCTGATTGTGGATGATCTACTAACGCTGAATAACATCTAAAATAGATGTGGAGTCGAGGTGCATTGCGATTGGATTCTGACAAAACATTGCTCGATCTTAGGTCATGGTTTGATTCGCCGCTCGGCGTCCACGTATTGGCTGCTGAAGAAGCCATCATCGATCAGGTACTGCCAGGTTGTTTTGGTTATGATCTGTTGCAATTAAGCGTGCAAAATAAACCTTTGTATTCCGCCAGCCCCATTTTGCATAAATTCGCCATGGGCGTCCGTGCTGAAGACCACAATCCTTTCATCGGCCAGGCGACGAATCTCCCCTTTGCGAACGACAGTGTGGATGTGGTGTTACTGCATCATATTCTTGATTTTTATGAGTCTCCGCAACAGATTTTACGTGAGGCTGGAAGAATTGCGTTACCTTCTGGTCATATAGTGATCATTGGCTTCAATCCCATCAGTTTGTGGGGTGCGTACAAGCCTATTGGTGAGCTGCGCAATACAGCGCCCTGGTTTGGTCGCTTTATTCGGCCGGCCAGGCTGATGGATTGGCTGACCCTGCTGAATTTTAAGATTGATCGCGCCCAGTACACAACCTATGGTTTGCCCATGAATGGGTATACGGGTGAGATCCCTGATTACAGTCAGGGCCTGAGTCGGAATGCCAACTGGCCTTTTGGCGCCATCTATGTAATTGTCGCGAGCAAGCAAGTAGGTAGTATGACGCCGATTAAGCCCCTGTGGCAGCGAGAGCGGGCATTCGGGCGCCTGCGTTTGGTCAGACCGGCAGTGAGTCAGGGCGTAGCTCGGCGGAACTCAACCCCAGATAAGCGGGATTAGCGAATGGCGACGGTGGAAATGTTCACTGACGGTGCCTGTCGAGGTAATCCAGGGCCCGGTGGGTGGGGCGTGTTATTGCGCTACGGCGAGACCGAGAAGCATCTCTGGGGCGGTGAGACCGCGACGACTAACAATCGGATGGAGTTAACTGCAGCGATCAAGGGTTTGGAAGCCCTCAGCAGGCCCAGTCGGGTCAACTTGACCACAGATTCCCAGTACGTCCGTAAGGGCATTACCGAGTGGATTGCCGGCTGGAAGCAGAAAGGGTGGCGGACATCGAATCGACAGCCCGTAAAAAATGTAGATCTATGGCAAGAGCTCGACAAGCTGGTGTCGGTTCATGAAGTTCATTGGCATTGGGTAAAGGGCCACAGCGGCCATCGCGAAAATGAAATAGCTGACGAGTTGGCGAATCAAGGCATTAATGATCTGCCTTAGGAGCCGGGATTAGACGAATACAGTATTAAACACTTGATTTGAGGTAGGGATGCGCCAGGTAGTATTGGATACAGAGACCACGGGACTTGAGGTTGAGCTCGGACATCGAATTCTGGAAATCGGTTGTGTCGAGATCGTTGATCGAAAGCTGACCAAAAGGCAATTGCATCAATACGTGAACCCGCAACGGGAGAGTGATGACGGAGCGCTTGAGGTGCACGGTATCACCACTGAGTTCCTCGCCGATAAACCACTGTTTGCTGATATTTTTGATAGCTTCCTTGATTTCGTCAAAGGTGCTGAACTCATTATTCATAATGCGGCGTTTGACGTGGCTTTTATCAATCACGAGATGCGGCGCCTATCACCTAAACTGGGTGTCATTACAGACTATTGTACAGTGGTGGATAGTTTAGCGCTGGCAAGGAAAAAGCATCCGGGACAGAAAAATAATCTGGATGCATTGTGTAAGCGTTACACGGTTGACAATTCTCAGCGCGATTTACATGGTGCCTTATTGGATGCCGAGATTCTCGCTGACGTCTATTTGCTGATGACCGGTGGCCAAGTGACCTTGAGTTTGGGAGACAGTGAGGTTGATGCAAGCGGACTTGACGGAGAGTGGCATCGATTACCAGCAGATCGTCAGCCACTCAAGGTTATCTACGCCAGTTTGGATGAGCTAAAACGTCATGAGGAAAAGCTGCAGGGGCTGGCAGAATCATCTAATGGCAGGTCAGTGGCAACCTATGGGGCATGCTGAGGCTGCTCAGTTCAATGGAACAGCCAGTAAGGTCCACTATATGGGTCGAATGGCAGATATGCCGTGTTTTGCCGTTGAAACTGCAGGTCTCGAGGGTGAGACCTTTGGCGGATTACGAAGCCTATTTGGGCATACGGATAATCTGACTTTCAGTCTGGCTGGCCGCGCAGCTCAAATTGTTGACTGGTATCGATCGCACCAATTTTGTTGACTGGTATCGATCGCACCAATTTTGTGGACGTTGCGGTCTCGCAGCGATAGAGCATAGCCAGGATCGCGCGATGATCTGCGAGGTCTGCAAAATCCACAGCTATCCTCGATTATCGCCATCCATTATTGTACTGATTCACCGTCAAGGGGAGGTTTTGCTCGCGCGTAATCAGCGTTTTCCCCAGGGCATGTACAGCACCCTTGCTGGATTTGTTGAACCGGGCGAATCGATCGAAGAGACGTTGATCAGAGAGGTCAAGGAAGAGGTCGGTGTTAACGTCACGAACCTTGAGTATCATGGTAGTCAGCCGTGGCCGTTTCCGAATTCCTTGATGCTTGGTTTTCATGCGGAATACGAGTCTGGCGATATTGTTCTGCAGGAAGAGGAAATTGCTGACGCCCAATGGTTTGATTGTCAGCAACTGCCGATGATCCCCGGTAAGGTTGCGATTTCCCGATGGTTGATCGATGCTTACTTGACTCGGCTCGGTATACCTATCGAGAGTTAAGCCTGAATCTGCTTTTCCAGATAGCCAGCTGGTTTTAAGGCTTGACGTTAGCGGTCTGTTGGCTAAAACCCTTTGCGACTAGGCGCATATAGCCGATCGGTAGTATCCGCTCAAGTAGTGCCAGTAGCCACGCGTCTTTTCCCACCAGGATTTGGGCTTTGTTCTTTTTCACGCCGCGCAGGATCTGGTTGGCGGCCTGACTTGAGGTCAAGCCCGCTAGACTTTCGAACTTCGCGCTGACTTCTTCTTTGGTGGGCGCGCTGTTGTCGCTGGGTAAATAACGGGAGTCTTTAACAATGTTGGTTTTGACGCCGCCCGGCTGAACGCAACTGACACCCAGTAGTGGATGAGTTTCAGCCAATTCCATCCGTAACGCATAGGTGAAGCCACGGACCGCAAATTTTGAGGCGTTATAGGCAGATTGGCCGGGTACCGCGATGGTGCCAAAAATACTCGATGTGTTAACGATATGGCAGGGCTCAGTTTGACTCAGATGAGGTAAGAATGCCCGAGTGCCATTCACCACGCCCCAAAAGTTGATGCCCATTAACCACTCGAAATTTTCGTCACTCATGTGTTCGACGCTATCGATGACGGTAACACCGGCGTTGTTGAAAATCATGTTGACCTTGCCGTGCTCCTCAACAACATCGGCAGCAAATTGCACCATGGCCTGGCGGTCGGCGACATCAACGATATGAGTTGTGAGCTTGACTGGGCTGACGTCGCCGGCTTGATCAGTAATGCTGCTAACAGTTTCGCTCAGGCCTTTTTGGTTGATGTCAGCGATAGCGAGGTGACAGCCTTGCTGGGCCAATGCCTGAGCCAGGGCGCGACCCATTCCTGAGCCAGCGCCAGTAATGGCTGCTACTTGTTGTTTGAAATTGGACATGGGCTTTCCTGCGGTTCTTTGTTTATATTCCGGGGTTTCGAAGTTTGCGCCGATCGCCGATTCTTTGGGTCACTCCAGTTCGGTCAAAATACTCGAGTATTTCAATGCAGAGATTGCGACCTATGCCACAACTGTCTCTGAAGTCAGCAACACCAAACCCTTGCGCGTCGCTGCGTTGTGCGGTCTCGGTCACGAGTTCTCTTAAACGCTCCACGCCGGCAGGCAAGAAGTAGCGATTAGCAACAGGCCTGACCAAAAAGCCGGCACCGACTAGTTGATTCAGCAGCTTGCTCGCTGGGACCGGCTCCATATTGATCTGCTTGGCGAGTTCGTGAAGTACCGGTGGTTTCGTTGGGTCTTTAGCCAATATAGGCTCGACGCTGGTCCATAGGGATATCAGAGGCTGGCTTAATTGCGCCGCATGGTTTGGTAGTCGGTAAAGATTGCCAGCCAGCGCGAGACGCTTGTCTTTAATTAGAAGATCCAGACAAAGACTAAGCAAACCATTGTTGATGCGGATCAGGCTCGAGATTTGCTGAATGGGCAACCCGGGTTGTTGCGGGTTGGCTGTTTGCCACCGTTCGATCGCTGTCAGGGTTTGCTGTTGATGTTGCTGGAGAATAGCTGGAGCGATAATACCATGCTTGTTTTCAATAAAGGTGTTGGCCGCAAGCAACCTGTCTATTTCAGTGTCTGTTAAATTGAATTGACGAGTCAGTTGGGCGCGACTGCTGCCTTCGGGCTGGGCTTGAAGCCAATGTTTGAGAGTCTCGGTCAGGGGTCTCTGCTCGGCGAGAAGGCGCAGTTCTGCCAACCTCCTTGAGTTCGTGCGGCCGCGCCCTGGTGCTGTAGGGTCGAGCACACGGCCGCCGCCAAGAGTCCGTGCTGCCGACTGGTCACGAATGATTAATTGGTCTCCAAACCACAGGTTGATAGGTTCGGCGAGAATCATCTGTGCGAGGGCAGTTTCGCCGGGCGCAAGCCCTTGGCTCTCCAATGTGATCAATCTGCCAGTGACATGGTTGGCGCCGCAATGAATGTGCACGGGTGTTGATTGCTTCAAACCCAGAATTTCAGAGGGTAGCAAAGTGGCGAGAATATCGCAGCGGCTAGTGACTTGGTGATGAGGGTTGCTGGTGAGGTAGTTGCCTCTATGGAGTTGAGCCCGAGCGAGATCGTTACCGGCGATATTAATCGCGCAACGATCACCTGGTTGGCCTTCTTCTGCGGCTTCATTCTGACGATGAATTGAGCGTACTCTGACAGGTACACCCTGGGGCGCAAGTATCAACTCATCATTCATCTGTACTTGCCCCGAGATCACCGAGCCGGTCACGACCTGGCCAGCTCCCTTAACGGAAAAAGATCGGTCTATGGCCAGACGAAAATGGCCATGCTGTTGGTGTCGCTGCAAGCTTCGGGCAGTTTTGACCAAAAAGGCAGTGAGTTCGTTAATGCCAGTGAGTTGCGTGCCAGAAACGGGGAATACTTTAGCGTCCTTGAGAAAGGTGCCGCGGGTCAGGGCCTGTATTTCTTTTTGAGCAGCGGCGATACGCTCGGGTGCCACTCGGTCAATTTTAGTGAGTACTACCGCACCTTGTTTGATGCCTATTAGGTTCAGGATCGCCAAGTGTTCGGCTGTTTGAGGCATAGGGCCATCGTCTGCTGCAATAACCAGCAGGCCAAAATCAATGGCGCTGACGCCAGCTAACATATTGCTGATGAACTTGATGTGGCCTGGCACATCGATAAAGCCGATGCGCATATCATCGATAGTCGTGTAGGCAAAGCCTAGATCGATTGTCAGGCCTCGGGCCGCAAAGCCTAGATCGATTGTCAGGCCTCGGGCCTTTTCTTCCTCAAGGCGATCTGTCTCGATACCGGTAATGGCATGTACCAATAAGGTTTTGCCATGATCTACATGGCCTGAAGTGGCAATGATCACGAGGCTGCAGACCCAGCAGAATCGAGGGTGTTAACAAGCTGCGCTAATTGGCTGAGAATCTGGTCTGGATGGTTTAGGGTTCTTAGGTCAAAGATCAATTGATTATCATGGATTCTGCCGATGACCGGTTTAGGCAAGGCTCGAAATGCTGAAGATAGGGCCTGTAAGGCCTGATTAGATCCAGACGCATTGATGGGCTGCAGGGCCAGACCATAGCTGGGTAGTCTTTCCAGCGGCAGGGAGCCACTGCCAATCTGACTTAAGCATTCGATAATTTCGACCTGAGCGATGTGTTTGAGCGCTGGCACCATCGCGGCGTGTAACTCGCGGGCCAGTTCGTGCAGCGTTGCCGTAGGCCGAGTCAGGTAGTGCAGGGTCGGTAGGTTAGCGACCAGTGTCTCGGGGTGCAGGTAAAGCTTGAGCACTTCGAACAGGGTCACCATCGTCATCTTGTCGACTCGCAGGGCGCGTTTTAGCGGGTTCGATTTCAGTTGGTCGATGAGATCGCGACGACCCACGATAATACCTGCCTGAGGTCCACCCAGTAGCTTGTCGCCGCTGAAGGTCACCAGATCGGCGCCTTGCGCCAAAGCAGCCTGGGCTGTGGGCTCAAAAGGTAGACCGTAGCGACTCAGATCGACGAGGGTGCCACTGCCCAGATCATTCACGAAGGGCAGCTGGTACTCATGGGCCAGCGCAGCAAGATCGGCGTCAGGTATTGATTTGGTAAAACCTTTAATTTCGTAGTTGCTAGTATGGACCTTCATTAGCAGCGCAGTTTGACTGTTGATGACTCGGGAAAAGTCTTCCAGATGGGTGCGATTGGTGGCGCCGACCTCGACCAGCCGGCAGCCAGAGCTCGCCATGATCTCCGGTATACGGAATGATCCGCCGATCTCGACCAACTCACCTCGTGACACCGGTATTTCCCGGTCTCGTCCCAGCGTCTGCAGCACGAGCAGGACGGCGGCGGCATTGTTGTTGACGATTGTTGCTGCTTCTGCGCCCGTGATTTCACAAATCAGTGCCTCCACAGCAGCATCTCGATCGCCGCGTTTGCCGGTTTGCAGGTCAAATTCAAGGTTGCTGGCCGCACCCAAAATCTCTGCCAGGCGCTCAATCGCGGAGGTGGGTAGAATCGCTCGGCCGAGGTTGGTGTGGAGTACTGTGCCCGTGAGGTTGACCACCGGACGCAGTCGGTTGACTTGGCTCTGGTGGAATTTTTCAGCGATCGAGTTGATGAGTTCTTCGGCATCCGGTAACGCGAGGTCCGGATTGACCGTCAACTCAGCGCGCAAGGCCGTGAGAGCTGCGCGAATAGCATTGGTCACGGCTGAGCGGCCATACTCAAGGATCAGATTTTGACTGGCTGAGGCGGATAACAGGCGGTCTACAGCCGGTAACCTAGTCCTGGGATTTACCGTGTTCATGTGCGAGTCAGCCCTCGTTCTCATCCATGACCTGTCTGATAGCGTCCTGCAGCGGGCCTAGACGTCGTATCCAGGGGACCACTTTGAGACTTTTGGCGCGGACCCATTGGTCCTTTGCCAGATCAGCAGTGGCCTGATCAGGGTATATGTCTAATAACAAGACATACCAGGGCGCGCCCTCGGCAATAATCTGAACGTAGAGGGGGTCATCGAGACCGTTAAGGCGGGCGTAGTTGAGAATGTTCAGCTCTTCTTTCATGGCAATCAGCTGCACCGTATAGTAATTAGCGGGCTGATCGAGAATGTTCGAAGTGCTGGTCGTTGGCCCAGTGGACGCCTCGAGCGCATCATCAACGGCAGCCGTGCTATCTGCTGCTAGGCTATCTGCTACACTACTTGGGGCAAGGTCTGATGGCTGGGTATCGGTCACAGGCGCTACAGTCACTTCTGCTAAGCTTTGGTCGACAACTGTGGCGGCAGGCCATATGGACGTTTCCATAGGTGCGCTGCGGGTCTCATTGGTGATTGGGACGATTTTGGTTTGATCGGGCTCGTTCTGACAGTCCCAATCTGCTTCTTTTGTTGTGCCGTAGCAGTACCAGTTCTGTTTAATCTCACGGTTATCGAGGAGACTCTCTGCCTCACCCCATCTCACGGTTATCGAGGAGGCTCTCCGCCTCACAGTTCTCTCCTGTGCAGTTTTTAGCCTGCTTGTTGGAGAAGATTCCGCCAATCGCGTCAATCGAGTTATTGACGGTCTGGCAGCCGGTGAGTAGCAAAGGGATCAGGAAAATGGCGGTGTAGGTGATCCGTGCAGGCATGTTAAATCAGCTTCTTGAAAATTGTGGGTGGATTCAATCACAGATTTGCGCTGTTCGATAGTCTGAGGTAAAAATCCCTCCCTTGGCAGTTGATCAAACGTTGCCTTTGGGCGACGAAATAGACAATAAAAACTTTAGCAGCGGGAGCTGGCGATGTCGGTAACGGTAGGAATTAATGGCTTTGGCCGAATGGGAAGGCTCAGTTGTCGAGTTGGCTGGCAACGGCCAGGCTATGAGCTGATTCGGGTTAATGAAACGGCAACTGATGCCTTGGGGTCAGCCCACCTGCTGAAGTTCGACTCAATTTATGGTGCCTGGCAACATGACACGAGTACTCAGGCAGAGTCACTCTTGATCGATGATCAAGTTGTCGCTTATACCTCAACGCCAGATATTTCGACCACGGATTGGTCCGATTGCGATATCGTCATCGAAGCCACAGGGTTGCATCATAAGATCCCAGGGGCTTTGCAGGCCTATTTCGACCAGGGCGTAAAGAAAGTGATCGTTGCCGCCCCCACTAAAGGGGCTCTAAATATCGTTTACGGTGTGAATGATCATCTTTACGAGCCTGATCGTGATCATTTGCTGAGCGCGGCGTCTTGTACGACAAATTGCTTGGCGCCGGTGATTCAGGTTATGCAGGCCAAGGTGGGTATTCGGCACGGCACCATGACCACGATTCACGCGTTGACCAATACCCAAACCCTCGTCGATAAGGGACACCGTGATCTGCGTCGAGCCCGGGCCGCAGGCCAATCCTTAATACCCACAACGACCGGGTCGGCCCAGGCGATCACTGACATCTTTCCTGAGCTGACGGGTAAGCTCAATGGCATGGCCGTGCGAGTACCGTTACTGGGTGCCTCGCTGACCGATTTTGTATTTGAGGCCGCGCGGCCAGTCACTGTCGCCGAGATCAATGGGTATTTCCAGGCCGCAGCCAATGCTGAGCTGGCTGGGATTCTTGGCTATGAAGAGCGTCCCTTGGTATCCGTCGACTATATTAAGGACCCGCGGTCAGTGATTGTCGACGCGCTATCGACCATGGTGATCGATGGTACTCAGGTCAAGCTTTATGCCTGGTATGACAATGAATGGGGCTATGTCAATCGCTTGGTTGAGTTGCTCGACCGGGTGGCCGGGAGCCTGCGCGCCTGATGCGCAACTACCTGGTGGTGACTGCCGGTTATTGGGCTTTTACCCTTACCGATGGCGCGATTCGCATGTTGGTGGTGTTGTACTTCCATCTGTTGGGCTACTCTCCCTTTGAAGTGGCCATGTTATTCATTTTCTATGAATTCTTTGGCATTGTCACAAATCTAGTGGGTGGCTGGCTGGGTGCCCGGGTTGGACTGAATCTGACCATGTTAGTGGGTATGGGCCTACAGGTTCTTGCCTTGATGATGTTGACGGTTCCGGATCTCTGGTTGTCCGTCGGTTATGTGATGTTGGCGCAGGCGTTGTCTGGAATCGCCAAAGACCTGAATAAAATGGCCGCCAAAGCCAGCGTTAAGCTCTTCTTGCCAGCCCAAGCCAGTGACTCGCGCCTGTTTAAGTGGGTGGCGGTGCTCACAGGCTCAAAAAATGCACTTAAAGGTTTAGGTTTCTTTGTCGGCGCTGGGCTGATGCAGTGGCTTGGTTTTCGTGGGGCGCTTATGGTTCTCGCTTCAGGACTGTTCTGCGCCTTGCTGGTCAGCGCCTGGTTGCTGCCATCGGGCTTGGGTAAGACCAAGGCCAAACCAGCATTCAGTCAGGTGTTTGCCACACAGCCCTTAATAAATTGGCTAGCCGCTGCTCGATTTTTTCTATTCGGTGCCAGGGATATCTGGTTTGTGGTGGCTTTGCCGGTGTATTTCTATGCCGTTCTCGGCTGGGAGTTTGTCACCGTCGGCAGTTTCATGGCGGTCTGGATCATGGGTTATGGATTGATTCAAGCCAGTGCGCCGTTGATCTTAGGTCACGCCGACCGAGCCCGTGGTCCGAATGGCTTCGCTGCATTAACTTGGGTCGTTGTTCTGGCCCTGGTGCCGGCCAGTATTGCCATGCTCTTGAGCGCCGGAATGCAACCTGATCTGGTGGTAGTCATTGGCCTGCTCGGAATGCAACCTGATCTGGTGGTAGTCATTGGCCTGCTGGTTTTCGGAGTTGTTTTTGCCCTGAACTCTGCGGTTCATTCATACTTGATCGTGGCTTGGTCAGCGCACGATGAAATGGCCAAGAATGTAGGTTTCTATTACATGGCCAATGCCGGCGGGCGACTCACTGGCACGGTGCTCTCGGGGCTGATTTACCAGAGCCAGGGCTTGATCGGCTGTCTGTGGTGGTCCAGCTTTATGCTGGGGCTGGCAGGCTTGATATCTATCCGTTTCTCGCGGGTCTAGATCTCGGTGCCGCTTGAGCGAGTCTGACGCACCACATATTTACCACTGAAGGTCATGGCGCTGGCGCCATCAAGGACAATGCCCGTGTCCAGTAAGATGCTAGCCTTGCCTGTGTCCGTCAGGCGACTGGCAAAAGCGGCGTAGTCATCCGGCAGACGACACTCGCAGACCAGTTCTGCAAAGACGGGCAGGTGGTAGCCCACTTCACCGCCGGCAATCACCGTATTGCAATCGAGTTCCAGTTCAGTGGTTTTCAGTTGCAAGATGCCCCAACCAGCTAACGCCACCAATGAGAATAAGCTACCGCCGAAGGCGGATTGCTGATGATTGATGTTGTTCGCCAGAGGCGCTGTGACTCGCCCCGAATGCCCATATGTTGACTGATGGGGATCAAGGTATGGTAGGCGTGTTGGAGTGACTCGATGGTGGCGTTGGGTAATTGCACAGTGATGATCCTGGATGGCAGGGAGGTCTAAATACCGATTTGCGGCAGTAATCTATGGAGTTTACGGTGACTAATTGCTGATGACCAGTGCCCAAGTTCGGTATGATGAGGCCAATATTATTCGGGGACGATTGTGCGCAAACTCATTATTTTATGTATCGTGTTGCTTGGCGGCTGTGACCAAGCCCAGCAGGTGGCGATTTTTGGCAATACCATGGGCACGACCTACAGCATCAAAGTCATCTCGGCTGATATCGATCAGGCGAATCTCTCCGCTGAGATAGAGACTCGGCTACGTGAGATCAATGGCCTGATGTCGACCTATATGCCTGACTCGGAGCTGTCCCGCTTCAATCAGTCACCCACGAACGAATGGTTTGCCGTCAGCGCTGAGACTATTGAGGTTCTGGAAATGGCTGCGGATATTTATCGCCTTAGTGATGGCAGTTTTGATGTCACTGTGGGTCCGCTGGTGAATCTTTGGGGCTTTGGTCCAAACCCGAAACCCGACCAAGTGCCTGGGGCCAAGCAAGTCACCGAGACCCTCGAGACCATTGGGTTCGAACACCTGCAGATACGGGCGGACGC
>Ga0206128_1003904_pt1 | contig 12015 bp, 10 predicted proteins | sample Helgoland_Spring_7_FD_148601 | JGI IMG/M metagenome (GOLD analysis project Ga0206128, IMG submission 148601) | Pelagic subsurface seawater microbial communities from Kabeltonne, Helgoland, North Sea - Helgoland_Spring_Bloom_20160426_1 | ecosystem: Environmental > Aquatic > Marine > Epipelagic ...
ATTAATCCGAAGGAGCGCGCAATCGTTGTCGCGCGCTCCTTCGTTCGTCACATTTTAGATTGTGATGACGTTGGTGATTTCGTCTTCGATGTAGATAGTCGTGTCGCCAAGTGTGTAGACGTTATAGTCCACGCCACCCTCGGTCACTGGATCGGCTTCTTTCTGTGCGCCAATAATGGTCACAGAGTCGCCTGAGTCCGCTTCATTCGCGCTCTTGGCTTCGCCACGAGTCGTTACGACATCAGAGTTCGTAGAGAGTGCTTTGATGTCGGCTTCGGTCAATGTGAGCGCTGTGTCTGTTGCACCCAAGTTGATCGTTTCGATCTGGTAGTTAGACAAGTTGCCGTTGTCCATATTCTGCGCCGTTGGGCCACCCTCTAGGATGACGTAGGTACCTGATGTGTTACCCGCGGCATCGCTCTCGGTGATGATCAGGTTCTCGCCGTCAGACATGGAGTCAGTCAACTCGATGCGAAGTTGGTTGTCTTGGCCACGTATAGGGCCTGTGCCGTAGTCATTAAACTGACCGTTTGCATCAGGTGCCAGATCAGCGATCGATCCGTTCTCGTTTACACGAGCCACACCAAGCGTTTCTTTTGGCGCGTCGATGTCGAAGTCTTCGTACTGCAAAGTACCGCTGTTGAAGTCAGCAGAGAAGCCAGTGACGTTGACACCATCAGGAACACGGGTGTCGATTTCGATGCTGCGCGAAATCGGCTGCACGTTACCGACGGAGTCTGTGCCCGTCACGGTGTAGATAAGCGAGTCCTCGTAATTCATCGGGATACCGCTTTCCGGGATGTGAACACTCCATGTGCCGTTCACGCCATCAACAGTCGCTTGATAGTTCTCACCGGCAAATTCCACCCAAACTGTTGGCGTACCATCGACGTCCGTCCAGTTTTTCTCCATCGTACCTGTCAGGTTAACGCCGCCTGCTGCGTCATCAAGACCAATGTAGGAATCGTCCCCTAATGCCGGACGGTTAGAGACCGTCAGATTGGTCACTTCAGTGTCAACACGTACGGTCATATCGGCCGTATCTTTGTTGCCATGCTCATCCATAGAGACCGCAGATGCTTCGTAAGTGTGCGTGCCTGTCTGGTATGTGCCAGGCTCGAAGGTCACCGACCACTCACCTGTGTCAGAGTCGACAACCGCGTCGCGGGTGAACCCGTTCATTGTGACTCGCACAGAGGTCGTCCCCGGCTCTGACGTACCCGTCAGAATGAGGTTGTTGTGACCATTGTCCACAAAGTCTTGCGCTGATGCCACGTGATCAGATGCACCCGAAAGGGTCGTTCCGAAATCAACATCCGCCAGCGTGTCCACGTGGATCGTATCTTGGACTTCCAAAGACGGGTTACCGAAGTCATCAATAGACGTCATCGTGAATGGAACGTTGTAGCCGTCCACATCACTCAAACCACCCAGATCTGCGAGCGAGAAGGTTGCAGCCCATGTGCCATCGTCGCCGATTTCACCAGTTTGGAATGCACCGCTGCCGTTGTTCAACTCAACGCGGTAGGATGCACCCGCCTCACCTGTGCCGTTAATTGTGACCTGACCATCAAGGCTCACGTCGTCTTTGTTGACAACAAAACCGTTAGATCCTGCACCGTTGTCGCCATCAACAGAACTCGCACCGATCACAGGAAGGATCGTGTCGATATCCATGTACTCGATGAATGTGTCTGAGTTTCCAAAGGCATCAATTGTCTTGATCGAAATCTCGGCCACACGGTCGCCACCGGCAATCTCAGTGCTTGCAAAATCTACGAACCATGTACCATCGTCGCGAACGTCAGCGCCGTGCGTTGTGTCATCGATCGTGATTTCAACACGTGAACCTGCCTCGCCGTTACCAGAAATTCTGATAGTGCCAGAACCATGATCTGCTGCGTTGATGCGATCACCGGAGGAAATCGTGCCCTCAGAGTAATCAACAACCGCTGGTGTCGTGTCGATAACAACCGTCTGACCCACAAGGCCGGTCGTTGTGCCATCTTCTTCTACGACAGTTACGTCTGCAGTGTATGTACCATCAGCCGGGAAGTCGTCGCCATCAAATGTCGCGCTCCAGTTGCCGTCTTCATCTGTGATGACAACTTCTGTCTGGCCTGCAACAACAACCGTTACTTCAGAACCTTCTTCCGCGGTTCCTGTGACAGTGATGACTTTACCAGCTTCGGTTAGCTCATCGCCACCGTATGTATCCGTGCGTCCGTTACCATCGATGGTTGGCGGTGTGCGTGGATCTACAGGGTCAACTGGATCAACAGGTGTGACCGGAGGCGTTACTGGAGGCGTAACAGGACCTTCAGGCTCAACCGGTGTTTCTGGCTCAACAGGTGTTTCTGGAACGACAGGTGTTTCCGGGGCTTCGCAGCCACCAGCGCCGGATGCCAAAAGCGCAGCACCAGCTGCACCGGCCGCAAGTGCGCCCGCACCGATACCACCACCACCAAGAAGGCCAGCACCCAATAGGCCGGCACCAAGCATGGACACGTCCTGATCGCCATCAATGCCAGTTGCGGCCATGAGGTTCGGATCGTCCACGAAAATCAAATCGTCGTCAGGGCTCCACTTGCCCCACTCAGCGGTTGTTCCATACTGAGCAAAGAGCGCGCCGTCAGCGCCCTCGATAAAGCTCACCTCGTTTAGAGTACCGCCTGAGCTAATGAACAGACGGTTAGGGTTTTCACCCCCACCAACGAAGTAACCCTCAAGGATCATAACGCGCCCATCAGCGAGTACGATCTCTAGATTATTACCTTGTCTGCTATATGCTTGCATGTCGCCAGGCTGAAGGTTCAACGAGAACTCAACACCCGATCCTACACTAACAACTGTCTCAGCGGCATCCGCCGCAACCGTGCCGCGCTCAACAACACCCATACCCCGACGGGCAACGAAATCTATCGCTCTCATGACCTATACCGCTCTTTTACCTCAGACCGCCTCTTACGGGCGTGCCTATTTTAGTTATGCCCTGAACGTAACAATCTTTAGATACGCTTGATAGTCCAAAAGTTATCCGATTCGGTCAATTTCCAGGAGAGTCAAGCGATTGTTGCAATACTTCAGCACAAAAAGTGAACCAAATAGGCTAAATGCCCACGTTTGCATCCGGGATAGCACAACATATGGTGGCGTGACTGATTTGCATCAAAACAAGTGTTTCAATCCCAGAAAGCGCTTTGAAGGTCTCTTCTTAGAACGAGACGGCCTCTCCGGTTGCGGCTGACTGCTGTGCTGCCTGCCCGATGCGTACGGCCCAAACGCCGTCTTGCAGTGAAACATCCAAAGGCCCTTCGCCGCGCACCGCAGCAACGAAACGCTGATGCTGATAAAAAGTCGAACCGTTGTGATCCCCTGCAGAAAGCAATGCGGGATCAACGACAATTTCGTGCTCAATGGGTCCCATTGGATTGCGCGGGCTCTCCACGAGGCGCGCGATTGGCGGGTCACCCAAGTGTTCAGGCCAAAACCGCCCTGGTCCGGGAACAAAGACTTCGACCTTCCCATTCGGACCGACAGCGCTGATCTCTTCTTGATACCGCGCACCTTCCGCGAACATGCACAGCTCTAGCATCGCGCGCGCGCCGCTTGCGAAGTCAACAATGACATAACCACTGTCCCAAATATCGGACACTTGCCCATCATAGACCTCATCCAGATGGTTCACCGCCTGCCCTGCGCTCGCCATCACGCGCACAGGATCACTGCCAAGCGCAAGACGCATCAAGTCAAAGAAATGACAGCACTTTTCAACCAAAGTACCGCCCGTATTGACGTTGAAGCGGTTCCAGTCGCCAACCTTTTCCAGAAAAGGAAAGCGGTGCTCGCGGATCGTCAGCATCTTCGTGCCGCCCGTCGCGTTTTGCAAACGCTCCAAAAGCGCAGTGATCGGCGGCATATAGCGATATTCCATTGCCACCCAAATCGGCGCTTTGTGTTTTTCTTTCAATGCAGTGACACGCGCCAGATCGCTCGGGTCTGTGAAAAGCGGTTTCTCAACGAGGATTGCAATATCAGGGCGCGCTGCATTTATCGCCTCGAGCTGTGCTGCATGACAGTGGTTGGGCGACACGATCAAAATCGCGTCTAAATCGTGGAAATTTATCAATTCCTGCTCGCTCGCCAACATAACGGCATTCGGCGCGAGGGCTTGCGATGCCGCTGACATCGCGGCGTCCGGCTCATAGATCGCCGCAACCGCTGCATCCTCAAGCAAGGCGATGTTTCGAATATGCTCACCGCCCATCATGCCGCAGCCAAGAATTCCGTATTTGAACGTCGCCATGGGCGTGTCTCCCTATTTTATGCGCGCCACGTAGTGCGCCTTACTTGTGTCAATCCAATTGCGCGACACCTCGGCGCGCGCGCCGTCCTGCGCCCAACTGATGCGTTCGGCGTAAGCAAGCGAACTGCCTTTGGCTGGCGCAAATTCCTGCGGCGCCCAATCAGGGCATGGCGCAACACTCAAGCGATCCTCTGCCCGCGTGATCCACAAGCCCAACACTTCGCGATAAAACAGATACAGCGAGTCCGACAACATATCCGCGCTCAAGCTTGCAGCGTAACTGCCATCAAGCCAAATCTCTTCCAGCACACACGGCACCGCCGACAAACTGCGCAAACGCCGAATCCTATAGCCGAATGTGCTGCTCCCGAACTCCGGTAAGTCATTCGGTTTTTCACAACGATCCATCGACAAAAGGCGCGCTGTTGGCAAGCCACCACCTTGCAACAACTCGACCCGAAAGAAGGCATAAACACTCTCAACATCTGATTGCACCTGAACATAATTTCCAGACCCCTGAACCCGCTTTAAGAGTTCTTTTTGTTCCAACATTACCAATGCCTTGCGTAACGTTGTTACTGTTGTACTTAAACTTAATGCCAGATCGCGTTCAGGTGGTAAACGCTCACCATCCAAATAGCGACCCGCCGCAATATCGCGGATCAAAAGCTCCGCGATCTGGACATAGAGTGGCAAGGCATTCTGAGTTGGCACTTTAAGGGTATCCAAAATTGATACACCATTGATTTACACTTTCACCGATGCTACGCAAGACAAAATGACGCACATGAAAGGCACCCAAATGACGGTCGTTCCTATCAAAACGCCAGACCTAGATGCCGCGGAAGTTTCCTGGTTCTCCGCGCTCTGCTCTGACGATTACGAATTTCTCGGTGTGCCAAACGGCGATCTCCGCTCCAGCTGGGAGCATTGCTCCAACATTGTGAAAGAGGCCGAAGCGCAAGGCTTTCGCAACATTCTTTGCCCCTCTTCATATCAGGTGGGCCAAGACACGCTGAGCTTTGTTGCGGGATGCGCACCCATCACTGACAAGATCAATATGCTCGCCGCTGTGCGCTGCGGCGAGATGCAGCCCATCATGCTGGCACGCACCATCGCAACGCTCGATCATATGATGAAGGGGCGCTTAACCGTTAACATCATCTCCTCCGATTTCCCTGGTGAAAAAGCCGACAGTGCCTTTCGCTACCAGCGCTCACGAGAAGTCGTGGAAATCCTCAAACAATCTTGGACACAGGACGAAATCAACTACAGCGGGGAAGTCTATGATTTCCAAGGCGTACCGACCGATCCAGCACGGCCATATCAAACTGGCGGCCCCCTGCTTTATTTCGGTGGCTACTCGCCCTCCGCGCTCGATCTTTGTGGCCAACATTGCGACGTTTACCTAATGTGGCCAGAACCCAAAGACCAACTCGCAGAGCGCATGAAGGCTGTTCATAAAGTCGCTGAAAGCTATGACCGCACTCTAGATTACGGCCTGCGCGTGCACATGATTGTCCGCGACACCGAAGCCGAAGCGCGTGAATACGCCGAATACATCGTGTCCAAACTTGATGACGAGCAAGGTAAAACCATCCGCGAGCGCGCGCTCGACAGCACCTCTTTGGGGGTGAGTCATCAGGCGAAAAACCGTGATCTGGCGGATATGGAGGGCTTTATCGAGCCGCATCTATGGACGGGCGTCGGACGTGCGCGCTCTGGCTGTGGTGCCGCTTTGGCCCTGCTGATCAAGTTTTGAGCGAGATTGAGAGCTATCAAAAAATGGGCATTCGTGCTTTCATCTTCTCGGGTTATCCGCATATTGATGAATGCAAACACTTTGGAAAACTGGTGTTGCCCCACTTGAAAACCTGTTCACTGCCCCACGTTTACGGTCGGGTGCCAGACAGCGCGCCTTTGACACCTCTTGGCGCAGGAGAAAGACGCTAAATGGAACGCATAAACCTCACTTCCGACGTAAGCCTCAGCCGTTTAATTTATGGCATGTGGCGGATTGGCGATGATGCCGACACTTCAACAAGCCACGTACAAGCCAAGATCGAAAGTTGCCTCTCGCAAGGCATCACAACGATGGATCAAGCCGACATTTATGGTGGCTACGAGGCCGAAGAAATCCTTGGAAACGCGCTAAAAGGCACGGATCTACGCGAAAAGATCGAGATTGTGACGAAGTGCGATATCGTAGCCCCTGCGGGTCGCTACTCTGATGCACGGGTCAAATACTACGACACCTCGCGCGCGCACCTCATGGCGTCGGTTGAACATTCCTTGCGTTTGATGGGCACTGATTACGTTGATCTTTTGCTGATCCACCGCCCCGATCCATTGATGGATGCTGAAGAAACCGGTGCCGCGCTCGATGAAATCGTGGCCTCTGGCAAGGCGCGCTCTGTGGGTGTTTCTAATTTCAAACTGCACGATTGGACCCTGCTTCAATCGGCGATGAAAACACCGCTGGTCACCAATCAGATCGAGCTTTCCTTGCTCGCGCACGACGGTTTCACCAACGGCGATGTGGCGTATCTGCAAGAACGCAAAGTCGCGCCGATGGCTTGGTCACCTCTTGGTGGTGGTTCGCTTTTTTCAAAAGATAACAATAACTTGCTGGATGTATTGAAAGTGATAAGTGAAGCGAACGGCGTGGATGAAACAGCCGTTGCTGTCGCTTGGCTTCTCGCACACCCTGCACGCATCATGCCTGTAATGGGGACCAATTCCTTAGATCGCATTGGCAAGATCAGCGATGCTCTGAAGGTCAAGATGGATCGTGAAACCTGGTTTGAACTTTATACCGCAGCACTCGGAAATGAAGTTCCATGAGCCGCGAGATGCCGCCCTTACCATTGCCCGACAGCTTCGAGCCGAGCGAGGGAAACGCACGCGCGTTGCGCGATGCTCTGGGCAGATTTGCAACGGGAATTACCGTGATAACTTGTGACAGCGCGCTTGGCCCGCTCGGCATTACCGCCAACAGCTTTGCCTCTGTTTCGCTTGATCCGCCTTTGGTACTTTGGTCACCGGCAAAAGCGTCAAAGCGCTACGATGCCTTTGTGACCGCCAAGCGCTACGCGATCCATGTCATGTCGGCTGAACAGGCCGATATCTGTGGCGGTTTCGCAAGCAATGGTCATGCCTTTGAGGGATATGACTGGCACGCTTGCGCGCAAGGTGTGCCGCTGATTGCGCACTGCTTGTCCCGTTTTGAGTGTACCCAAGAAGCGGTTCATGATGCCGGTGATCATTCGATCATTGTTGGTCGAGTCACTCGCGTCAGCACAAAAGCGGCAGACCCGCTTATGTTCTATTCTGGAAAGTATGGAGGCTTCAAAGAGGCCTAAACCTGCGCGTTATAGCAGAATTTCACAAGTCACCCTTGGGAGGGGACAGGCGATGGGACTACTAAAATGGCTACTGATGCCTTTCCAGATCTTCAATGATCTGGTGCTGCCTGTAGGTCGTGGTCTTGCGGTGTTGTGCATCGCCTTGATGGTCGTTTGCATCCTGATCCAAGGGGTCTTTCGTTACGTTCTCAACAACGCGTTACCCTGGCCCGATGAAGCCGCGCGCTTTTTGATGCTGTGGATGACAGGCTTTATCGCTCCGTCCGCGTACCGTGTCGGCGGCTTCGTCGCGATTGACATGTTTGAGCGCGCTTTGCCGCGTGCAGCGGCCGCAATCGTGTCGTTATTCTTGCTTGGCACTTCACTTCTGGTCCTGATCACCGCTGTTCAACTCGGAATGGATCACTCCAGCGGCATGTCTTGGAACTTCAAGTCCGCGACGCTTTGGGTGCCACTTGATTGGGTCGGCGGCAAAAGTTTCAAACTCGCGCTGGCGTGGATGTACATGTCACTGCTCGTAGGATTCATTCTTTTAACAATCGTTAATATCGAGCTGATCTTGCGCAGTCTCATCACATTAACTGGGGGTGATAGGGGGTTGAAACCGCTCTCTGCCGAAGAATATGTGTGGGCTGAATAAATGTTAATTTGGTTCCTCCCTGTCTTCCTTGTATTGTTGATGGTCGGCCTTCCAGTCTTCTTCGGCCTGCTCGCGGCACCTGGCATTTTGCTCTACCTTAACGGTCAAGAGCGCGACATCGCCCTGCTCTATCGCAACGTCTATAACGGGATAGATAGCTTTCCATTGATGGCCATTCCGTTCTTTATGCTTGCGGGCGAGTTGATGAACCGGGGCGGCATCACTGAGCGCCTTGTCGAGTTTTCTCAAGCACTGATGGGTCACCTGCGCGGCGGACTTGCGCAGGTCAACATCCTGTCGTCGATGCTCTTCGCTGGCCTTTCTGGATCAGCCGTGGCGGACACATCTGCGCTCGGTTCCATGCTTGTCCCTGCGATGGAGAAGGAAGGCTACACACGCAAATACGCCGCTGCGATTACTGCTGCGTCCTCGGTCATTGGCCCGATCATTCCCCCCTCTGGCATCATGATCATCTACGCATATGTCATGGGCGAAAGCGTCGCTGCTTTGTTCTTGGCCGGGATAGTGCCCGGCATATTGGTCGGCGTCGGCCTGATGGTCATGGTCCGTTTGACGGCTGACAAGTACGACCTGCCTGCTGCCAAACGCGTGGTGCTGCAAGGCACGAGCATGGGCGCGGTGGAATGGTGGGTGTCCTTCGCCCTCGTCCGTCTCAACATCGGTCTCGTTATCTGGTCATTTGTCCCACTCGGTGAAGACGCGAGCGCGACGGCAAACTGGCTCAGCCTAGGCGGCGCATTGCTCGCCGCGCACGGTTTGTTCCTCGGCATCCGCCAACTCGTCGGCCATGATTTCCGCATGGTGTGCAAACGCGCGATGGTGCCTTTGCAAACACCGATCCTGATCTTGGGCGGCATCCTTGTTGGTATTTTCACCCCAACCGAAGCCGCAGCGATTGCCGTGTTCTACGCAACCCTCGTTGGCTTTTTCATCCTGCGCACGCTCAAGATGAAAGACATGCCGCTGATCTTGATGAAAGCAGCGAGTACATCTGCGGTGGTCTTACTACTGGTCGGCGCAGCGATGGCGTTCAAAACCGTGGTCAGCCTGAGCCACGCACCTGAGCAACTCGCCGCGATCATCCTTGGCCTGTCCGACAACCCGCTGATCCTGCTTTTGTTGATCAACCTGCTCTTGTTCATCGTCGGCATGTTCCTAGACGCTGGCCCTGCGATCATCATCCTCGGCCCTATCCTTGGCCCAATCTTCGTTGATCTTGGCGTCCACCCTGTGCATTTCGCGATCATCATGAGTGTGAACCTCACCGTTGGCCTTGCCACACCCCCTATGGGACTTGTGCTCTTCGTCGCCAGTTCCGTATCCGGCGAGCGGGTCGAAGCCATCGCGCGCGCCATTTTGCCATTCCTTTTGGTTGAAGTATTCGTGATTTTCCTGATCACTTACATTCCAGCCATTTCGATGACGATCCCCCGCCTTACGGGGTTCGTAAACTAACTAAAAAACCAACTTGGGAGAACCAAAAATGCTAAAAAGCTTAACAAAAACACTGCTTGCTGCGAGTTTCCTCGCAACAACCGGCTTCGCGGCCTACGCAGACGGCCACGCGCAGTATAAAATCCGCGCGACAGCCAACTCGAATGAGAATGACGAAGACTATGATGGTCTGGTCGTCTTCAAAAACTACGTCGAAGCGGCATCAAATGGCGCGGTCGAAGTCGAGTTGTTCATCGGTACGCAGCTTTGCTCCAAGGGCGCTGAGTGCTTGCAAGGTGTGGCTGACGGCTCCATCGACGTCTACATCTCCACATCCGGCGGCGCGGCTGGCCTGTTCCCATATGTTCAGGTTCTCGACCTGCCTTACCTGATGGCGGACGACCGTGTTGCAGAAGCTGTGCTTGAGGGCGACTTCACACGCAAAATGCGCGAAATGGCGCTGGCAACATCCGGCGACAAGATCCGCTTGATGACCATCGGTAACACAGGCGGCTGGCGCAACTTCGCGAACACCAAGCGCCGCGTGCAGAACCCGTCCGACATGGAAGGCCTGAAAATCCGTACAGTTGTTGCTGATCTTCCACAGGAACTCGTGCGTGCCTTGGGTGCCTCCCCGACGCCGATCCCATGGCCTGAGCTGTTCACATCGTTCCAAACGGGCGTTGTTGAGGGGTCCAAGAACGGCATCACCGACATCATGGGTATGAAGTTCCCAGATGCTGGCTTGCAGTACGTCACGCTCGACGGCCACGCCTACATGGGCGCGCTCTGGTGGATGAGCAACGACAGCTTCATGGCGATGCCAGAAGATGTGCGCCAAGTGGTTGTGGATGGTTTCTCCCAGCTCCAGCAGGCGACATTCGCGTCCCCAAAGCGTAAGTCGATCCAAGCCTACGCGGATTTCGTCGCAGGCGGCGGTGACCTCTATGTGCCAACACCTGCGGAAAAAGCGGCTTTCAAAGACGCGGCGGCCCCTGTGTATGATTGGTTCAAAGGCAATGTTGACGGCGGCGAAGAGATCTTCGACGCGCTGACATCCGCAGTTGCTGAGGCTGAGGCCGACATCAATGCTGGCCGTATGGCTGATATTAAGTAAAGATTGCTCGTCGCCTAAATGGCGTTTGAACGATTGAAAAGCGGTATCTGGAAGGATGCCGCTTTTTTTCTGGCTGAATATGGTTCAGCCAATTGCAAGATTGCATCGAACTGCAAAAGATCAGTTTTATATTGAAACAAGCTTATCACTGACCAAAAAACCCATCTTTCGCTTCACCGTAGACAAGAGCATGAATGGCATATACAACTTAATAGTGTATATTAACTAGCCCCTCGCGCTGGCTTTCACAAAGCAATTTTGCGCTCAAATCTCTTAAAAAAGGAATTTTACCTTGGCTACTGTTGAAGAACTATTGAACCCACCACAACCGAGCAAACCTGCTACTTGGAGCGATCCTGTACTTTCAGGAGAAATTGCAAGCGGAGCGATGCCGCTAAGTGAATATCCAGGTGTTCTTGACCTAATATTGCAAAATGAAACTGCCTTTCAAATGTGGGGCGGTCGTTACTGTGTGGCAAATATAGATTTTAAAGTACCATACACGGGTGGCACTGCTGCTTGTGTGAACGGCATTCAATTGGCGGCGGACAAAATTGATCCAAGCCAAGTTTGCCTTAAATGGGTGAGCCGTTGGCAACTCGCGGGCTCGACACACCAATATAGCCCGAGCGAAAGCAAACAAACTGTTACTCTTCATGATGAGATAACTCGTGGAATGTCAAAAACTCAAATGGAAGAGTGGTCTGTGGAAGTGTCTGCAGGCATCGAAAAGGGGCCTGTTTCTATTGGTGCAACAATCGGCAAAACTTTTGGAACGACCTTTGAAGTTTCTACACAAACAACCAAAGCTGCCATTAGAGAGATTACGGTACCCGAAAACACAGGGTATATCACCGCTGACTTTCAAACTTATAATGAATTTTCTATCGTCAACCCAGACGGAACTCCCTTCTCTATTTAGGCTGACTATTGGGTTAGATCAGGAACGATGTTAAAAGCACCTCTATATGCGCGAAAAGTTTTTAATTTGCTGGGGAACAGTATTATACCGCTGCTACCCCAAAACCCGAATTTTTTCATGGGTTATGACGCGGAAATTGTCTGATACTTGGTCACGGAAGGCTTTCCACTCATTTGGGATGGTTTCCCGAAAGAACTTCAGGATCGCATT
>Ga0206128_1003908_pt1 | contig 11997 bp, 7 predicted proteins | sample Helgoland_Spring_7_FD_148601 | JGI IMG/M metagenome (GOLD analysis project Ga0206128, IMG submission 148601) | Pelagic subsurface seawater microbial communities from Kabeltonne, Helgoland, North Sea - Helgoland_Spring_Bloom_20160426_1 | ecosystem: Environmental > Aquatic > Marine > Epipelagic ...
CCCCTATCCAATTATTATATTTTTCACTCCATTGATAATGTCCTCTACCAGATACTACAAATTCTGGTATGTCACTATCTATTATTTTACTTTGTCCACCTATATTATGTGTTAAAATTCTAAATACATTTTTATTTATATCTTGTTCAATACCTTGATATATCGGTGGTATTTCTAAACTAATGGGTGATTGGTGAGATATGGTATGATTATGTGTCATTGTAGGCGTGGGGTCTATTTTTTTATTAATATTTACTATGATAGTATCACCACTGATTAATTTTTTTTGTTGATAGGTATCTGTTGGAAATATATAATTTTCTTGGAATTGCACACTTATTTTATCATTTTTATTCAAATGAGTATTATCATCTATTGAATATATAGATTCTATAATATCATCATTGATATTTACTACTACATTATTATAACTAGCAATAATACTACCTTTTTTTTTGGTATTATCTAAAATAGTGACTTTGATTGATATAGTATCACTCATCGTTTGTTCCATTCCACCAATTTTGGGTATTTTTTTGATTGTTTTATTTCTAGTAATTCTATTTCTAGTAATACTATTTCTAGTAATACTATTTCTAGTAATACTATTTCTAGTAATACTATTTCTAGTAATACTATTTTTTTTACTATATTTTTTACTATTTTTCTTTTTTCTCATTATTATTAACTATCTTTTTTTTCCTTCAATTAATGAAAAATTAGTCCTATTTAATATTTTTGTTTCAAATTGGGAATATAAACTATTTGTTATTTTTAGATTAGTATTTAATTAATAAATTAATATCTTATAATAAATTAGATTAGTATTGATGAGTGACAATTTATCTACCTATATTAAAAATACTATTGGACAATATAATAATATTCTATTTTTATTAGAAAATAAAGCATTTGATAGAAGTAATTATAAAATACAATCGGTTGTTAGTGATTTTAACAATATAGAACAATTATTAATAGAACATATGAAAGATGAGGATAGAAATTACCAAAAATGGTGTGATAAAACTATCAGTAAAATTACTAAATTAAAAACCAATATAGAATCTAAATCCATTACTATCAAAAATTATCAACAACAATATAAGGATAATATTAAACTAATTATAGATACGTATACCAAGACAATTAAGACAATTAATGATGATATAAATAAAAAAATATTGGAACCAGTCGAATGGTATCAAGTAATTGATAATAATGATAATTTAACCAAGGTATTAAATAATATTATTCAACCTATTCTATATCCAAACTTATATAGTAATAATCGTAAAATATTTTTATTTGGTGATAAACACCTAGGTAAATATTATTTTTCTAGAGCAATGGTAACTAATCTATTAAAAGTAGATATAGATTATAATATATTGGTAGTTAATACCAGTTATTTAATATTTAATAACGAAACTATCACTATAGACCAATTAAATAAATTATTATTTGATAATCATAAATTGATAGTGATCATCCACAATTTAGATGATAATTTAGATTTTTATAAAACCAATTTACCTATATTAGAAAAATATAAACCCATATGGATTATTAGTAATTCCAATGATATAGAAGATATTTATAATTATGATATTAAATTGGAATTTAGTCCATTTACCTTAGAATCCATTCATTTATTAGTCAATAGTTTCATTAGTAACTATTTAATCAACGATAATCCTTATTATTCTGTCTTTGAACCATTCAAAAAAACCATATATAGTGATATGGATATCATCCCTAAATTATCACATTTGTATCAATCTAGATATAAATATCTATCTTATTATGATATACCTATATTAAATAATATCAATCTATTAAAACAGGCCAATTCTATAATGTATCAACGTGGTTATAATATTAATCAAATATCTAAAATTATATCCAATAGTATTAATACATTAAGTCAAATTAGTTTGAAAAATAATACCTATTATTTAGATAGAAATATATATGTTTCCACCCTATCTTCTAAAACTATACCAGATAGTATATATTATTTAACACCACCTATCTATAAAGAATTAATTTTAAATGATAATGGTAGTGGAAAATTATGTAGAAAATGTCATAATAATTGTAGTGGTTCCCAAAAATATATTCATTTGGATTTAATACCCAATCTATTAAAATTAGAAGATGATAGAATCACTGATTTTTTTATTTTAGAACAACAAACCCATAATATTAGTGAAGCCAAATGTTTAGATTTAATATGTAAATTGGAATGGAATATAACTAATAAAATGGAAACTATTGGACCCAATTACCATTTATCTAAAATAGTTATTACCATCTATATCGGTATGGTTCATTATTTATTAACTAATGAAGAAATACAGTTAACTAATTCTACTATTTTATTGGATAAGATTAAAAATATCAATTGTTTAACAGACCTTAATACTCTTTCTAAAGAAGAAATAAAAGAGTATTTTAATCTATTGAATGATATGTCTCCCAAATTATTATCTAATATGGATAGACAGTTACAAACTATATATCTGAAATGTGACAATGAGACGAGTGATGGTTTATTTGATATTTCATTTAAAAATACTAAATCCAGCAATTTAAATGGTTATCAAAATGGAATACCTAAAAATATCTCTATCAATAAGTTCCAACAATTAATTTATGATTTGGTTTCACCTACTATATCTAATATAGATGTTCAAGTTATTGCTCATCATATGGATGAAGACCTTTCTTATATTTGGGAAATAGAATTTTATACTACTACTAAAAATGATAAAATGATAGAAATCAATTTACAACAATTACTTAAAGTATCTACTAGAAATAGTAATGATACCATAGATATATCCAGTTCTATCAATATACCATCTAATATATTTAAATTAGATAAATCATATAATATTAGTTCTATCTATGATGTGGATATACTTCAACAATCACATTTAAATTACTTCTCTTCTATAGATAGAGAAGATGAGGAAACTTGGAATACTACTCCATTAAAAACACAACATCTAGATATATTAAATAATAGACATAGTCCGGAAATCCTATTCCTATTATATCTATCTACCTATTTAAAGATATATAGTACTATTTACCAAGAAAATGATGAGTTGGAAATTTTAAATATAATGATTACCGCTAAAATAAAACAATTATTTGAAATTAGTTATCAGGATGATACTCAAGAAAATATGGATTGGTTTGTTAGTGATAACCATTTTGATTTAGTATATCCCAATAATGATAGAAATAGTTCTCAATTTAATATTAGTACTTATTACTGGATCTTACTCATTCATTCATTTCAAGCCTATCCGAATTTTAATAGTTTATTTGATATGTGGAATTTGGTTTATTCTATCGATAAAAATAAATATATTCATAAAACCACTGATATTTATATTAAAACACATTTAGATCTAAATAAAATAGATATTAGCCATTGTTATTATTCCTTTTATGGTTCTAATAACTATAATGATTATTTCCAAAAAGATAAATATAGAAAAATGAATAAAGTATTATTACATAAAGTTTCTACTAATAGCTCATTATTATATATTGTTTTAAATAATTGTGATAGTATTGGTTTTAATTCCACTAATAATAATATTCGTTTTTATAGTATTAATAATAGTAATTGGATTAATAATATAAATACCACCAATAAAGATTTGGTTTTCCCTAACTTAGATACTATTATTAATGAAACTACCAATTATACTGGTATTCAAAATACCATCGCATTTTTATTAGCAAAAATCTATACCAATAATCATAATCATACTAAAGTTGCTAATAGTTATTTAGCTGGACTATTAACTCAACATAATTATATATCTTATAGACCTAATTATGATTTAGAAAAAGAATTTAATTTATTGGAATTAATCAACCACGATATTGTTAATAATATTAGTAGTTTATCTAACTACTTAGATATGTCTTCCACGGATACGAATGATATTAATAAAAATAGTATTATAGAAAATAAACCGATTGCTACGGGTTCTTTAACTAAAAATACTACTATGGACACCAATAAAATAATACAAAATACCCAAAATATATTTTCATATCATCTAAGAAGTGAATATATTAATGATGAACTTATTTAATTGTTCCATTTTTAATATTTTCTAAAATAAAAATAAATATAAATACTAATTATTATAGAAAATATAATGGAAAACACTATAGATAATGATATATCTCATTTGTTATTAGTTAACCAAAATCTATATACTAAAGATAAAATACTAATTATTATAGAAAATATAATGGAAAACACTATAGATAATGATATATCTCATTTGTTATTAGTTAACCAAAATCTATATACTAAAGATAGTTTTCATTGGAATAAAACCAATTGGAATTTAGAAATAGCTGGTTTAACCAATGATAATATCAATCATCTTATTACTATTGGAAATATTGTACTAGAAATAGATACTATAGAAAACTATATAGTATTTAATAAAAAGATACAATATAAATTACCCAGATTATATAATAATAGTTGGTTTAGAATCTCTATTAATAGGGATATAAATGATTTACATATTCTATTAATTAATTATAATCAAGATAGTTTAGATAATGATAGAAATGCTATTGCCACTTATAACGATTTTTTCTTGAATACTGATATTAAGGAAACCAATATTAAATTATTGGAAAAAAATTGTTATTTAACCTATTTATATACCCATTTTGATATATCTAAATATTATCACTTTCAAGATTTAGTTATAGATGAGGAACAAGTATTATCTCCTACACAATATATTACCAAAAAATGTCCTTTTGATAATTGTGTAATCAATAATAAATACAAAGTCAATGATTATCAAGAATATAAAAAAAAAATACTACAAGATACCGATAAATTAGACCATATATTACAAAAAGCCTATCAAGATGATTTATATAATTTATGGGATATTAGTTAATTTGAACGATAAAACAAATATCTATTATATAGTATGAATTATCTAACCAATATATTTCCATATGATATTGCTGAAAAAATTGTTTATTTTATTACTAAACATAATAAAATAAACAATAAATGGAATAGAATATTTATTAGACTTACTACCAATAAAAACACTATTATTCATTTATTACATCAATATCACGACTATTCTAGAAAAATAGGTAGTTTAGGACATAAATATTATGATAGTAATGATATGGATACTGGTGTTAAACTAATTAAATGTTCTGTTCATTTACATCAATTATTTTTTTATTTGATTCAATATTCTATCTCATATTGGAATAAAAATATCTCTATTATTTAGATGAAACTTACTCAAAAAAAAAATTTTAAAAGGAAATATAATATTATTTTTGATATAGATGAAACATTAGTTCATTGTAAAAATATTAATAATAAATTTCGTATTATTCTTAGACCACATTTGAAAAAATTCTTGGAATTTTGCTATCAATATTTTAATGTTGGTTATTGGACAGTTGGAGTAAAAGATTATTGTAATGGTGTATTAAAAAAAATTCTCACCAAAGAACAATATGATAATACTAAATTAATTATTGCCCGCAATGAACCTACTAATAATTCATTATATATAGAAACTATCAATAATCATTTATTTCGTTTAAAAAAACTGGATAAAGTATATACCAAATCACTACACTATCTTTTTACCAATAAACTATATTCTAATAAATTTAATATGAATAATACCATCATTATAGATAATAATCCATATGTTACCGCAATTAATCCGAATATATCTATTCTTATACCATCATTTTATAGTAATAGAAATGATACCTATTTATTAGAAATAATGTCCTGGTTAAAAATGATTAAAAACGGATATACCAAAAGTATCTATAAAATGGAAAAACCAAATTTTTTTAAAAACCTACTATAAATAAAACTCTTTCCAAAAAGTTTTGACAAAAGTAAATGTATCGGTCCAAACGATAGTGTTGGAACTATTCAAACAATTGGGTCTACTTAGAATTTTATTAAATATTGAAAGGAATTATTCTTTTTAACATTTAATAAAATTTATTTTGATATATTGGTAGTAATAAAATTGATTTATTTTTATTTTTAAATATTAATTTAATTATGGATATTTGTTCTATTTGTCTAGATTATTCTAATAAAAATGGTTTAGATAAACCATTTGAGTGTCAGCATATTTTCCATCTACAATGTTTCAAACAATTATCTAAAAACCATTTTAAGTGTTGTCCTATATGTAAACAACCAGTAAAAAAGAAATATGATGATGGTAATATAACCTACACTTTTAATAATATGTTAAATAATAATGAAAGAGAATTTGATATACCATATTATATTAGTAAATGGGAAGACAAACAGTGTGATAAAAATAGTCATCATTTTGTGTTAGAAACCCTGGGTGATTGGGTTTATATTAACCAACAATTGACATTAAATTATACCTGTATGTATATTAAGTGTACTAATTGTAATAAAGATATTATAGTAAAATAACGTTTCCAAGATAGTTTATGTTCTACTGGATTTTATTAGTGGTTATTCTATTATAAGTAGAATTTTTCCATTATATTAAATCTAGATTTTTATTATTAAAAAGTTAGTTTTCCCAAAAGTTTTTTTGAAATAAACTTTTTTTCAAATTGACTTTTGGCTAGAAAAAAATCTCCCCTCAACATTTATTGTGTTACAAAAAGTACCACTCAATAATCTAAAGCATAAATATATTATTATATTATATTTTCTGGTGTATTAGCGTTGGTAAATGAACTTAAAACTAATATTTTATTTGCTTTTGTGCGGGTGTTTTATGGTTTAGTCGAATGATGGATTCTATTACTAAAATATAATTAGAAATTTTATTGATAGGGAAACACTTCACAATAAAGAATCATAATCAATAATTAATAAATTATATTCTACTCAAATTTGTTATATCATATAAAAAAGTTTTTATTAATACTTAAGTTTTTTATCCAAAGATAATAGTAAATGGAAACTATAGTTCTAGATTTAGATAACTATATAGATATTATTAATAATAATTTTAAAAAAAATAATTTAAAACTGTTATTACACTCTTTTATGGAGGTATTAAAAGTAATTAATTCCAATAATTCCCAATTTAATACTATATTAGATAATATTTATAAAAGCAAAAATTATGATGAAGAATTAATAGATAATATAACATCAAACTTTTTCCAGTTATTGGTTCATTTTGAGATATTGTTAGATATGATAAAAAATAATGATTCATTATACCAATTATCTCCGTTATTTGAACAAATAATTCAAGACCAAATAATATTAGAAGAAAAAATCTACCAATTAAATGAATTACTTTATCCTAATACTCAATTATTTTTTTCCAAAACTCATTTACATTCTTGTAGGAATAAATTACAATATAAAAAACAAATTAATGATTTACATAATCAATTGGATGATATAAAGAAAACTAAATTAGAGGAAGAAAAAGAAGAAAAAGGAGATGATATAGAAACCAATATAGTAATTCGTAATTCTTTAAATGAAGTGATAGTAATACCAAATATGAATGATTTTGTAGTATTATATAAAAATAATTTATTGGATGCCCAAATATCTAATTTAAATCTAAAAAATAAGGATCTAAGTAATGGGAACTATAGTAAAGCCAATATGTCTAATTCCACTTTAATAAATATTAATATGGTTCATAGTAATTTGGATGAAACAATACTATCAGATAGTTATTTATCAAGTGTCTGTATGGAATATTGTGATATGAACTCAATCAATTTGATGGATAGTACTATTGAAAATAGTACTATTTCCAATACTTCTATTAGTGAACCACAACTCACAAATAGTAAAATAATAAAATCCAATATATCTAAACTAGATATAGTTAATAAAAAAATAACTAATTTGTTATTAGATGAAAATATATGTGATGCTATTAATTTAGTAGATTTGTCTTTTATAGATTTAACCTATACCAATTCTACTATAATAAATGGTAATTGGAAAAGATGTGTATATCAAAATAGTGATATTTGTAAAAATAAGTTTTCTAATACGACTATAATAGATAGTCATTTTGAAAAGGGTAAATTTAATGATTGTAAAATGAATAACAATAATCTCCATAAATTGGGATTAAAAGAAATGATTATAGAGAAAAACATTTGGATAGAAACACAGATTTCTAATATGGATATAGAAAAATGTGTAATAAATTCAAATCAAATTATTAATAACAAATGGACCGAAATAGATAGTATAGAAAATAAGTATATTGATAATACTATCGAAAATAGTACTATATTATTATCTACATTTTATAATGATGTGTTTGATGGGATAACTATTAAAAATAGTTTGTTTAATACTACTAATTTTTATGAAACCAAAATCGATAATAGTAAATTTAGTAAAATAGAATTGATAGATAGCACCTTTAATAATATAGGTATTTATCATTTAGAATGGATAGACTTGATGATGAAGAATACTAGTATTGGTTTTAGTAATTTATCCAATGGTTTGATAAATAAAATAGAATTGGTGGATAGCACTATTAATAATACTAAACTGTATGATTTAATTATAAATAATTTATCGATATCAAATAATAGTTTAAATGATATAGAATGTGATAAATTATATTTCAATGATGGAAAAATAGAAAATACTACTATTACTAAATTGATTTTAGATAATAGTGAACTAAATAGATGTATATTAAATAATAATAAAATAACCAATATAGAAATCATAAATACTGTGATAGAAACGTTAACTAATAGCAATGTAAATGAAATAGAGAATGGTACTATCCAGAAATCATCTATTTTAAATAGTGATATTACTAATTATAATGTTAAAAATATGATAATTACCAATAGTTATATAGAAAAAACCACTATAGATAATAGTAATTTCGATGATTGTCTATTCGATACTATTATGATAATCGATAATAGATATTCCAATTTACATATTAATAATATAATGATTAGTAATCTAGCAATTACTACAAGTAAATGGTTTCAAATAACAATTTCTAATTCGAAATATGTAAATGTAGTATTAATAAATAATGAAATAGATGATATAGATTTAGTAGATTGTAATATAGATTACTTATATTGCGATAATAGTATATTAAATAATATTTATTTTGATAATTGTATAATCAATAATATGAATTTATCACATTGTCATCTTTCTAATATAGATTTTTCTAATGTTTCTTTAGTAAATACTCATCTATTAGAATTGGAATCAGTTACAAATTGCTACTATAATAGAACAACCATATGGCCAGTAAATTTCATTTATTACCAAAAAGAATCAATAAATCTAATAGATTTAATCCCATATAATATCTATAATTATTCACAAAATATTAATATGGAAGTTAAGATAGATGTGAATGATACTATAAAATATTATTATTTAGATGATGATAATCTATTATTGGTTCAAAAAAATAGAATACTGGAATATAAATTAACAAATAGAATGATAACAACTATTATTAATAGTGACTATAATATACTAGATCTAGTATATTATAGTACTAATATACTATATACATATAAAGATAGTAAAAACACTTATCATTTAGAATTAATTAATTTGGATAATTTGGAAATAAATCCTTTATATAGATATAATACACCTATAAAAATTATAGGTGATGAAGATTTGTTATTAATAAATTCGATATCTAATAATACTATTGCTATTTATCGAATAATAGATAGTTATTTGGAATTAGAACAAGAAATAAAATATACTGGTAAATTCAGAACATTTGCTATATCAAAATTTAATAATTTAATAGCAATTAGTAATATGGATAATGAAGTATATATATATACTAATCTACACAATACTAATATAAATTATAGATATATTCAAAAAATAAAGTGTAAAGATACCAATGATTTTGGTTATTATTTATCTATATCAAAATATAATAATTATATGGCAATATCATCCATAGATGATTTTAATATAGGTTGTGTACATTTATATTATAATCTAAGTGAAATTTGGAGTAAAGTAGCATCTATTACATCGCATTTACAATTACCATATGATAATTTTGGTAGTAGTACTTATATAGATAATGATTATTTAATCATAGGTGGAACAAGAAATGACAATCATTATAGTAATATAGTATATTGGTATAATTTATCTACAGAACAATTAATACCATTATATTATCCAGAAGAAATAAAAATAGTAGATAAGAAAAATATTAAATTACCATATTTTAGAAATGAAGAAGGTTTTAGTTATTGGGTATATAGTAATAATAAAGAGATAATAATAGGAAATAAGAAAAATAAGTTAGTCTATTTTAGTAAAAATAAATTAAATCTAACATTAAATAATGAATAGTGATCTTTTTAGGAAATATCTATTTATGGATAATTCTAGTAAAGTTGGTAAAAAATATTACCATAATAATATAGAAAATTACCAATTAAAATATTATAACCCATTAGATGAATATAGAATAAATTATATTATTAGTACTAGTGGATTTTTTTCCAAAGTCTATGATATCACTCAATTGGATACTAACAAAAATTATGTATTAAAAATGTCTGAACCAGGTGATGTAACACCATTGACTGAAATTAAAATATTATCTATGATGGAATCCAATTATATAGTAAAATTAGTGGATTGTTATTATTTTAATGAAAAATACTATTTAATATTAGAGAAGGGTTCTGGTGGTAATTTATATGATTATCTACAATTGTATCAATTAGATGAAATACAATGTAAAAGACTAATTAAACAAATCGTATTGGGTATGATGGAATTACATAGGAATAATATAATAATTAAAGATATAAAGGCCGAAAATATTTTAGTAAAAGAAAATAATATTGATAGTAATATATTATTAAGTGACTTTAATTTATCTATAATAGTAAATAATAAAGATAAATATACCAATGATAGAGGTGGAACATTACAATATGTATCACCGGAAGTATTAACTTTTCATAATTATTATAGTTTTAAAACAGATATTTGGTCATTGGGCGTATTAATCTATTATTTATTAATAGGTTATTTACCATTTAATGATAAAAATGATGAACTAATTATGAAAAATATTAGAGATGTAAAATATCATAAACCAGATAAATGGAACAAATTAAGTATAGAAGCCAAAGATTTAATAGAAAATATATTAATATTAGATGTCAACCTAAGATATTCATTAACCGATATATGGTATCATAAATGGTTTACTGAATAAATAATTGAAATCTTAACAACTATTTTTACAAAGGTTATTATGGTTTATATCTTATGTATTCTAAAATCTATAGACTTTTCTATATAAATTCATTATTTTAGCAATCCACAAAAATGAAACTTTTATAGACTAATCTATATAAATTCATTATTTTAGCAATCCACAAAAATGAAACTTCTATAGACTAATCTATATAAATTCATTATTTTAGCAATCCAAAAAAATGAAACTTTTATAGAAAAGTCTATAGATTTTAGAATACAATAGTTAATCTATAGACTAATCTATATAAATTCATTATTTTAGCAATCCAAAAAAATGAAACTTTTATAGAAAAGTCTATAGATTTTAGAATACAATAGTTAATCTAAATTTAAGAAACGTATAATATGATTAAGATTATTATATTTGTTTCTATATATTGACACTATTTAACTTTGATGTATTAATAGATCTGTTTTCCAGTCTTTTCAATAAAGGTTTTAATATTATAAATAGTTTTTCAATATATGGTTTAGATATAAAATTTAAATCTAATTTTATAGGAGTTATTTAAAATGTAATACAGGGATATCCATATTATGATTTTTAAATCTATCCCAAGTACTAATAATTTCAAATATACGGTTATGTTCACTTATATCTATCATATTTAAATTTAATAGTTTGATATAGTTTCCTAAATCACGAGCTCTACCCC
>Ga0206128_1003911_pt1 | contig 11986 bp, 15 predicted proteins | sample Helgoland_Spring_7_FD_148601 | JGI IMG/M metagenome (GOLD analysis project Ga0206128, IMG submission 148601) | Pelagic subsurface seawater microbial communities from Kabeltonne, Helgoland, North Sea - Helgoland_Spring_Bloom_20160426_1 | ecosystem: Environmental > Aquatic > Marine > Epipelagic ...
TTAAGCATGGCAGTGGATTTTGAACCCTGATTTTGGCATGCAGAGTGTTGTGCGCGATTGGGGCTGGACGGCTTTTAGTTTTGATCCGCTGAACAACCCTGACATCGTGATGTTCGGCTTGCTGATTGCGGGCATCTGGCAGGGGTCGGGTTTGATAATGTGCATCATGCTGGCTGGCCTGCGTGGGATTGATGAAGACATCTGGAAAGCTGCCAAGGTCGACGGGATTGGCACGGTCAAAACCTATATCATGGTGGTGATTCCGATGATGCGGCCTGTGTTTGTCACAGCGTTGGTGCTGATCGCGGCGGGCATCATCAAGCTGTATGATCTGGTCGTGGCCCAAACGGGCGGCGGACCGGGGCTGAGCTCAGAAGTACCGGCAAAATACGTGATTGAACTCATGTTCCGAGCTCAGAACTTGGGTCAAGGCTTTGCAGCTTCAACCATGATGTTGTGCTCTGTTGGTATCATTCTAATCCCGTGGGCTTACCTTGAATTCGGAGGCCGGAAACGTGGCTGACTTGACAACCAATACCGCAGCAGAGCCACGTGGGCCGAAGCTGAAGAAGGCTTTCTCAAGGACCAATGTTTTCCTTTATGGTACGTTGATCATGGTCTCCATGTATTACCTGTTGCCGTTGTACGTGATGATCGTCACTTCGTTAAAGGGAATGCCGGAAATCCGTCTGGGAAACGTGTTTGGCCCGCCGATGGACATCACATTTGAGCCATGGGTTAGAGCTTGGTCAGAGGCATGTACGGGCATTAACTGTGATGGTCTGTCGCGCGGCTTTGGTAACTCAGTCCGCATTCTAATCCCGTCGGTTTTATTGTCCATAGCGATCGCTTCGGTCAACGGCTATGCGCTGTCGAACTGGAAATTTAAAGGGTCTGAGGTTTTCTTTACGATCTTGATTATTGGGGCCTTCATTCCCTATCAGACAATGCTCTATCCGATTGTGATCATGTTGCGCGAAATGGGGTTGATGGGTTCCATTTGGGGATTGGTCCTCGTGCATACGGTTTTTGGAATGCCGATCCTGACGTTGCTGTTTCGAAATTACTTCAGCTCCATCCCGGAAGAGCTGTTTAAGGCTGCGCGCGTGGACGGGGCTGGTTTCTGGCAAATCTATTTCCAGATTATGGTGCCGATGGCGCTGCCGATCTTTGTGGTTGCGATCATCTTGCAGGTCACAGGCATCTGGAACGACTTTTTGTTCGGTGTGATCTATACCAAACCCGCAACCTATCCGATGACGGTGCAGGCCAACAATATTGTGAATTCTGTACAAGGCGTGAAGGAATACAACGTCAATATGGCGGCAACATTGCTGACCGGATTGGTTCCGCTCGTTATCTATTTCGCTTCTGGAAAACTCTTTGTTCGCGGCATTGCCGCTGGTGCAGTAAAAGGCTGATTTACTCATGGCAAACTCTGTAGAAATCAAAGATCTCGACCTGAACTTCGGTGCGGTCAAGGTCCTCAAACAACTAAACCTCGACATTGCAGAGGGAGAGTTCCTTGTGCTGCTAGGCTCTTCCGGTTGTGGAAAATCGACACTGCTGAACTGCATCGCCGGTTTGTTGGATGTCACGGACGGGCAAATCTTCATCTAGGGCGAGAACGTCACTTGGGCAGAACCGTCTGATCGGGGCATCGGTATGGTGTTTCAGTCCTACGCGCTTTACCCGCAGATGACAGTGCGTGGAAACCTGACCTTTGGATTGAAAAACGCAAAAGTCCCCAAGCCGGAGATTGCAAAACGTGTGGCGCGGGCGGCCGAAATTTTACAGATCGAATCGCTGTTAGATCGTAAGCCGGGTGCTTTGTCCGGCGGTCAGCGCCAGCGCGTTGCGATTGGTCGTGCTTTGGTCCGGGACGTCGATGTGTTCTTGTTTGATGAACCGCTGTCCAACCTTGACGCGAAACTGCGCACAGATTTGCGGGTTGAGCTTAAGCGTCTGCACCAGCAGCTGAAAAATACTATGATCTACGTGACCCACGATCAGGTCGAAGCCATGACGCTGGCAGACAGAATTTCGATTATGAAAGACGGCCTAATTGAACAGTTTGACACGCCTGAGGTAATCTACGCCAAACCTTGCAATAAATACGTGGCTGACTTCATCGGCTCCCCTGCGATGAACCTGTTTGCCGGTAATTTGAACGGCACGAACTTCACATGTGACGGTTTCACAGTAGATGTGGCGGGTTATGAGTTTGCCGATGACACCCGCACAGATGGTGCTGCATGGCTTGGCATCCGCCCCGAACATATTGTAACTGGAGATGTGGCGCAGGGCAGTTCTTTCGCTGGTGTCGCAGAGATCGACATTGTGGAACATATGGGCTCTGACACTCTGGTTTGGGTCAATTTTGCAGGCCAATCGGTTCGCGTGCGCACCGAGGGGCAATCGGGCCTAAAGTCCGGCGACACCCTATCAATCGGTTTTGATGCCGCACGGCTGCATCTTTTCGACGTTGCCACTGAAATCCGTCTTTAATTCTTGGAACCAAACATATGACACCAGCACTGCAACTCTATTCTATGCGCGATTGCGCGGATCAAATCGCACTTTTGACGCAACTGCCCGCTATGGGGATCACCCGTGTCGAAGGCTACGGCGGCGTTTACAGCGAGCCTGCGGCCTACCGTTCGGCGATGGATGCCAACGGTATTTCAATGCCGTCTGGCCACATGGGGCTGGATGACATCGAGGCTGATTTCGATGCCACGATGGGGATCATCGAAACCCTCGGCATTACCCATGTCTTTGCGCCCTATCTTGAGGAAAAGGACCGTCCTGATACGGTGAGCGGATGGGCCGCTCTCGGCCAACGCCTTAACGCGGCGAGTAAGAAATACACCGCTTGCGGCATCACCTTTGGCTGGCACAATCACGATTTCGAATTCGTGACTCTCGCCGATGGTAGCACTCCAATGGACATCCTTCTCGACGCCGCCCCGGATATCGCGTGGGAGGCCGATCTGGCTTGGATCGTGCGTGGCGGGCGTGACCCTAGTGACTATGTCCAGCGTTATGCTGGTCGCCTTTCGGCGATCCACGTCAAAGACATCGCTATGGCGGGCACCAATCTGGATGAAGATGGCTGGTCTGATCTGGGGGCCGGGACGATGGATTGGACCGCTCTCTTGCAAGCGTGCCGCAGGGCGTCCAGCGATCTGATCTACGCGCTGGAACATGACAAGCCGGGTGATCCTGTTGGCTACGCTAGCCGATCTGCCGCTGCGTTTAAAAACCTGTGGAGGAGCACCAATGACTAAAAACCTTGGCGTCGGCATCATCGGTTGTGGCAATATCTCTGCGGCCTACCTGCAACTGGCCCCAATGTTCAAAGGCTACGACATCGTCGCCGTGGCGGACATCAATATGGCCAATGCGCGCGCCAGAGCATCGGAGTTTAACGTGCGCGCCGACACGGTCGATGACCTGCTCGCGTCAAGCGACGTTGATCTGGTAATCAACCTCACCATTCCAGCGGCCCATGTCGGTGTGTCTCGTGCCATTCTTCAGGCGGGCAAACATGTTTATTCTGAAAAACCCTTTGTGCTGAGCCTGTCCGAAGCGGAAGAACTTGGGGACATTGCCAAAGAAAACAATCTGCGGATCGGCTCCGCGCCTGACACGTATATGGGGGGGAGCCACCAAATGGCACGCTCACTGATTGATGCGGGTGCAATAGGCAAAGTCACCTCAGGCACGGCTGTTGTCATGTCCAGCGGTATGGAAGACTGGCACCCGAACCCTGATTTCTTTTTTCAAAAGGGTGGGGGGCCGATCCTTGATTTGGGGCCTTATTACATCTGCAATCTGGTGCAGCTGCTTGGCCCTGTCCAAAAAGTCACGAGCTTTACCGGAATGGCTAGTGACACCCGCACCATCCGGAACGGCCCGCGTAACGGTGAAACCGTGCCGGTTGAAACCCCGACAACGATCCATTCGGTTCTGTCCTTTGCCAATGGCGCGATCATCACGCTTTTGGCCAGTTGGGATGTATGGGCCAGCAATCACCCGATTATGGAGCTTTATGGCACAAACGGGACTATGGATTTGCCAGACCCGAATTTCTTCGGCGGCAAACTGACCGTGACCGAACGCGGTGGTGATCCGGTTGAAAAATCGTGGGACCATCCGTTCAGCATCGCCAATTTCGAAGATGTGCACGCCAACTACCGTGGGGCAGGGCTTGCCGATATGGCCTTGGCGATTTCTGATGATCGTCCGCACCGCTGCAACGACGCCTTTGCGACCCATGTTGTCGAGGTTATGACAGCCATCCTCGAGGCCGGTGAAACTGGAAACGTCATGACACTGACAACCACCTGTGGCCGACCTGACGCCATGGGCCCTGATCAAGCCCGCGCCCTTTTGGCATGATCGAAAATTATTGGAGAATGAAATGACCAATTCCATCAAAGGCCCTGCGCTGTTCCTGGCCCAGTTTCTTGGCGATGAAGCGCCGTTCAACTCCTTGCCCGCGATTGTCGAGTGGGCCGCGGGATTGGGTTACAAAGGTGTGCAAATTCCGTCGTGGGATGCGCGGGTCCTTGACTTGGACAAGGCCGCGAGCAGCAAGGATTACTGCGATGAGGTCACAGGAATTTGTGCAGAATACGGCGTAACCATCACCGAACTGTCCTGCCATCTGCAAAGCCAGATTGTGGCCGTGCATCCCGCCTATGACACCGCCTTTGATGCTTTTGCGCCCGCGTATTTGCACGGCAAACCGGCTGAACGTCAGGTATGGGCGGTTGATCAGGTTACCAAGGTGGCGCAGGCGTCGAAAAACCTTGGCCTTGCGGGCGCCGTGGGCTTTACCGGATCACTTGCGTTTCCATATCTCTATCCATGGCCCCAGCGCCCAGCAGGCCTTGTCGAAGATGCGTTTGAAGAGTTGGCGCGACGTTGGAAACCCATTCTGGATATCTATGACGCCGCAGGCGTCGATTTCGGTTTTGAAGTCCATCCGGGAGAGGACGTGTTCGACGGCACGACTTTTGAACGTTTCCTTACCGCGCTCGATGATCATCCACGCTGCAAGATCACCTACGATCCCTCACACTTCCTTTTGCAGCAGCTGGATTACCTCGCGTTCATCGACATCTACCACGAGCACATCAGCGCCTTTCACGTCAAAGACGCGGAATTCAATCCAACGGGCAAACAAGGAGTTTATTCCGGTTACGCCGATTGGACCGACCGCGCTGGCCGCTTCCGGTCTCTAGGCGATGGCCAGATCGATTTCAAAGGCATCTTTTCAAGGCTCACCCAATACGGGTTTGACGGTTGGGCGGTTCTCGAATGGGAATGCTGCCTGAAACACCCCGAACAAGGCGCAGCCGAGGGTGCGCCATTCATTGCTGATCATCTGATCCGCAAAACCGAACGGGCGTTTGACGACTTTGCGGGTGGTAGCACCAATCGGGCCGCTCTTCGCAAATTGATGGGGTTCTAGAATGGCCCCGCTCAAACTTGGCATGGTCGGAGGCGGCCAAGGCGCCTTCATTGGTGGTGTTCACCGGATGGCTGCGCGCCTGGACGGGTGTTTTGACCTCGTGGCCGGAGCGTTCTCGTCCGATCCTGACCGCGCCCACGCCTCCGCCGCTGAGCTTGGCATCGCGGCGGATCGTTCCTACGCGGATTTCAATGAAATGGCCAAAGCCGAGGCTGTGCGATCTGATGGAATTGACGCTGTCTCCATCGTCACGCCCAACCACTTGCACGGGCCGATTGCTGAGGCTTTTCTAGCGCAGGACATTTCAGTGATTTGCGACAAGCCGATGACCGCAACCTTGGTGCAAGCTGAAAGCCTCCTGTCTGCAGCCCAATCTTCCAAAGGGCACTTTTTCCTCACCCATAATTACACCGGCTATCCGATGATCCGGCAAGCGCGTCAGATGGTGGCCGAGGGTGCACTTGGCGAAGTCAGGATCGTTGAGGCGAACTATCTGCAGGACTGGCTCAGCGAGGCCCCCGCTGAGGATAACAAACAAGCCAAATGGCGGATGGACCCGGTCTTGTCTGGTGGGGGTGCTATCGGCGATATCGGCACTCACGCCTATAATCTTGCGTGTTTCGTCATTGGACAGCGGGCCACATCACTAAGTGCCACATTACGTTCTCACGTTGCCGGGCGATCGGTAGACGATGATGCACGCGTTACCTTGCGGTTTGATGCTGGTGCATGGTGCCATATTTGGGCCAGCCAAGTCGCGATTGGCAATGAAAACAACCTGACACTGGCAGTTTATGGCAGTGAAGGATCACTGCGTTGGGCGCAGGAAAATCCGAACGTTTTGTGGTTTTCCAAACTGGGACAGGCGCCCCAGATGATCACCCGGGGTGGTGGTGCTGCAGGCTCTGCGGCCGTCGCCGTCACGCGAATTCCAGCGGGCCATCCCGAGGGCTATCTAGAAGCTTTTGCAACGCTCTATCGAGAGGCCGCGGGCGTTATCGCTTCACAGAACCTGGACGGTGCAACGTTGGGAGTCCAAGATGGTTTGGATGGAGTGCGGTTTGTAGACGCCTGCCAGCGATCATCGCGTGATGAGGCATATTGGATTGACCTTCGTTAGGCATCTTACCGGCACTGTCAGAAGAAACTAACTTGAGACGGGGCAGGCGGTTTCGCAGCCTCGCCGTATGACAAAACACTCCCCATTCAGGTACTTTAAAACGAGCTCCGAGATTATTCGGTTTGCCGTCTCCCATATATCGCACAACTCCTACATGATCGGTCACAGAGTAAACGACGTGATCTGTAAGTTCCCCGGAGCTGTCTTGGCCCCCCCAAATTCGTGGCACTAATTTAGGGGACTAAGACAAGGTACTATTCACCTTGTTATTACCGCCGATGCCCAAGAAGCTTAAGGAAGCTGGTAAAGATAAACGTAATAGCCGTGACGCATACGATGGATGGACCCGCGGGCGTATCGAGTACATAAGCTGCCTGAAGTCCGATAATCGTGGACAGCATTCCAATCAAACCAGCAGCGATGGCCATACCTTCTGGGGTCCGAGACATAGGGCGTGCTGCAGCTGCAGGGATTATTAACATAGCGGCAATGAGCAGCACTCCAACCACTTTTATTGCGACTGCAACTGTAATTGCTAAAGCAATTGTCAATACTAGCTGCTCGCGTTTCGGATTGATCCCGTTTGCATAGGCGAGATCCGCGTTAAGTGTTGAGGTTAATAGGCCCGACCAACGCCATCCGATCAACGATACAACAAATGCTGCGCCGCCCCAGATGACTGAAAGATCCCCGCGTGAGACGGCAAGAATATCACCAAAGAGATAGGCCATTAGGTCAATCCGAATGCCGGAAAGAAAGGACACCGCCACAAGTCCAAAGGCTAGCGCAGAATGCGCAAGCACCCCCAGCAAAGTATCCATAGCATAGCCTTTTTCGGACAACACGCTGACAACAAGAGCCATTAGTAAGGCTACGACCACCGTTCCTACAAATATGGACATCGAAAATGCCAATGACAGTGCAACTCCAAGGATCGCCGCATGGGCGGTGGCATCCCCGAAATAGGCCATGCGCCGCCAGACCACAAAGCAGCCTAAAGGCGCTGAGGCAAAAGCCAGACCAATTCCTGCAAGTGCGGCACGCACCATAAAATCATCAAACATTACTCTGCATCCTGGTTATGGCAATGGTCGCCATGATCGTGGTCGTGTTCATGGCGGTAAAGTGCCAGCGCACCTCCGGTTCCCGTGCCGAACAAAGCCCTATATTCTGGCGCTGATGCTACCGCTGCAGGTGCTCCTTCACAGCAAACATGACCGTTCAGGCAGATAACACGGTCAGAGGCGCTCATCACAACATGTAATTCATGGCTGATCATAAGGATTGCGCAGCCAGTAGCCTTTCGTACCGTTTCGATTTGCTGGTAAAATGATGCAGAACCGCGTTGATCAAGCCCCTGGGTTGCTTCATCTAAAAGTAACAAATCAGGTTTTCCTATTAACGCCCGGGCAAGTAAGACCCTTTGGAATTGACCGCCTGAAAGCTGTGAAAGTTGCTCTTTCTCTAATTCGGGTACGCCTGCTTGTTTCAGTGCATAATCAACATCTGCAAGGCCTCCCGGTAATCTCAAGAATCTTGAAACTGTGATTGGTAAGGTTTCATCAATGTGGAGCTTTTGTGGGACATACCCGATCTTGAGGTTGCTAGCATGAACGATACTTCCTGCTAACGGTTTGACCGCACCGATGATCGCCCTGAGCAGGCTAGTTTTACCTGATCCGTTGGGTCCAACAATTGTCACAATTTCATTAGGCTCAATACGCAACGACACATCTGACAGTGCCATTCTTGCGCCATAGCTAACGCTAAGTCCCTCGACATGAATAAGGCTCATGACTCTGTTTTGTTAATACAAGATGGGCAGATACCTTCAGCCTCAATGATCGTTCGCTCTATCTTAAAGCCGGTGGCGCGTGCCACCTCGTGCAATGCATTTCGCGCTGACGAGGATAATTCTTCGGCAACTGCATTGCACAACCTACAAATCATAAATGCTGGTGTGTGGGCATGGTTAGTGTCGGCACATGCTATGAAGGCGTTTAACCGCTCGATTTTATGGGCCAAACCATTTGCTACAAGAAAATCCAAAGCCCGATACGCTATTGGAGGTTGCGACCCAAATCCATCTTCGCGCAGCTTATCTAATATAGCGTAAGCGCCCAACGCACGATGATCTTGAAGTAATATCTCTAGCACCTTGCGTCTGACAGGCGTAAAACGAAGACCGTCCTCTTCGCAACGCGCATCAGCTGCGGCCAAAGCATCGTTCATACATGTACTATGGTCGTGCTGCGCAAATCCCAATGGATGTCCTTCAGCACTCACTTTCGCCGTCTCTCTTGTCATGTTATTACATTTCGTCTAAGGGTATCGTAATGTTATATAATCACATGGAGCCCGTGATGTCTAGAAAACTTCTTACTCTTTCCCTTACTGCCACTTTGATGGGAGGAACTGCATACGCGGATACGCCGCAGGTCGCAGTGGATATTGCTCCCGTTCATTCCTTGGTCGCACGGGTTATGGATGGTGTAGGTATGCCTGATTTAATTATTCAGCCTGGTGCAAGCCCACATGAGTATAGTTTACGTCCGTCTGAGGCTGCCGCATTACAGAACTCTGATCTTGTATTTTGGATTGGACCTGACTTGATCCCGTGGCTGACAGATACGATTGAAACGTTGGCTAAAGACGCCTCTGTCACTTCTTTATTAGACCTAGATGGAACCGTTCAATTAGATTTCAGAGAAAGTGCGTTATTCGAAGTGCATGACCATGATGACCATGATGATCATGACGACCATGACGACCATGATGGAACGGCTGCGCATGATAAGCACGATCATGGCGACCATGATCCACACGCATGGTTGTCACCAAAAAATGCAATGACTTGGCTGAACGTAATTGCGGGTCAGCTTTCTTCTGCAGACCCTGACAACGCAGGAACTTATTTTGCAAACGCCGCGGCAGGCCGTACAGAAATTGAATTGTTGATTGGTGAAGTCACAGCAACTCTTGACCGTGTCCGTGGCACACGCTTCATCGTATTCCATGACGCGTATCAGTATTTCGAAATGGACTTTAACTTTCAAGCATCTGGCGCTATTTCCCTCAGCGACGCGTCCGATCCAAGTCCGGCGCGTATAACAGAAATCCGAGACCGAGTTATGCGGCAAGGAATAGATTGCGTTCTTGCTGAACCGCAGTTCAACCCCAAGCTGATCGCAACTGTTCTTGACGGAACAGACGCGAAGACGGGGATCGTTGATCCACTTGGATCTGATCTGGAACCGGGCTCATCTCTATATCCTGAACTGATCCGAAACTTGTCAACTGCTCTTGCAAGTTGCATGTAGGAGCATCTATTTAATAAGCGGCAGGGCTAAAAATTGAGGTACAAGTTCTCATTGTTACAAAAATTTTGGGTCATAATGCTGTTTGCGATGTGCCTTGGTGGCGTTACCAAGGCACATCCACACGTTTTCGTTGATGCGCGTACTGGCTTTGTTTTTGGAAGCGATCGGCAGTTGGAAGCAATCAAAGTTTCGTGGCGTTATGATGAATTTACAACGCTTGTTTTGTTTGAGACGTTAGAATTAGATCTGGATCAAGACGGTCAATTGAATGATGCTGATCGCGTTAAGATTTTAGAGGGTGAAACTAACTGGCCTCAAGATTATAAGGGTGACATCTACCTTGAAGTTTTAGGCCAAGACTATCCGTTGGGACGTCCCAAAGCTGCGGCTGTAAAGTTGAATGCCAATCAAATTGAGGTCATATTTGACCTGCCATTATCGAAACCTATCAAAGTTGATCGTTTACCAATACTTTTGCGCCTCTATGATCCGTTTTTTTATTTCGCCTACACTATTGTATCTGCGAAAGCTTCGCCTGATCTGCCTGAAGATTGTGAAGCGCGAATTATACATTTTGAACCAACGAAAGCAGAAAGAGTTTTACAAGACATGCTGGCCGCACTGGGGCGTGACGACAGCCCAGAAATGGAAAATGTTGGCCGACTCTTCTCTGATGAGGTGCAGTTGACATGTGGTTAAGGTTCGGCATGACCGTTCTTTGTATCTTGGCTATTGGGGCCGCAGTCTGGGATATTGTGCCATGGTTTGAAATTCAACGCTGGGCGGTTGGGGAACAACGTAAGTTCCAGAACGCGATGGCTGGTGCGCTTAGGGGTATTCAAGCAGGTAATCCACAGGCTGTCTGGACATTGTGCGCTGCGACAGCCGCGTATGGCTTTTTCCACGCCCTAGGCCCGGGGCATGGGAAAGTAATGATTGGTGGAGCGTCCCTTGCAAGTGGCGCGAACCTAAAACGTTTGAGCATCCTAACTTTTTTATCCAGTCTAGCACAGGCCGTAACAGCAATCTTTTTGGTCGGTGGTCTCTACTTTATTCTGCAGATTGGGTCTGCTGATTTGACTGACCTTACGGAGACCTGGCTAGTACCTGCGAGTTACGTGACCATTGCCGCAATTGGAGCTGTATTAATATTTCGTGGCGCACGCTGTTGGTATCAAATCAGCCAAGTTAAGAAGGACACACACGTCTGTTGTGGCCATTCGCATGGCCCAAGCTTAAACGATATGGCAACGCTTACTTCGACGCGCGACGCCCTCGCATTGATCGCCAGCATTGCAATAAGACCTTGTACTGGAGCATTATTTGTTTTGGTGATTGCGGCCCGTTTCGATGCTTTCGCTGTCGGGTGTCTAGCAGTGGTCACAATGGGACTTGGAACCGCAGTTTTTAACCAGATGATTGCGACTTCCGGCGTCGCCGCGCGGCGGCTGATTGGTCTCGGTGCTCGCAATCACAAAGGGACGCAAGCCATCTCTGCCACCCTGCATCTGACTGTTGGACTTATGATTATAGCCCTCAGCGTTGGTATGCTGCTGCCTTAGTCGGACCACATAGTTTGGCCATCAAAATAGATTAAATGTAACAATACCAAAAACTAAAAAGCACGAATAAAATGAGAAATAAATTAGGTGCAAACGATACCCGTTTACCAGTTACCCTGCTGACAGGATTTCTTGGTGCGGGAAAAACAACACTGCTAAATGCGATTATAGCCCAGTCAACCGGACCCAAGATCGCTGAAACAGGCTAATGCTGCTGGTTGACGATACCCAAAACCCAATCGCAGGTCAGAGCTATGTACGGTATCCCCTAGGGGGTGGGGTGGCACATGCCCGGGGGGTTCTGATCGTAGACCAAACCGTAGACCAATTTAAGCCTGTTGCAGGAACCAGAATGAGACAGTAGCCTTGTTTTGTAAGGTTAAAGCTAAGCATTGGTGCCTACTGGCGGAGCCATCTCCGTGTGGGGGCACCAATTAAATCAATAATTTAGACGCTGATCTCTTAAACTTAGAATTGCTTTGGGTTACAAATGGGTTACCCC
>Ga0206128_1003923_pt1 | contig 11960 bp, 1 predicted proteins | sample Helgoland_Spring_7_FD_148601 | JGI IMG/M metagenome (GOLD analysis project Ga0206128, IMG submission 148601) | Pelagic subsurface seawater microbial communities from Kabeltonne, Helgoland, North Sea - Helgoland_Spring_Bloom_20160426_1 | ecosystem: Environmental > Aquatic > Marine > Epipelagic ...
TAAACTCACTTAATTGTTCATCAGTAAATTCTGTAGTTTTGTATGCTTGCTTTGTTAGGTCTGCCATAGTAATTATATACTCACTTAATTTATATATGTATTTAGCACAAAAAAAGCGCCCCGGAGGACGCTTTTAATTATTTTAAATAATCAGTGATTATTAGCTAATATTATATTGATGCAGTGTCGTTCCTATTTTAACATACATTTTTGTACCATCTGAAGAAAGAATTGCATCGCTACCACCACGTACACGTTTTGTTACACCAGAATATGACATAGTTGATATATCATATGCAGTTGTCATTGTGAATTCATACATAGAATCTGATACTTGACCAAACATATAAAGTTTTAATCCATCTGAACTAAATTGTAGTGATTCAGGTGTACTGTCAATATCCCCTGTCCAATATTCATTTCCTGTTTTATATTCAGTAGTAATATCAAATGGAGTTTCTAATACTCTTTCAACAATTCTATCTCCACGTGTATGGAATAATTTTTTACCATCATAAGACATAGTAAAGTCAGTAATATTACTCTCACCTATAATATCTTTAAAGTATGAATCTGAACGAGGTGTTGTAGATTTTGTTAAAGTGGATACATCAAATGGCGTGCCAAAATCATACTGATATATTTCTCTAGGATTCTGGTCGGTTAGAACAAACATTTTTGTACCAGCGGAGTTAATATGGAGGTGTTTCGAGAACCCATTAAAACCACCTAGTGGTGACTGACCCAGTTGCGCCGCCTGGTCGTAAGATGCACTACTTATATCATGAGCAGTAGAAAGCGTATGCTCATCGACCCTTGAGCCATTTATAGTATATAATTTAGTTCCATCATCACTTAATGCTGAGCCGTACAAATATCCAGTATCAAAAGACTTATTAGCATCCACAAGACTTGTTATATCTGCTGCCCAAGTTATCGAACTGCCGGTTGCAGTCACGGGAGTGTGAGCAGTACCATCTGTTCTATATATGTGTCCAGATGCCATCGCTCTGCTTCCATCTGGACTAATAAATACTTCCAGCGCATCTTTGAAGCGATGTGTATTACTAGGAGTAGAAGATAATGTACTAATATCCCAAGGATTAGACATTGTATATTCACGCAACTTATCATCCTCCCACATAAATGTATATGCTTTTGTACCATCTGCACTAATTTGGAAAGAATGAGGAATATTGTCTGTTTCAAATACATGATCATTTCCTGTCCAGTATGAAGTTGTAATATCCCATGGGGTTCCACATATATACTGTCTTACCTTTTTGCCAGTGGCATAATATACATTAAATATCTTGCCATCCGGTGAAAACTCAATGTTTCTCAGGCTTGTAATTCCACTGGTAGCAGTAGTCACTGCTGTGTAAACTGCAGTGGAAAGATTGTGAGGCGTACTCATTACATAATGATAAAGTTTACTATCAAAATCAATAGCATACAAATTAGTACCATCTGGTGATACAAATACATTGTATAAGTGATCAGTTAGATTACTAAGTGTCGTTGAACTTTGACCATTAGTACCACTAACCGCACTACTTATATCGTGTGGAATACTCAATTCGTACTGATGTACTCTTTTATTACTACCGAGGATTTGATATAACTTTGTGCCATCATTTGAAACAAATTTAGTACTATATGAACTACCGTGAACTTTTTTATCATCAATAATATTATCAAAATCAAAGTTCCACGTAGTATTATAACCAACTGGTACTGTTGCTGTAATTCCACCTTGGACCGATCCATCAATTTTATATTCAATCAATACGTCACCGCTTCTAGAAATTATTATATCGCCATTATTAGAAATTGCTGGTTCTGTTCCAGGAATGGTCGCGCTTGTTACACCAGAATCAGTTAATGTCAAAATATCAAATGCAGTGCCAAAATCAAGTTCGCGAATCACGTTGGAACCTGAATGCATATACATTTTAGTGCCGTCATCTGTTATTTGTATATTATATGGTAACTTACTACTCAAATCATATGATTTGCCTGACCAATAAGAAGTATTAAGTTCCCATGGAGTAGTCAAAATATTTTCATATAACATATAGTCTGAGAGTAGTACATACAGTTTAGAACCATCGTGTGAAAATGTGAAATCTTGAATAGTACCATATATTCCTTGATTCCAACCGGCTCGTACATTATATGATGTGCCGCTTGTGGCAACTTTAAATGGCGTTGTTGCATTTCGCTGTCTCAAATTACCGCTTGTAGCAACATTTCCATGATCATCATTTACAGTATATAATTTCGTACCATCTGTTGACCATTTTGCTATTTTCACATTTGGTTTATAATAACTGTCTGTTTGTGAGTGAACTGAATACGAAGCAATTTTGGTTGATATATCATATGGGGTTGATAGCTCATGAGTGTACACATATTCTTCATATGAACCACCCAGTGTTATCATATAATTTCCATTATCCGCAAATCCACAAAAATGCTGTATATTTGAGTAAGAGAATGTTTTTAATCCTAAAACTAAATCATTTGTAATATCACCTGTCCATGCAGGACCTGCAACTGGAGTCACTGGTACTGCAGTATCACCATTTATACTATACAATGCCACTCTATCACGACTGAATTCTTGTGCAATAATTCTTGAACCATCATTTGATATCCAGGCATTATTTGATGCATTAGGAATTGTTGCTGTTATTACACCAGAATCAGTTAATGTCGAAATATCAAATGCAGTTCCAAAATTAAGTTCACTGATAGTATAGGAACCTGAATGTATATGCATTTTAGTGCCGTCATCTGTTATTTGTATATTATATGGTAACTTAGTACTCAAATCATATGTTTTGCCTGACCAATAAGAAGTATTAAGTTCCCATGGAGTAGTTAAAATATTTTCATATAACATATAGTCTGTTAGTAATATATACATTTTAGAACCATCATATGAGAATGTGAAATCTTGAATGGTGCCATATATTCCTTGATTCCAGCTGGCCCGTACATTATATGATGTGCCGCTTGTTGCAGTGGCTCCATTAAATGGTGTTGTTGCATTTCTCTGTCTCAAATAACCGCTATGAGATACATTTCCATGATTATCATTTACAGTATATAATTTTGTACCATCTGTTGACCATTTTGCTATTTTCACATGTGGTTTATAGTAACTGTCTGTTTGTGAATGAGTACTGGTAGTCCCACTTTTTGTAGATATGTCATACGGTGTTGATAGGGAATGAGTATATACATATTCGTCATATGAACCGCCTAATGTTATCACATAATTCCCATTATCTGCAAATCCACATAATCCATCATTCATCATTCCATTATATGATAACGTCTTGTTTAATGAATTTATTGGTGTTGTAATATCACCTGTCCATGCAGGACCTGCAACTGGAGTCACTGGTACTGTAGTATCACCATTTATACTATACAATGCCACTCTATCAGTACTGAATTCTTGTGCAATAATTCTTGAACCATCATTTGATATCCAGGCATTATTTGATGCATTAGGAATTTTTGCTGTTACTACGCCAGAATCAGTTAATGTCGAAATATCAAATGCAGTTCCAAAATCAAGTTCTCTGATAGTATAGGAACCCGAATGTATATGCATTTTAGTGCCGTCATCTGTTATTTGTATATTATATGGTAACTTAGTACTCAAATCATATGATTTGCCTGACCAATAAGAAGTATTAATTTCCCATGGAGTAGTTAAAATATTTTCATATAACATATAGTCTGAGAGCAATACATACATTTTAGAACCATCATATGAGAATGTGAAATCTTGAATGGTGCCATATATTCCGTTATTAGATGAAATACGTACATTATATGATGTGCCGCTTGTTGCTGTACCTCCATTAAATGGTGTTGTTGCATTTCTCTGTCTCAGGTAACCGCTATGAGATACATTTCCATGATTATCATTTACAGTATATAATTTCGTACCATCTGTTGACCATTTTGCTATTTTCACATTTGGTTTATAGTAACTGTCTGTTTGTGAATGAGTACTGGTAGTCCCACTTTTCGTAGATATATCATATGGGGTTGATAGCCTATGGGTATATACATATTCATCATAAGAACCGCCTAATGTTATCACATAATTTCCATTATCTGCAAATCCACACAATCCATCATTCATCATTCCATTATATGATAACGTCTTATTTAGTGAATTTATTGGTGTTGTAATATCACCTGTCCATGCAGGACCTGCAACTGGAGTCACTGGTACTGCAGTATCACCATTTATACTATATAAATGTATCCCGTATTTTCCAGCACTATATTCTAGTGTTGCATATCTTGATCCGTCGTGTGCTATCCATGCACGGTTAATAGAATTACTTGCTGCATTAGAACTATCGGTTTTCACATTATTATATGTCGCAGATGTTAACTCAAATGCGGTAGATAAATCTAATTGATGTATTACACCACTAGTGTTATGCAAGAATATCTTTGTTCCATCGTCGGCAACTGTTATATTCACAATTCCAGAACTAACTGTCCCTGTGTCAAACGTACTACCAGTGTAGTACCAACCTTGCGTTCCTAAAGATAACTGTCCAGTTGCAGTAATCGTCAGATCAACCATTTCACTTAATGATCCATCGGCTAATAATACATAAAACTTTTTCATATCAGATGTGTATTTTAAATCAAGTATTGATGTTGCAGCCTGACCGGCCACCTCAGCAAGTTGGACATAACCTCTATCAGTCAATGTACTACCAATATTGAATGGGATTGAAAGTGAATACTTATGTACTGTTCTTATAGTACTAGCAACGTTGCCGTGTCCAATATATATTATATATATATAATTACCATCAGCAGAGAATGATACATTTTTAATTGACGGCTTATAATAGCTATCCTCAACGATGTGTCTACCTGAGACGCCACTAACGCTCGTAATATCATATGGAACCGACATGTTATGCACATCCACTTGATCTTCGCGAAATGTTACAAACTTGTTGCCATTGTCAATAAATCCAGCAAATCCGGTATTAGATATATTATAATCATATACTTTATTTAGATTAACCATTGGCGTTGTAATATCAATCGAATATGAACTAGATCCCGCGGGCGGCGTGTGATTGATATAAGGAACATCATTAGCATCAAAATAGAATGTATTATATGCTCCATTACTACCTTTGATTATCACACTCTTGCCATCTATTGGAAAAAATGCTGGACTCGGTGATGTTACAATATCAACAGATGCATAATCTTGACTAGATGCCAATGATGCAGTTGTTATATCTTTAGCAGTACCTAAAGTATACTTGAATATTTTACCTACTGCAGTAGTATAAACATATACATAATTGTCAGAATCTACTATTCCTAAATTTTGTGCAGAAGTCATTTCGGTTGTAATACTAAATGTACCACCAATAGTTACCGTTGACGTTATATCCCATGCCGCACTTAAAGAAAATTGAGTTATACCTGTATCATTAAGTACATAAAAACTTGTACCATCTGAACTGAATACAAAGTCATTCATCGATGTTGTAGTTACCGTAACATCATAGAAATTATCATATACTGCAGTATTCAAGTCTCCAGCGACACTCAGTGTATATTGATATATTTTATTAGTATCAGAAATATACAATTTAGTTTTATCAGATGATAGTTTAACTGCATCTGCATTGCCGCTCATTTGACCAACTGGATCAAAGTCTGAACTTACCGTACCTACTGTTCCCAAATTGCCGTCTGAACCTAATAATGTTCTGGATTCAATAGTGCGAACCCCAACATTGCCTTGCCTTATGTAAACAATGAGGCTATTATCAGGTGCCAACCAATATGGACCGGTAACACCATTTGTATAAATTCTACCAGCATAACTTTGTGAGACAGATACACTGCCAGTTTGCCAAGGTGCTTTATGCAATGATATACCAGGAAGTGCTGCCGGTGGTACTACAGGCGCTAATACTGATCCATCTGATGTGTATTGGCTAACTTCACTGCCATTAGAACTATATAGATACGTACCAGTATTAGATATCTGAGTCCATATGTTTAAGTCATCTGCTATAGTGCTAACAAATGCAGCAGTGGATAAGTCATATGGAGTAGTCATTGAATATTCGTGCAAATAACCAGATGATGCTATATAGAAACTATTACCATCAGTGCTAATACATATATTTGTGGGGGATGTCGTTTGTACCGAAACGCTAAATGTAACACCAGTCCAATAAGCAGATGAAATCACATAAGGAGTTGATAATACATATTCAACAACATGATCACCATTACTACCAATAACAAACATTTTTTGACCATCATGACTCAATGCCATATCCTGTATTGTGTCTTCTGAATTACCAATATAAGTACTTGAAATGTAATTACTCATACTACTTAATGAGAATGGAGTACTTAACGAAAATTGAAAAATCTTATCGTCAGCATATTGTCCAATATACATCTTAGTTCCATCTGATGAGATTTCTATTGCTCTTGGATACTCATTATCAATTCTACTATATGCATCCTGTTGGGTTGAATAACTAGCAGTGCCAATATCATATGGAGTGGATAGATTATATTGTTTGATATATCTTTCAAATATACCATACAACTTTGTGCCATCTGATGACATTGTAAAATTATTAACTTGAATGGTAGTATTATCTTGTAAATGCACGATATTAGCATTATCAAACGTCCACACATCACCTGATGAAACCGGTGCTACTGGAACATGTGCTGTGCCATCTGATAGATATTGTCTTATAAAGTTTCCATTAGCAATATACATATGTGAACCAGTATGTGATAATATAACGTTAGAGGCAGCATCAATATCGGTCGATGATACAAACGAAGCGGTGGACAAATTATACGCAGTTGTCATAGAATATTCATGTAATTTTGCACTGCCAAATACATAAAATTTAGTTCCATCAGAATTAAACTGAACTGTTAGTGGTCCGCTTGTTTGGGCTGATACGTCAAAAGTGACACCAGTCCAATAAGCAGATGATATCGAATAAGGAGTTGATAATACATATTCAACAACATGATCACCATTACTACCAATAACAAACATTTTTTTACCATCGTGACTCAGAGTCATATCCTGTATTGTGTCTTCTGATTGACCAATATAAAACTGCGATGGATAACTACTGATAGTACTTAATTGAAATGGAGTACTTAACGGGAATTCAAAAATCTTATCGTCAGTATATTGTCCAATATACATCTTAGTTCCATCTGATGATATTTCCAATGATCTTGGATACTCATTCTCAATTCTACTATATGCATCCTGCTGGTTTGAATAACTAGCAGTGCCAATATCATATGGAGTGGATAGATTATATTGTCTGATATATCTTGAATTAATACCATACAACTTTGTGCCATCTGGCGACATGGTCATACCTTGAGTGAGGTTATAATTTAGTGTTATATTGTCGTTGACAATACTAGTTTTATCAAACGTCCACACATCACCTGATGAGACTGCTACCACTGGAACATGTGCTGTGCCATCTGATAGATATTGTCTTACAAAGTTTCCATTAGCAAAATACATATGTGAACCAGTGTGTGATAATATAACATTAGAGGCAGCATCAATATCGGTTGATGATACAAACGAAGCAGTAGACAAATTATACGCAGTTGTCATAGAATATTCATGTAATTTTGCACTACCGAATACATAAAATTTCATTCCATCAGAATTAAACTGAACTGTTAATGGTCCGCTTGTTTGTCCAGCGACATCAAAAGTAACACCAGTCCAATAAGCAGATGATATCGAATAAGGAGTTGATAATACATATTCAACAACATGATCACCACTACTACCAATAACAAACATTTTTTTACCATCGTGACTCAGAGTCATATCCTGTATTGTGTCTTCTGATTGACCAATATAAAACTGCGATGGATAACTACTCATAGTACTTATGTGAAATGCATTACTTAATGGAAATTCAAAAATCTTATCGTCAGTGTATTGTCCTATATACATCTTAGTTCCATCTGATGATATTTCTATTGCTCTTGGATACTCATTCTCAATTCTACTATATGCATCCTGCTGGTTTGAATAACTAGCAGTGCCAATATCGTATGGCGTGGATAGATTATATTGTCTGATATATCTTGACTCAATACCATACAACTTTGTGCCATCTGGTGACATGGTCATACCTTGAGTGAAGTTATAATTTAGTGTTGTCTTGTCATCGACAATACTAGTTTTATCAAACGACCACACGTCACCTGATGAGACTGCTACTACTGGTGTGTCTACTGTGCCATCTGACAGATGTTGTCTTACAAAGTTTCCATTAGCAATATACATATGTGAACCAGTGTGTGATAATATAACGTTAGAGGCAGTATCAATATCGGTTGATGATACAAACGAAGCAGTAGACAAATTATACGCAGTTGTCATAGAATATTCGTGTAATTTTGCACTACCGAATACATAAAATTTAGTTCCATCAGAATTAAACTGAACTGTTAATGGTCCGCTTGTTTGTGATGATACGTCAAAGGTAACACCAGTCCAATAAGCAGATGATATCGAATAAGGAGTTGATAATACATATTCAACAACATGATCACCACTACTACCAATAACAAACATTTTTTTACCATCGTGACTTAATGTCATATCCTGTATTGTGTCTTCTGATTGACCAATATAAAACTGCGATGGATAACTACTCATAGTACTTATGTGAAATGCATTACTTAATGGAAATTCAAAAATCTTATCGTCACTATACTGTCCAATATACATCTTAGTTCCATCTGATGATATTTCCAATGATCTTGGATACTCATTCTCAATTCTACTATATGCATCCTGCTGGTTTGAATAACTAGCAGTGCCAATATCATATGGAGTGGATAGATTATATTGTCTGATATATCTTGAATTAATACCATACAACTTTGTGCCATCTGGCGACATGGTCATACCTTGAGTGAGGTTATAATTTAGTGTTATATTGTCATCAACAATACTAGTTTTATCAAACGTCCACGCATCACCTGATGAGACTGCTACTACTGGAACATGTGCTGTGCCATCTGATAGATATTGTCTTACAAAGTTTCCATTAGCAAAATACATATGTGAACCAGTGTGTGATAATATAACATTAGAGGCAGTATCAACATCGATTGATGATACGTATGATATATTTGGTAAACTATATGGTCCAGTCATAGAATATTCGTGTAATTTTCCACTACCGAATACATAAACTTTAGTTCCATCAGAATTAAACTGGACTGTTGTTGGGGCGGTTGTTTGTGCTGATACGTCAAAAGTAACACCAGTCCAATAAGCAGATGATATCGAATAAGGAGTTGATAATACGTATTCAATCATTTTGTCACCACTACTACCAATAACAAACATTTTTTGACCATCGTGACTCAGAGTCATATCCTGTATTGTGCCTTCTGAAGCGCCAATATAAAAGTTCGTTGGATAACTACTCATAGTACTTATGTGAAATGCACTACTTAATGGGAATTCATAAATCTTATCGTCACTATATTGTCCAATATACATCTTAGTTCCATCTGATGAGATTTCTATTGCTCTTGGATACTCATTATCAATTCTACTATATGCATCCTGCTGGTTTGAATAACTAGCAGTGCCAATATCATATGGAGTGGATAGATTATATTGTCTGATATATCTTGACTCAATACCATACAACTTTGTGCCATCTGGTGACATGGTCATACCTTGAGCGAAGTTATAATTTAGTGTTGTCTTGTCATCGACAATACTAGTTTTATCAAACGTCCACGCATCACCTGATGAGACTGCTACGAATGGAACATATTCTGAACCGTCTGCTCTATATTGAAATGTTGTTGAACCATCGTTAAAATATATATATTTTCCATCGTGCGAAAATGAAGCGGCGAAAGTCGAATCATGTTCATATTCGGTTACATTAGAAGAAATATTAGCGGTAGCAACTGCAAACGGAGTACTTAGCGTATATTCATACAACGTATTACTTGCGCCCATATATAACTTAGTACCATCATTGGAATATTTTATTGAGGACGGAGAGCTTGATTGTAAACCAATATAAGTTCTCGCACCTGTCCAATATGCAGTTGAAATATCATAAGGATTTGGCATCACAAATTCATACACTCTATCATTAGTTGTTCCGACCATGATCATTTTCTTGCCATCTTCGGTTATATCATATGCCTTGAAGTTGCTGTCTAAATGTCCTAATTCTAATTTGGTTTTAGTAGAGTTATCAACGCTTGTTATGTCCCATGGAGTATTAAGTGTCCATTCAGCAAGATAATCGTGACTGCCTGTTATCTGAAGCAAATATAATTTCGTTCCATCTGGTGATACATGGCACTGGCTAACTGATGTGGACTGATAATCAAGTTGGGCAGTAAAATTCCATTTGCCGTTATATGTAGAAGAACCAATATCATATGGGATTGATAAATCATATTCTCTTACGTGCGATGTAGTATCAACAGCATACATTTTTGTACCATTGTTTGAAAATGCTAAATTTCCCTTGGTAGACATTGATTTTGCGTCGGTATCTATACTGTTCATATTAAATACCCATGATGAAGAAGATGCTGTTGGCGCAACTATATCATCTGTAGTTGATGTCAGACTATACTGTACTACAACACTACCTTCAGACGCATATAGTTTTGAACCATCTGCTGACATCGTAGCATGAGATGCACCTTGAACCCATGTAGACAAACCATTATAAGTTGCGGTACCAATATCATATGCGGTTGATAAATCAAATTCGAATAATTCATCAAAGTTTGAATCAAATACATACATTTTACTACCGTCAGTGCTCATCACGACACTTTGTGCAGTTGTAATTCCTGCTGCAGTATTGAGATTAAATTGAACATCATCATATGCTGCACTTGTGATATCGTATGGTGTAGATAAGGTATATTGATGAACTTCATCCGATGCTCCGCCTGTAGTCCACATTTTTGTACCTGATGTATTCATTTCCATAGAAAGGGTGTCATTTTCGTATGATCCAATATTGACACTTTTGCTTGCATTTGTAGCAGTTGTGATATCATATGGAGTTGCTAAATCAAGTTGATATATTATACCATTTCCACTATGTGCAACATATAAGTGTTCGCCATTGCCAGAGATTTCAATCATATGACTATTGCTGTAACCAACCATCGCTGTATAATTATGTGCACTACCTTGTGATACTGCAGTTGACAAATCAAATGGAATAGAAAGGTCATATCCATAGATATAAGATTGGGTCACAGTAAATACCTTGGTACCGTCATCACTCATTGTCATGTTACGCACTGTTGGCATATACAGAGTTTTATAGTCTTTATTTGTTTTTGCTAGTTTTGCTTGCCACGCTGCTGTTACCAAACTAGTAGTATCAGTTAACTGTGACAAGTCTGTAGGAATATCCGATAATCTTGCAATTGCAATTCCTGAAACGGTCTCTCCGTCATGGACAACTAATCTGTTAGTTGTAGTATCAAATGTTACTTCGCCTTTTTCGCCAATGAAAGTGGAATGTTCTGTAGTAGTACCGCGTCTAAACTGAACTGTATATGTCATCGTATGTATCTCCAAATGTACTTATGTATGATTATCACTATATATGCAATAGTGAAATTAATTATATTTTTATTACTTATCATTATTTATCAATCGTAATAAATGAAAAAACTGCGAGTAATACTCGCAGTTCAATTATTATTTTATATAGTTACTATACAATGATATCATCATTATAGTGTAACGTTTCTTCCTACAGGAAGAACTCTCTGACCCATTTGCAATCCATGCGTCTGGCAGTAATACCATAATGGAAATTTAGCAGGAGTAGGATATGTAA